>Ga0209464_10000050_pt1 | contig 39958 bp, 31 predicted proteins | sample DOMMetBare1Fresh_2_FD_187473 | JGI IMG/M metagenome (GOLD analysis project Ga0209464, IMG submission 187473) | Wetland sediment microbial communities from St. Louis River estuary, USA, under dissolved organic matter induced mercury methylation -... | ecosystem: Environmental > Aquatic >...
AAATGTTGCAGTACAAGACCTCTGGTCACTGGGTTTTCATTGGGAACCCTACACGCCCAAAAGAGGCTTCTTTGAAATTTACGACGAGAATGCCTTTGGATATGGACACGAAACAATGCTCAGGACAAGGTACAACACGCTCAGAAGCCCTTCTGTTGGATACGAAGCATCGTACACCGTAAACAACATTGCTCGCGAGATTGTGAGAATCAAAGGTAGCATTGCTAACTATTTTGACTTTAAGGAAGTTGCCTTTGATGTACAAAAGGATTACTACTTTAAGAGCAACTATGCCTACGGCCTAACCTTACAACGGAACACCCGAAGTATTAAACTTTACCAGCTCGACACATCTGCAAATGTTAGAACGATACATAACGAGGTTTGGCTGGGAAGAAGTATTTTTTCGGACAAAAGTCAGTGCTTTGATGTGGCACATCCTCAAATTTACGTTGCCGGAAGAGTTAGCAGGTACAGCTACTCGGGAAACAGGTTCGTATCAGAAAGATTTAACAACAGCCTACACAGCTCAACTGCGCTTCTTGCATCGGTGGCATTAAGCAGGCAATGGTACAACCAAACAAAGCTGCTGCTTGGCTACGGAAGAACGGAAGACGTACCTTCGGGATACAACCTAGAGCTACTTGGAGGCTACGAGGTTGGCGAATTTCTTAGCAGACCCTACTTCTCTGCAAAAACATCGAGAGGAGGAATATTTAGCGGAGGATACCTATCAGCATATGCCGAAATAGGAGGGTATGTTAAGGGTGATAGCATACAGCAGGGGGTTTACAAATCGGGAATCTTTTACTATTCTAACCTACTCCGACTTGGACTATACAGGTTTAGACAGCTAATTAGCATCGACTATACGCATGGTTTTAATAGGTTTGATGGCATTGGAGAAAGTCTTTCGCTTACCAACAACGAAGGAATACGTGGATATGACGGATATGCAGCTCGGGCTAAGAAAAAGATGAGCGCAAGGTTCGAAACCATTGCATACTCGCCACATGCACTTTGGAATTTTAAGGCGGCATTCTTTGCCTATACGGATCTAGCCTGGTTAAACACCGTCTCAAACAACCCTTTTAAAGGTCCTCTTTACAGTGGTGTCGGGATAGGTGTTAGAATAAGGAACGAAAACCTTGCATTTAAAACCTTCTCCATCCGATTAGGCTTTTATCCCAAGGTACCACCAGGTGGTAACGTAGATATATTTGACCTGTCGGGATCGGAGCGATTGCGAATGAATGGCTTCAAGCCAAAGAAACCCGATTTTGTTCAGCTGCAAGCACCATTCTAGCATAAGCGGTTCATTTTTATTGTGCCTTTGCGTACATTTGCGCTACTATGAACCGCAACACTTTCGTGAATAGCAAGCTTAAATCAGGACTATTGGCATGGGCCAACTTGTTTGACGTATTTACCATGCTCGATAGCAATGGACTTGCTTGTAATCCATTAGCGACCCATTTTTCGGAGTACGAGCTGGTTCTAGCAGTCGGAGTAGAAAGCGAGCTTAAAGCAAGTGAAAACCCATTTGAAGAGTTAAGGTCATTTATCGCCAACAGCTACTCTTTTGGCTACTTTAGCTACGACTTAAAAAACCACCTTGAAAAGCTTAGCTCGAGCAACTTCGATGGACTTAATTTTCCTGATATCCATTTTTATAAACCTTTACACATTGTAGGCATTACTAAATCAGGAAGCCTGCATATCCTAAAATCTAGCATTAACGAGCAAGATCTTAAGCAAGAAATAGAACTCCAAGTTGCCTCTACTCCCAACATTGTACACACATCGACCTCTCCTCGTATTTTAGGTAGAATTAGTAAGGATTGCTACATACAAACCATAGAACGCATAAAGGAGCACATTAGGCTAGGCGACATTTACGAGCTAAACTACTGCCAAGAATTTTACGCCAGCAGCTGTACTATCAATCCTTTAGAAACATACCTCACGCTCTGCCAAATATCGCCAACGCCATTTGCATGCCTTTACAAGCACAAAAGCCACTATCTGATATCAGCATCTCCGGAGAGGTATATTCTTAAAAAGGGCAATAGTGTTATTTCGCAGCCAATAAAGGGAACCATTAAAAGAGGAAACACAGACGAAGAAGACAACCAGCTAAAGAATCTGCTCAAAAACGATCCAAAAGAAAGAGCAGAGAACGTAATGATAGTTGACCTTGTAAGAAACGACCTTTCGAAGATTGCTTTAGACGGAAGCGTAAACGTAACCGAGCTATTTGGAATATACCCATTCAAGCAGGTATTTCAGATGATATCAACAGTCCAAGCCGAGGTAGATCCATCAACCAACCCTGTTGATATCATACGAGCAACATTCCCAATGGGATCGATGACAGGAGCCCCAAAGGTACGAGCCATGCAGCTAATTGAAGAGTACGAGCAAACAAAAAGAAGCCTTTACTCAGGATCTGTAGGCTTTTTTGCCCCTAATGGCGATTTCGATTTCAACGTTGTAATACGAAGCATACTATACAACTCCGACAACCAGTACCTTTCATTTTCGGTAGGCAGCGCCATAACAATAGGTTCGGAACCAAGAAGAGAGTACGACGAATGCCTCATAAAAGCAAAGGCAATTATGCAGGCACTTAACCAAAAAAGCTGCTAACTTTACAGAAAAAGAAGTAAAATGCCACTAAAATATAGACTTGAAACCTACATTTCGCAAAACGAGCTATTCGAAAAAGATGATCGAATCCTGGTAGCAGTTAGCGGAGGAATCGACTCTACAGCACTCCTTCATATTCTTGCACATAGCGGCTACGAAATTGCCATAGCTCACTGCAACTTCAACCTAAGAGGTGAAGAATCGGACGAAGACGAAAAGTTTGTAAAGCAGCTTCAGAGAAACCTAAAGGTAGATGGGTACTATATTCATTTTGACACCGAAAATGAGGCTACAAAAGCAGGTGAATCTATACAAATGGCAGCTCGACGACTTCGTTACGATTGGTTCAAGCACATTTGCAATACAGAAAACTACCAGTATATTGCCATAGCACACAATGCCGATGATGTCGCCGAAACTTTTATGCTTAACCTAACAAGGGGAACGGGCATCAGAGGACTTACCGGAATAAAGCCAAAATCAGGACGCGTAGTACGACCACTGCTATTTGCCACCAGAAAGGAGATCGAAGCGTACGCAAAGCATCACGCAATAGAACATCGCGAAGATTCGAGCAATGTAAAAGATAAGTACGCAAGGAACCGAATTAGGCTTAATGTTATACCCCAACTAAGGGAAATCAACCCTTCCTTCAGCCAAACAATGCTCGAAAATATAGCAAGGCTCCAGCAGGTTGAGGAGCTAGTAAATGCCCAGATAAACGATTTTAAGCGCGATTTGGTAGTATTCGACAAAGGAGAAGCTCGAATTGATATCAGAAAGCTTAAGTTTAACAGAAATGCATCGCTCCTACTCTATGAGTTTTTAGCAGAATATGGTTTTAATGGAAGTCAAACTCAAGATATTGTTGCGTGTATCGAAGATGGAGAACCTGGCAGCACTTTTAGAACAGACAAACACATACTTGTAAGAGATCGCAACCACCTAATAATTACAGCTACACCAACCGAAACAAAAGAAGAGGAGTTTTGTATTTCAGAAGAAGACTGCTCGATCAACAGGCCAATCAAGCTACTTATAAGCAAAGAAAAAAGGACAGAAAGCTTTAAGATAGAACGAAACAGCCAAATTGCTCAACTTGATTTCGACAAGCTAGAGTTTCCGTTGATACTACGAAAATGGCAGAACGGCGATGAGTTTCATCCATTAGGAATGGTTGGCAAGAAAAAGCTGAGCGATTTTTTTATAGACGAAAAGATGAGCATCCTAGAAAAAAGTCGGCAGTGGGTACTTTGTACAAACAGAGATATCGTTTGGATAGTAGGGAGAAGGATTGACAATAGGTATAAGATCACTCCAGCTACAAACACCGTCCTTACGCTAAAAATAGAAGAATAAACAGAAAGAAATCCCAACCTCAGCTGTCAAACTCATATCGTATAACTAACATAACCGCCCATGATGAAAAAGATTGTGCTGGCTGGTGCTGCATGCCTAATGCTAGGCTCGGTATTTGCCCAAAATAAAGGAGGTTTAACCCCAAGTATCCTTACACAAATAAAAAAGGCATACGACGTAAACGACCCTAACACAAGAGCAATTACCAATGCCCTAACCCACGTAGATGCTAAAAAGATTGCAGAGAACAACCAGTTTGAAGGAAAATTGGACCACTACTTTAAGTACAAAGTAGATGTATCGGGTATTACAGACCAAAAAAGTTCGGGAAGATGCTGGATGTTTACCAGCCTAAACCTTCTACGTCCAAAGGTACAGAAACAGCTAAACGTAGCAGAGTTTGAGTTTTCACAAAACTACCTCTACTTCTTCGACCTGCTCGAAAAGGCAAACCTATTTATGGAAAACGTAGCAGCAACAGCAGCCAAACCAATGGATGACCGAAAAGTTGAATGGTACTTTAAGTCGCCCATAGATGATGGTGGAACTTGGGCTGGATTTGTGAATTTGATTGACAAGTATGGATTAGTACCGAAAAGCGCCATGCCAGAAACAAATTCGAGCAGCAATACCTCTGCCATGGGATCTATTCTTAAAACAAAGCTTCGCGAAGACGGCTTGATCCTGAGGACACTAATAGCAAGCAAAGCAAAGCCAGAGGTCGTAGAATCGAAGAAAGTAGAGCTACTTGGCGAAATTTACCGCATTTTGGCGCTAAACCTTGGCGAACCACCAACCGAATTTAGCTGGCGCTACAAATCCAAAGACGGAAGCATTAGCAACCTTGACACTTACACACCCATTTCGTTCTACCACAAAGTTTTACCCGACTTTAAAGTTGGAGAATACGTAATGCTAATGAACGACCCTACCCGCCCCTACTACCAGCTTTACGACATAGAAAACTACAGAAATGCACAGGACGGCATTAACTGGAGATACATAAATTTACCAGTAGAGGAGCTTAAAGAAATTGCGTTGAAATCCATCAAAAACAATGAAGCCGTATATGGCGGCGTTGATGTAGGCAAATTTTTAAATAGCAGTGACGGAATAAGCGCACTAGAAAACTTTGACTACGAAGCGCTTTATGGCGTTAAATTTGGCATGAATAAAGCACAACGTATCCTTACAGGAGAAAGTGGGTCGTCGCACGGAATGGCAATCGTTGCAGTAGATGTAGATAGCAACGATAAGCCAACTAAATGGCAATTCGAAAACAGCTGGGGATCGGCTAGTGGGCATAACGGATACCTAACATTTACAGATGCTTGGTTTAGCGAATACATGTTTAGAATGGTTGCCCTGAAGAAGTTTATTAAACCAGAAATATTGAAGGTGCTAGATCAGAAAGCAACAATACTTCCACCTTGGGACCCAATGTTTTAAACCCATATAAAGCACAAAAGGAACGAAATCACTTCGTTCCTTTTGTTAAACCTAACCTAAATCTTCAGACACATTTAACACCTAACCTAAAACTTAACCTATGAAAAAACTAGTCTCAACTGATTTTCATTACAAAGGTAGCTGATGGTTATACTAACTCGACTAAAACAAAGTTAATAAACACTAAAGCTTTTACGCTGGCTACTTTCACTAAATCAAACAGTTAATGGAGACAAATTGTTCAATTCTAACAATCAATTTTTCAAAATTCATTCCATTTTAATTACTTTTCAAAGTCATTTTTTTGAAATCGCTTATAACAAACGTTTGCGAATAAAAAAACAAAAAACAGCAGCAACCAAACTTGTTCTGCTGTTTGTGTAAAGCGAAATAGAGTCGAGTATCAATTTCGACAAATAAGCACTCCAACTATTGTAAATATACGTTAATCGGAAACATAGGAGATAAGCATAAGCAGCAAATGCTACTGAGGATAGCGAAAGACAACCGACTGCTTTAGATCGGGGTGTAAGCTATTCGCAACGGGACACTCCTTGGCCGAAATTTCAATGATCTTCTTCTCCTTATCAGTGTAATTTCTTGGGAAAGTAAGCTCTACAATTACCTCAACCACCCTGCGCGGATTTGTTCCCATTACCTTAGTAATATCAACCTTTGTACCATCGATATTAAACCCATGAGTACGAGCAGCAATACCCATAATTGTAAGCATACAGCTACCAAGTGCAGTAGCAAGCAGATCGGTAGGCGAAAAGTACTCCCCCTTACCTTGGTTATCAACAGGAGCATCAGTAATAAGCTTTTGCCCCGATCTTACGTGAACTGCTTCAGTTCTAAGATCTCCCAAATAGGTTGTTTTTGCGGTTTCCATTATAGCAAAGTCTTTATTTGATAGATAAAGTTATAGAAAACGAACTAAGAAACAAACCGAGAACCCCTCCAAATGTTTGGCAAAAAAAGTGGCGAACTGCCACAACTGCAGTCCGCCACCATTAGTATTGAGTAGCAGAATGTACTACTTTTTGAAATCGAGCAGGTTAATTTGCTTAGCAACTCCATCAACAGTAACAGTAACAATAAAATCCTCAGCACCATCACCATAGTTAGTTACAATGGTATGATTATCAACAACCCTCTTAACTTCGCCCGAAACAAACACTGGCCAAGTAGCTTTTAGGTGAAGAGGAGTGTTGGTAGTTTCAGTGTAAGCCTTACCTCTACGGTTTGTTCCTGTTGCATTTACTGTAATATCGTACTCATCATCCCACAAATTAAGAGGAGTGTCGGCGCCCTTAACTTTTGTCCACACCTTTGTAAATGAATGGGTAAAGGTTGTTCCATCGCTAAATGTAACCTTACCATTCTCTAGAGTAATAGTAAGCGTATTAGTTTGTGGGTTTAGCACCATTGTTTTAATACCCTCAATCTTACGATTATTGATAGTAAAGTTCACAAACTCTACTTTACGCGTGAATGTAGCAGGAGTTACAGTTACAATGATCTGACCATTCTTAACCCAACGCTGGTTCTTTCCTATCTTCCAGTTTGTATAGGTAACCGTTTTAATAAAAGATCCATCCGCATTTTTAACAGTTGTAACAACACGATTTCCAGAGCTATCAGGAGCATTTCCAGCCTTAACACCTAACGTAACTTGGTCAACTTCGTTTGAAACGTCAGCATACATACCGTCAACTTCATCACCATCAACAGCAGTTTCTACATTAGCATCAACTGCTGGAGTGTTGTCTTCTTTTTGGCATGAAGACATAGAAAGGGCTGCTGCAGCCGCTAGGACCCAGATAAACTTTTTCATAAAGCTCAATTTAAAATGTTAGTTGATTGGATTTACTTGAACCTCATTTTCGGAGGTAATTTTGTACTCTAGCTGCATGGGGACACAAACTAGCTCTAGCGCCTGACCTAAATCCTTGTCGTTAAAGTAGCCGCTATAGCGCCTATTTTCGCATCCTTTACAGCTTATCTTCACATTAAATTGTCGTTCAATTTCGGCAAACACATTCGATAGAGGTTCATCGGTAAAGTAGAACTCGCCAGACATCCAGCCTTTCTGCTTTTCAGAGACCTGCTCTACAGTACCTAACGAGCTGCCTGAGCTAGAAACACCCAAGCCCGGTGTTAGGATTGCATTTGTTCCACTTTGCTCTTCGCGAACACCTACTTTACCGGTGAAGCAGCTTACGCGAATCTGATCATTGCGGGCAAACACGTTGAAAGTTGTTCCCAAAACTGAAGTTACGTAATTCCCTGTTCGAACTTCGAAACGCTCCCCTTTTTTCACCTTAAAGAAGCCTTCACCCTTAAGCTTAACCTCTCGTTTATGCCACCAGAGGTATTTTTTATAGCTAAGCTCCGACTCCGAGTTAAGTATCACATTCGACCCATCTGGAAGTACTACAGCAACATGCTCGCCTTTTGCGCTAATGATACGAGTTGATCTTGTTAGTACCCCAAATCCAACTGAAAGAAGAATAACGATGCTTGCAGCAGCAACCCAAGCTGTAGGAAACATCCTACGAACCTTGGACGATGGCTTGCTTGCGATTGCCTTACTGATGGCCTCCCAAGCTGCATCATTTGAACCACTAGAAGGAACCTCAAGCTGCTTTAACAGCATTTCGGTTTGCTCATCCAGAAGGTGTCTTTCGTCAATATGTAATCTCTTTGGGCTCATTGTTTCTCAAATTCAATAGTAGTACAATTAACATTTGCTTTACCCTACCCTATCGGCATTTTTTTCTGTTTTTTTTAAAATGCAAGATTAACATAGATCGACGGAGTAATCGCAAATCCATACAAATCGGTATAAATAAGAGGCGATTTACCACTAGCTACATCCTGAGCAGGCGTGCTCGAGAAGCTGTATGGTCGTAAGGTTATGTTGCTACGATCGTACACGTTAAAAATGCTACCTGTAATGGTTAAAAGAGCGCTACCCAACTTTTGCTCATAGGAAGCAGAAACATCTAGCCGATGATAAGAAGGTAGCCTCATGCTATTCCGCTGATAGTCGGCCGTTGGTTTAAAGTTGTTGTAATAAGTAATATAATCCCAAGGCTTACCAGAACCAAAAATCCATGCTGCTGATAGGTTAAAACGCCCCAACTTATGAGAAGCAAACAGCTTTAGCTCATGCTGCTGATCGTTATACGCAGGGTACTCATCATCTATTCTAAAATTCTTAGCTGTTACAGTCGATTTAGAGAGCGTGTATGCAAGGGCCACCTGTCCTCTCGGCAAGCTAAGCTTTGCCATAAAATCTACCCCTAAGATGACATTTGAGGTGTAAAGTTCGCGTTGCTGCAATGCATACTTTCCGCCTACCAGCGTTGGAATAAGCACTTGCGATAGCGATCCATCCGATGATTTCCTGTACGCCTCAACATCAAATTGCAGCGATTTTGTGGCATCGTAGGTAAAACCTGCAATGTAGTGATTTGCAAACAGCACCGGATACTTCCCGTTATTGGCAACAGCCCAATAGCCCGTATAGTCGCCCATATAAGAAGTTGGAACCCTACTCATAAACTGCAAGTAGCGACCAGCCGCCGCTTTAACAAGAAGGTTTTCGGCAACTTCGACACTCATCTGTACCCTTGGTTCAAAATAAACCTTTCGAGTTGGTTCAAAGTAGGTAACCCTTACTCCTGGCTTAAAATTTTTAAGCACACCTTTGGCAACATCCCCCATCAAGTAAAAAGTACCCCACCATCCATTGGTTCCAGCACGACGAGTGGTGTCGATCTCAACATTGTTAAGCGTCATTCGGTAGTTTTGAAGCGTATAGCTGCTGCTAACACTTGTAAAAGAAACACCTCCGATAAGGCCAACGGCAGGTGTTACCCGATACTCGCCCTCCGACCTAACGGTAAGATCTTTAAGCTCGTTATCCAGCTCGTTATACCTCCTCGCTAATTCTACAGCCTTAAGATTCCGAAAGCTGTTAAGATGGCTAAAATCAAGCTTATAGGTAGAATACCCCACCGAAGAACGGAAGAAGTAGCGTTCGCTAAGCTGCTTGCTCCACTTCACCCCAATCCCAAAGTTATCAATATCCGACTGCTCTTTCAGCGTAGTTCGAGGCTTATCGACCCCTAGATCCATATTATCTTCCCCACCATATACCGAGAGAGAAACACTCTGAGTAGAGTCGGGATTGTACGTAAGCTTGCTGTGTATATCAAAGTAGAAGTACTTAGGAGAGTACTTCTCATCATAAATAGAAATATTGGTTAACGAAGTCTGATCCAAATCGTTCCGCAGCTTAGAAAATAGATTATCGTACAGCTTCGTTTGATACATATCTGTGTATGAACGTCTTGCAGCAAATACCCAGCTCACCTTTTTGCTGAGTGGTACATCGGCAAATCCATCGACAGAAAGTAAATCAGCCCCAATGCTATAGTTAGCCTTATAGCGATTACCCGACTTTCCCGTTATTTCGATTACAGAGGAAGCAGCACCACCATATCTTGCATCAAAGCCCCCCTTATAAACCTGAATATCCTTAATTGCCTTAGCATTAAAAGCGCTAAGCTGCCCTAAGAAATGGTTGATATGGTAAAGCGTAAATCCATCGAATAGAATTTGGGTTTGCGATGATGGTGATTTACGAACGCTTAAAGTAGAAGCCGACTCGGTAGTAGCATCAACCCCAGCCAAGAGCTGCAAAGGAGCGGTAAAATCGAGCTGGTTGATGGAAGGAACATCAGATGCCGCTTTAGGATTTAGCGTATTTTTCCCAGCCACACCAAGTATTTGAACCAAGTAGTTTTGCTTTTGGGTAACCACCACGCTTCCTAGTACCGTCTGTAGCCTATCTAAGTTAATAGACATCATTCCGCTTCTAGACTCAGGGACAACGTCTATACATTTTTTTTCGAAGCCTAGGAAGGAGATACACAGCGTTACGGGCTGGTGCGAAGGTAGTATGAGGTTAAAGTAACCATCAGAATTTGCAGTGGTAGAATACTTTCCATCGAGCGTATATATGTAAGCGTAAGGAAGCTTTTCGCCCGAAGTTTGATCGACTACTGCACCCCATATCTTATACTTTGGGATTTCAATTGTTTTAGCAACAGGTGGCATGGGTTGTTCGACAAGCTCTACGGTATCATTCCGCTTAGGCTTAACCACGTAAACAGAGCCAATCCTTTTAAACTCGAAGTTGCTTGTAGCAAGAATAGAAGCAAGCAGCTCGTCCATGCTTTTAGCAGCATACTTGCCATTCAAAACGACCTTTGCAGCAAGCTGGCTATCAAAAGCAATTTTAACCTTGTTTTCAGCACCAATTTGCTCCAATGCTTCGGAAAGAGGTTTCTTTGCAAAACGGTACGATAGCTTAGAAGCTACAGAAGAGTAGCTAAACAGGACAAGCAAAAGAAGAACAAAGAGGCTACGAAGTAGCGAGGGATAGCCTCCTAATGCATGCTTTTTGTTAACCTTCATCAAACTTTATACTCCAAGTTACTACGAATATACTCCAGCGCTTCAGACATCCGCTTTTCAACAGCCTTTACGCTTAAGCCCAGCCGCTCAGCAATCTCAGAGTAGGTTAGCTCCTCTATCCTATTCATTAAGAACGTTACACGGCACTTTTCGGGCATTGCAGCCAAAACTCGCTCGAGCCGTTCCTTCATCTGCTGTTGCCGCAGGTTATGATCCGCCTCTTCGGTGTTTAGCTCAGATTTAGTCGTATTTTTTTGGAAGTTAAGCACCACCTTTTGATGCTTATGGTGGTTTTTAACAAGATTCGAAGCTATGGTGTAAAGCAGAGATAAAACTGTTTCGGGACGTACCGTTTCGCGGACATCCCAGAGCTTGATAAACACCTCTTGAGCAATATCGTCGGATAGGATATCGTCTCCACATCTAAAGTATATAAACCTTCGGATGCTCTGGTAGTGTTCATCAAAAATTGATTTAAACCAAGCTGTTTTATCAAGTTGCGTAAGCCCCATAAAATTCAATCCCTAATGACATCAATACAACCGAATGCAAATATACCCTACTAAACGATCTTTCTACCTACTCTAATGTTAAGATTTAAAGGATTACCAACAAAAAAACCGCCCTGGAATACACCAGGACGGTCTCGCTTAGAGAGTCAATATATCTATACTAATCCTTGATCAAGCATAGCTTTAGCAACCTTCATGAAACCAGCGATGTTTGCTCCATCAACATAGTTGATATAGCCATCCTTCTTAGTTCCGTACTCAACGCAAGCATTGTGGATGCTGTGCATAATTTGGTGAAGCTTAGCGTCCACCTCTTCTGCTGTCCAGTTCATCTTCATTGAGTTTTGAGTCATTTCCAAACCAGAAGTAGCAACACCACCAGCATTTACCGCCTTACCAGGAGCGTAAAGCATCTTATTATGGATAAAGAACTCTATTGCTTCAGGAGTACATCCCATGTTAGAAATTTCACCAACACAGAAGCATCCATTAGAATGTAGCAGCTTAGCATCATCGCCGTTTAGCTCGTTTTGAGTAGCGCAAGGAAGAGCGATATCAACCTTAACACCCCATGGTTTTTCGCCTGGGAAGAACTTAGCACCTGGGAAACGATCAGCATAAGGAGCTACGATATCGTTGTTAGTAGCACGAAGCTCTAGTAGGTAATCGATCTTTTCGTAGTCTAGACCAGCAGCATCGTAGATGTAACCATCAGGACCAGAAATTGTAACAACCTTAGCACCCTTTTCGGTAGCCTTTAGAGCAGCACCCCAAGCAACGTTACCAAAACCAGATACAGAAACAACCTTCCCTTCTAGCGACATGCCACGAGTTTTAAGCATATCTTCTACAAAGTAGATACCACCAAAACCAGTAGCCTCAGGGCGAATTAGAGAACCACCCCAGCCCATTCCTTTACCAGTAAGAACGCCAGTGTTTTCGCGAGCAAGCTTCTTGTACATACCGTATAGGTAGCCAATTTCTCTACCGCCAACGCCAATGTCACCAGCAGGAACATCGGTTTCAGGACCGATATACTGCCATAGCTCTTGCATAAATGCTTGGCAGAATCTCATAATTTCAGCATCCGACTTACCCTTAGGATCGAAGTCTGAACCACCCTTTGCTCCACCCATTGGAAGAGTTGTAAGGGCATTCTTAAATGTTTGTTCGAAACCTAAGAACTTTAGGATTGATAGGTTTACAGATGGGTGGAAACGAAGTCCTCCCTTATATGGACCAATAGCGTTGTTGAATTGAACACGATAGCCAAGGTTTACATGAATGTTACCCTTGTCATCAGCCCAAGTTACACGGAAAGTGAAAATTCTTTCAGGCTCAACAATTCTTTCTGCAATTTTAGCAGCTTCGAATTCTGGGTGTTGGTTGTAAACCTCTTCAATAGAAGCTAGTACTTCGTGAGCAGCTTGAAGAAACTCCTTTTCACCTGGGTGCTTCTTTTCAAGATCGGCCATCAATTTTTTTACGTCCATCGCTTTATGTCTTTTAGTGTATTAAACTAACGTGTTTTTAAACTCTCATCGACTAGGTTAGTGCGATTTGATGCCGTAAATGTAGTTTTAATTCCGAATACTAAACAACATTTTTTCAATAAATTTAATAGGCTGCCAAATATTTTTTATTACACATTGTAACTTAGCAAATATTTCTTGCAATTACAACTTTACAAAGCCTTTATTCTTTCGGCCATCAACAATTATTGTTAATGGAGCATCGAGAGTTACCTGTTTAATAAAGGTGCTTTCGTAGGTTGCTGGCAGCGAATTAAGCTTATCTACATCAAATCGGCCATCGTTCATGTAGGGATTAATGGTGAAGTAGCCGACCCTAAACGAGGTGAGGTTTTGGAAGAAATGAGTTCCCTGGCTTGGATCTACCCTAAAGTTTTTTAATCCGCACTCAACTATTAGCCGAGCCTCCGAAATTTGAGGCCACTTAACAGGTATGCCTAGCCAAGGATCGCTAGACCCCCACCTACCAGGACCAACCAGCACGTAGTTTTCGCCTTGCTCTTTAAACTTTCGGTTAATCTTTTCAAGTTCAGAAGCTATTTCACGGGTAAACGACGAGTTGAAATCATCAGGCTTTACGTAAACTACATTTTTAATGCCTTCTATCAACCCGTGCCCCAATGCAGAATTAGAATAAATGAGGGCATCATCAGGACTAAGATGTTCGATATGCAGCTCTTCCATCTCCTCGTTTTCGACAATAGGCCGTATTTGAAGAAAGTTAAACACTTTAGGCTGACCAGGCTCTACATCAAAGTTTACAGCAAACTCTATCTCAATAGGTGAGTTCATCTCTTTTTGGCAGAGCGAGAGTAGCTCCCTAAGAATATCTGCAAGTGGGAACGACCCATATTTGAGGATGTTTGCAAAGCTAATTATGCGCCTTCCTGTTGGCGTGTAGTAGTCGCGAATCCGATCATCCTGAAAGTCGTATATCGATGACACATGCTGCATACCCTCATAGTTGCTCGTATTAGTAATGTCAAGGCGCTTTAGGTTTATGCTATCATCGGTTGATATGGTAAAAGAAGCAGGATCAAGATCGAGCGCATAAAACATCTTTTGCGTATCCCTCAACGCCATCTGGGTAGTGCTAAGCTGCAACAAATGGGTCGGATACTTCGGTGAAAACCTCATGGTTATTCCACCATCGACAATAAACTTACCTAGACCAAAAGCAATAGATGCAATCCCATCCTGAGGAGTTTCGGAACCTATTGGATAGAAGTTTATAGAGCGAGCGACACCCGAAAGCGTTGGATAGTATAGATTCTCGTGCTTCGTTCCACACACCTCTTGTAGCACAACACCCATCTTCTCTTCATCTAAAACGTTAGATGTAGCAAATATGTAAGCCCGGCTGCTAGCATAAAACACAGATGCATAAACGCTTTTAATAGCTTGGAGGAGCATGCTTAAGCACTCGTCGTCGTTTTCGACACGAGGAATCATATAGGTACTGTAGATACCTGCAAAAGGCTGGTAGTACGAATCTTCCAGCTTGCTTGAAGAGCGAACTGCAATTGGATTTTTTACATTTCGGATATACTCACGTAAGTCCTCAACCAGCTCATCAGGTAGCTTAGCTTTAATAAACCGCTTCAAAATTTTAGCATCAGGCTCTTCTGCACGAGCATACTTGTAAAGCTTATTCTCCTCCATAAACCTATCGAAATACTCGGTAGAGATAACCGTAGTGCGAGGAATGTTGATAATTACCCCCTCGTACCTATTGAATAGGTTGTACTTTTTGAGCATCGAATTGATAAAGGCAAGTCCCCTAGCCTTTCCACCTAGCGATCCATCTCCTATACGAGAAATCTGAAGTAGCTCGTTGTAATCGTTTCGGTTAAACTTCCCTATAACACCTCGTCCTGTTTCGAGCCTATACTGGGTTATAGCAAGCGCAACATACTCGCGTAATGCATCCATATCGGCAAAATCGGAAGCCTGAAGACGTTTGAACACCTCGGCTATAGGGAAAAGTGCACGAGCAAAAAGCCACTTACTGAGATGGTTGTGACTAGCATGGTAGTAAAGCGATTCGTTGCTGATATTCATCAGCGCTTCGCACAACGTTTTTAAGTTTCGGGCCTCGTAAATAACTTCAGAAGATTTTGGATCGATGAACTTGAAGTTACCGAAGAAAAAGTACGAGCGAACATACTCGATAAGCTCGTGCGAAAGCGTTTTAGAATACTTATGAATAAACCCAGCACCAAGCTCATCGGCTACCAGCTTGTTGGAGAGATCGGACGACTGAAAAATAAAGGGTAGATGAGGATCGTCACGACGGATAACCTTGCAAAGCGTTATACCAGCCCTTGTTTTGGAGTCGCGCCTATGGTTAACCTTAAAGCTCACATCAGAAACTATACCAAGCAGGTTGTTCTTGTACTTAGTATAAAGTTCCATTGCCTCATCGTAGGTAGTAGCAAGAAGCACCTTGGGCCTACCACGCATACGAAGGTTTTGCTGCTGCTCATTTACGGTTTCACGAACAAAGTTACGCGACTGGTTAAGCACCACCTTGTACAAGTTAGGGAGGTAGGAAGAATAGTAACGAACAGAATCTTCGACAAGAATAATTGCCTGCACACCAATATCAAGCAAATCGTTGTCGGCATTCATCTTATCCTCAATAAGCTTGATGATAGCCAGCAGCAGGTCGGCATTACCCAACCAACAAAAAACGTAGTCGATTGCGCTTAGATCTTCCTTTTCGAGACGTAGAGATACCTCGCGAGAGAAGTGGGTAAGTACAACTATTGGGGTATCAGGGTGTAGCTCCTTAAATGTATGCGCCAGCGAAAATATCTCCAGCTCGCCAATGTTAAGCATGGATATTATCAGGTCGAACGACTCCGTTTTTAACCTATCCAAAGCTTCCTGCCCAGAATTTACCTTATAGAAGTTTGGAGGATATCGTAGGTTTAACGAGACGTACTCCTTAAATATTTGCTCTTCAATTCGTCCATCCTCCTCGAGGATAAAAGCATCGTAGCTGCTACAAATCAGAAGAACTTTATGGATACGTCGTTGCATTAGCTTATGGAACGATGTATCTACGAACTCTAGGCTAAGCGGACTTAGCTCGTTGTTATTGCTGGTTGTGCTAACCATTGCTCATCAATTTAAAACTATACTAGGTTAACGATAAACGCAATATCGTTAAATATGATCATTTACGAAGCTACTTAGAGGTAAGTGCTAGGGGGATTAGCATTTCGAACAGCTGCTCTTCGAATCGGTAGTAAGCCGACCGTCCCCCCTGCTCATAACCATTCCTGGCTCCATTTGCCATGTATATAATACCAATCTTTTTAGATGGATTAAAGTAAAATCCAGATATCAAGCCATACGCATCGCCAGCATGTCCGAACATCGGAAGGTTGGCATGCATATAGTCGTGCTTTGGAGTATTGGTAACTAGCTGCATTCCCACCCCCCATGACATGAATAGCCCATTGCTCGTATCGCCATTAGCACCATTGAAGATCCACTGAGGAGTACGCATCAGCTTAATTGTTTTTGAACGGATAACCACATATTTTCCCACCATCCCATTGTTAATATGCAGCAGCATAAGCTTTGCCAAATCAGCAGCCGAAGTACGAAGGCCCCCTTGAGGGCTGTACAAAAATCCGTTAGTACCCACCGCATAATCCTCCAAGTTACGCTGTTGAGGCTTGACACCCTGACAGGCATCAACCTGAGGCATCCAGCCATCCTTATACCTGTAAATGGCAGCCAGATTATCAATATTTTCGATTCGCGCTACATTGTAGCGTGCTTTTACCCCAAGAGGTTTAAAGAGCTCATCCTCCATAAAAAGATCGAACCGCTTACCACTTAGCTTTTCGATTAGGGTAGCAATAACACCAAAATTAGCATTACAATAGCAGAAGTATGTGCCTGGTTTTTTATCGAGCCACATATCCGAAGAATAGTATCTTCCAGCCTTTAGCACTAGGTCTCCAAGTGAAGGAAGCTCGTCGGTGGCGCTATAGTTAGCGGCAAGAAAGTCGCCATAACCACTACCATCATTAAGACTAGCCGTATGCGAAAGCAGCATTCGAAAAGTAATAGGAACATCAGGAAAGTTTGGATTTCGTAGCTTGAAACCGAGGTATTGGCTAACGTCATCATCGAGCTTAAAAAGATTCCGATCGTAAAGCAGCATCAGCCCTGTTGACGTTACAAGCTTAGAGATGGAAGCAACACGAAACATAGTGCTATCATCGACCAGCAGGTTTCGGGAGACATCCCTAATTCCAGAACTAAAAGTTGCAGAGATTCTTCCATCCTTAATAACAGCAGCACTTAGCCCCACCAGCTGATTGGATAGCCTAACAGAATCGACCTTATATTGTACCTGTGCAATGCCCGAATAGTAACCGAGCAGCATAATAGTAAGTAGCGTAGCAATACGTTTCATTGATGCAAACTAGAGGTTGATGATGTACTCTAAGTAAGCACTAATTGAGCAGTTGAGCAACAAGAATCGACAAAAAAAAGAAAGCTAGTTTAAAGAACCCAGCGCACTATCCAAAGATCCAAAAAACCGGAATTCGGTATTAAGCCTTGCCCTGTCCTCCTTTTCGAGAATTTGAAGGGTAACTCGAGTGTACTCGCTTGAGGGCAGCACAACATTGAGCACCTTCATACCAGCAGCCCTAAGCTTTGGAGTAATATTTTCCGTTACCCACACCAGCTCCATCTCATCTAAAGGAGTAGCATTGGTAGTATCAGTAATAAAATGCTCGCACTTATACTCAAGAAACAGATCCAGCGTTTTCTGCTGCCCTATTCTAAACTCGTCAGAAGTACAGTACCCCTTCCACGATTGCACAAGACAGCATCGCCCTTTATCAACAAAAACTTTTAAATACGAATTAGAATAAGCAAGAATCATCATAGTTTACGTCACTGAATACCAGCTATACTTAATTATTTCGATAAAAAATAAGATGGACGAATATACAAAAAACAATAAGCATTACCCCTACCTACACCTAAGCGTAGGATAGGGGCTCAATTTTTTACCGCTAAAAAATTGAATTACTGCTTTTTAGCAACGCATTTACTAGATTGCATTGTAAGCACTTACATACGAATTGTAGTAACGCATGAAAGACCCTAGATCCTTTTCTAGATTGTTGATGGTCATTTTTGTAAAAGCACTTTGAGGAAGTACCAAATCGAGGTGATTAATTCCTGCCGCCTTAAGCTTCGGAACAATAACCTCAGCAGCCCAATCTGTAGCCTCCTTTTTAAGCAAACCTGCATTTGTAGTATCGCTAATAAAAGCCTTGCATCCCTTAGCAATAACAAATTCTACCGACTTTTCTTGTGCATGCTGATACTCTTCGGTAGAGCAAAATGCTTTCCACGTTTGCACAAGACACTTTTTTTCAGCCACGTACGAGATGGTAACGTACCTTAATTCCAACAAATTTTCCATAATATAACAATATAGTGTTAGTGATTGTTTCCCTTTACCCAACGCTACTTAGCGCAACATCTACATCTTCGAACACCTGCACAGGCAGCCCTGTGCGCGATAAATTTTCAACAATATGCTGTGTCCCCACAGCCGATGGTTTAACAACCCTGAGAAGCTTCAACCCATTATTACCATATTTAGGTAGCATGAACTCTGCCGCCCATTTTGCGTCGTCAGGAGGCAATGGAGGCGCCACGCTGATATCGCTAACTACATGATCGTAGCCCGATTCTATAAAGAAACGGAACGATTTAAGGTGGGTTTCCCTGAAAGTATCAGATGGACAGGAACCTGTCCATCTTTGAATGATACATTTCTTTTCAGGGATACTGTATAGAGTATAGTAGCTTGTTTCAAATACGACGTCCATAGCTAAAACGAAAGAACGTTATCGATAAGCTCTGGCGAAGCCTTTTCGTAGAGCGCTATATGGTTTTCACCAGCACCCGACGAAGCCATAAGAATTCGAGCTCCAGGCTTAAGCATACCCGTTTCGATAGCACGTAGAAGATTGGCTGGTACGCTACAAGTAGCGATGTTGCCGTACTTTTCGTAGCTGCTATAGTGCTGTTCGGGTTTAAAGCCAAGCGAATCGCGCCAAGCCATTGGCGCCCAAGCAACCGGCTGATGCGTAACTAGGAAGTCGGCCTTATCCACCGAAATGCCTGTTTTTTCAACCAGCTTATCTACAACATGCGAAAGGTACTCGGTAGCCTTAGCACCAATTGTTCTGCAAGCCTCCGCATTTAGGAAGGTTACAAACTCCTGCGCAAAAGAAGGCTGGTTAGAAACCTCCACATGAAGCATTGGAGAACGACGGTGGAATACAATACCATCGTGCAGCTCGCCACGACTTAAAGAGAAGGAACCTTCGTAGCCGTATTCAGCATCAACGGCAGTAACCACCGCTGCACAAGCAGCATCGCCAGTGCAAATGCTGTAGTAAGTACTCTTGTCGTTAATCATCGAATCGAGGATGCTGTTAACAATAAGCACATTCTTCTTTATGCCAGCATTAACAAGTGCAGATGCAATTTCCACCAACGTCACAAAGGTAGAGCAGCACGAATCGACGCTGTAAGCTCCAGCATTTGTGAGCTGTAGCTTGTGCTGAACTAAAGATGCATTTGATGGTAGCGGTCTATCCTGAACCTGAGAATGAACTAAAACTAGATCGATGTCTTCCTTTGGCTTACCCCACTTTAGCAAGGCCATTGCTCCTGCAATTGTTTCTGCATCAGAAGGAAGCATTGGATGAGGATGTGTTGACTTCTTAACTGAAATAGGATCGAGAGGAACCCTTCTTCGCTCTTCGGCTCCTTGAAACGGATCACTTCTCTTTTTCTCGGGAAGCTGATTTACCCAGGCTTCATACCAAGGTTTGCTTATCCAGCCATCGTAATTCGTTTCAATATAACCTGGGAGCTTTTGCTCCTCTACTAACATGGTTACATACTCTTCATTGAGGTATGTATTTTCCCTTAAATACTTGCTTAGCTTTTGCACCTGCGCTGATGTTAAATCAGTACCAGGTAAATAACCAGCAAGGCTCACCAAACCTGCTCTTTTCATAAAAATGTCGAATAATATTTATTTAAATTATTTTGCTAGATTAAAATGTACAAAGAGGCCCACTTTGAGATTTTAAGCAGATGCGAAGTAAAAAATTTATACGATTCGACGGTTCGCGAAACCTTATAAAATAAGGGCTAAGCATTAATTTAGAATAATTCTAAATTAAACGCCTAGCCTTTATAATCTTAAGTAAATGGCAACATAAAGCTGCGGATAATGTCGTAAAACAGCCATTCGCTGCTTAAGACTAGCTAGCTACTAGTGCTTACCCATTCCTGAGTCTTCCTTGCAGCAAGCAGGAAGCTTTTCGTAAGCTTTTGCATCCCTAGCAACCTCATCGGCATTGTATCCTAGCTTGGCAATTGCAGCCTTAAGCTTACCCAAGTCGGTTTTTGCAGGATCAAACTCAACCCATACCGTTTTGTTATCAACATCAACCTTAACATCCTTAACACCCTTTTCGTAGGGTAAGTTTTTAAGTATGCGCTTTTCGCACATCGAGCACTGAATTGATGTTCTTATTGTCGCGCTTTCGCTCTTTGCAAAAGCAGCTGTGGCTGTAAGTATTGCAAGCAGTACAACCATTAGTGAAAGAAACTTTTTCATTTTTATTGTTGTTTTAAGTTAGACTGAACAGTACCTAAAGAAGCATTGTACCATCATTACTAGCTAGACGGAATCGTCCATCTAATTCCTCCATAAATCTTCCTCCCCATAATTGGCCCCCAAATAAAGGAAGACTCGAAGTAGCTACCAAATGGATTCTCGGCTCCTATTATGGTGTGCATTTGCGTGTAGTTGAGCAAATTTTCGGCTCCGGCATAGATATCCAGATTCTTGAACTTTTTGGTTACCTGTACAAATAGTAGCGGATAGGTAGGCGAGGTATCACCCATCCTATGCTGCTCAGGATACAAGCTCATATTAGGAAGCTTGCTACTGCCATTAAGCTGTGCAGTAAAATCGAACTTCCACTTCTCGAACTTTGTAGCATACGATATGTTGGCCAAAGCCCTAAAGCTGTTAACCAACGGTTTCTGCTCTAAGCGTCCATTAATAGTTTGATTTACATCGTTTAAACGATAGGCAAGGTAAACCTCTGTACGAAGAAAAGGCTCTGAGCGAAAATCGACCTGAAAGCTATTGGAGTAAGATCTCCCATTTAGGTTGTAGAAGTAAACATTAGAAATGTCACGCTCCTGATCCACCACTAGCTGGTTTATGAAATCGGTGCGGTAGTAGTCGATGCTAATAGACGAAGGACGTCCATTAATTTTAAACTCTTTATGAAGATTCACACCATAGTTCCACGCCTTCTCAATCCCTAGTGGTTCGAGGAACGAAAGCTGCCTAGAGCTTGCCAGCACACCAATATTTTCCGAAAGAGGGTTCGATGAATGGTAGCCCTTACCGGCAGACAATCGGAGTGTAAAAGTTGGGGTAACAGCATACTTAAGATGCGCCCTTGGCGTTACCAGCCAGCCATAATCAGAGCTATGATCGCCACGAACACCTAAAATGAGGCTAAGCTTATCGAGATACGAATAGGTGTACTGCAAAAATGCGCCTGGTACCGCCTCCTTTTTCTTGAGCTCTAACGTTCCCGACGCTGTTGATATATCATCGTATCCGAAACTTGCTCCAACAACATACTTATGGTTGGTTGTACCAATAATCGATTGGTACAGCATGCTGGTGTTTACGCTGCTCTGATCCGACTCGTAGCTTCTGAGCCCAAAATAGCCATCCTGCGTGTAGCGAGTAAAGCTGGTAATTATGCCAATGCTCTGGTTAGGGTTGGCTGGCAATGGAATTCCAGTTTTATTGAAGATGGTAAAACCTTCATTCTTTACTTCTGACCCCCAAATTGTGGAAGATCCCTTCATCCCTTTAGAAAAACCAACTTGACCACCTAACCGATTGTCGGCAAGGTACTTTACACCTGTTCGCGACTCTAACTTTCCTGGGTTCAAATAGCTTAGCCTTCCGAAAAGGTTAACCTGGCGACCTAAAGGTAGATCCATAAACCCATCATCGTTGTGGTCTATGGATGTGTTATTACCCGACAAATGAAGCAACCCCATTGCACTCCACCTGTCGTTAATTTTGCCACCTCCATTTACATTTAGCTCGCCTCGCCCATCGGTGTCTCCATAAAGATTAACAAAAAGGGGGTCTGTTGAATCGGGCTTTTTGTACTCGACATTTACCTGCCCTGATATCGATTCGTAACCATTTACAACCGAAGCTGCTCCTTTGGAGACCTGAATAGACTCCATCCACGAACCAGGAACAGCACTCAATCCATAGGTAGATGGCACTCCGCGCATTAAGCTCATATTTTCTTCGAGCAGCTGGCTATACAAACCCGATAAACCAAGCATTTCAATTTGTTTTGCACCTGTAACCGCATCAGAGTAGCCAACAGTAACCGAAGCACTATTCTCAAAGCTTTCGGAAAGATTGCAGCAAGCCAGCTTTTGAAGTCCACTTTGCGTTATAACCTCCACTTTGGCAGACTGTAGCTTCGAGATGTAGCTCCCACCCCTATTCGATCGGATGGTAACGCCCGAAAGCGTTACACCAGACTCTGCAAGAACCACCTCAATTTTTGAAGTGCTAGAGGAAACCTTTACAGTATCGTTCGTGTACCCAACAAAGCTAACAACAAGCAGCTCCTTCCCTTTTGGCTTGGGTAGCGTAAATTCGCCTTCGCTATTGGTGGTTATGCCTGCAGTTGTCCCAAGCCACACCAAGTTTGCACCTGGCAATGCTACTTTTGCTCCACTTGCATCAACTCCAAAAACCTTACCTCGCAGCGTTCGACCTTCGCCAAATGCTACGCCCGCTATTAGCATCGCAACAAGCAATGCCAGCATATTATAGCCTTTTAATTTCATCTCTTACCTTTTTAAACGATTTAAATAATAGAAGCAAAGAGAGACAAGAGCACAAAGCCCCTATCCTCAAAAAAATGGTAGGAGATAAATCAAATACGAATTCTACGGGAAACGGTATGAATGATTTCGGCACCGCTTGTGGAACCTAAATCAGGTGGAGCCCCTTTTTGAGCAAGGTATTCATCTGATAAACCGTTTGAAAGGAGCACACAGCTAGCTAGCACAGCGTAGATAGGTGCACTTGCTGCTTCATTAAAAAAGACCTTGTAAGGATTGGAAGAGAAGCTATCTACTCCAATACTTTTAGCCTCTATCTTGCAGCAACCCGAATCGCTAAAAGTAGCAACATCGGCGAATCCTACAGAAGAATCCTCACTACAACAACAAGTGCTTTTGCTAAACGAAATCGCAGAAGTCCCCATCCCTTCGCACGAAGAAACGTACGCCACATACCTACCCGAAAAAATAAGGGTAAGTAGAGCAAATACGAGTATCTGTGCAAATTTGAACTTCTCTTTCATAGCTACAAACTGGTGACCAAATATACTACTTATACAAATCAGACCGAAAAAAGTTGTAAAAATCAACACTACAGCCCTCTTTTTTCGAGAATTTAAAGTTAGGGTACATCCTCTAAACCTTAATTAAGTAGTAATTGAGCTTTACGATGGTTAACTTTAAAACTTTAAACAAGCATAGCTGTTTAGCATACTAAAAGTTCGAAATTAATACAGTTGATATGATAAGTAACGTTAATCGAGTAGCCCTGATCGGAACGGGTTTTGTTGGAACTGCATTTGCTTATGCAATGGTAAACCAAGGTATCACCGGCGAAATTATTTTAATTGACGTAAATAAAGATAAAGCTGAAGGTGAGGCTATGGATATCGCCCACGGAATTCCATTTGCACCTTCGCGTACAAAAGTGCGCGCTGGAGACTACTCTGATTGTAGAAGCTGCGATGTTGTTGTTATAACGGCTGGTGCAAACCAAAAGCCAGGAGAAACTCGTTTGGAGCTGCTCGAACGAAACGCTCAGATAATGAAGGGTATTGTTAAGCAAATTATGGCCAACTACTTTAACGGTATTTTGGTTATTGCTACCAACCCTGTTGACATTCTTACCCATGTAGCATGGAAGGTTTCTGGATTGCCAAAGAATAGGGTTATTGGATCGGGCACAACCCTTGATACAGCAAGGTTAAGGCACGAGCTATCGAGCTACTTTGATGTTGACCCCCGAAATGTGCATGCCTACATTATGGGCGAGCATGGTGATACCGAGTTTGCAGCGTGGAGCCACGCTTTTATTGGCGTTCGTAAGGTTGACGACATTATAGAGCAAAGCCATGGCAGGTATAGAAAGGAAGATCTTGAACAAATATTCGTAAAAGTTCGCGATGCGGCCTACCATATCATCGAACGTAAGGGAGCTACCTACTACGGAATTGGAATGGCACTAACTCGTATCATCAAAGCAATTTTAAATGACGAGCACTCCATTCTTTCTGTATCCTCATTCCTTGGGGGCGAGTACGGACAAAACAACATATTCATAGGTGTTCCTGCGGTTGTTGGAAGAGCTGGGGTTACGGATGTCATTGAGCTTCAGCTAAACGAAGAGGAACAGCAAAAGCTAAACCATTCGGTAGAGGTGCTTAAGGAATCTACCAAGCCTATTCTCGAAATTCTTTAGTAAGAATAAACCTTAAGGAGCTGCCAACTACCAGGGCAGCTCTTTTTTTTGTTAAATATTTGATAATTGTTGACAAACTTAACAGCGTTAATTATATTTGTATCGTTAACACTCAGAAGGTATGACTATCGCAGAAAGAAAAGAACGAGAAAAGGAGGTGCTAAGAGAGAGCATTTTAGATGCAGCTATGCACATCTTTACCGAAAAGGGATTCTCGGATGTCTCAATGAGAAACATTGCTGAACGCATTGATTACAGTCCGACTACAATTTACCTTTACTTTAAAGATAAAAATGCGGTACTCTACGCACTACACTCTCGTGGATTTAAAATGCTTCGCGAAAAGCTCTCAGTATTTCTGGAAATTAGTCATCCGTTCGAAAGGCTCAATGTTATGGGTAAAGCGTACATCGAATTTGCTCTCGAACATCCGAGACTCTACGATCTGATGTTTATTATTGAAGAACCCATGGACTGCATAGAGGAGACGAACGAGCATTGGATGGAAGGAAAAAATGCGCTCCATGTTCTTATTGACACTCTCAAAGATTGTATGACAAGCGGTTACTTCCCTGATGAAGATCCAGAGGTACTTGCAGTGAGTATTTGGTCGTTCTTACATGGATTATGCGCCCTAAAAATCAGGGGAAGGCTTAACCAAGTGATTAGCGAGCAGAATAGGGAGAGCATTATTAACCAATGCTACGATAACTTTGCAAGGGTACTACAAAGTAACAGGGTATAGTACCCTTTTTTTTGACCTTCTACTTAACATTGTTAACTTTTTAAACACTGATAATACATGCAGATAAGTACAACGCTCAGCTTGCAGCAAAGCAGCAGCAGCACTCGAATTTCAGTGCTTCGCGCAATTCTACTAGCGCTAGCGATCACTTTTTGCACAACCAGCTTACCAGCGCAATCGTCTCTTAACGAATACGTTGAATTTGCGCTAAGTAACAATATTGTGCTTAAGCAGAAGCAGGTATCGCTCGAAAAGGCTACCTATGCACTTAACGAAGCGAAGGGATTATTTCTTCCGAATGCTGCTTTATCGGCCAGCTACACTACAGGTGCAGGAGGTCGTTATCTAGACTTTCCGGTTGGCGATATGCTAAATCCTGTTTATAGCACCCTCAACCAGCTAACCAACTCCAACGCCTTCCCTACTATCGAAAATATCAAGGCGCAGCTTAATCCAAAGAACTACTACGATGCAAAGGTTCGTATTTCTATGCCCCTTGTAAATAGCGACATATACTACAACAAGGAGATAAAAAAGGAGCTGGTAAAGATCAGTCAAAATGAGCTAGACATATATAAAAGGGAGCTGATACTAAACGTTAAGCAGGCATACTACAGCTACTTAATGGCACTTGAGGTAGAAAAAATATACCAGCAAGCCCTAATTCTTGTAGAAAAAAATCGAGAAGTAAACGAATCGCTCCAGCGAAATGGAAGCGGACTACCCGCCAATGTGCTACGCTCGAAAAGCGAGGTGGAAAGTGTAAAAGCTCAGCTCGCAAATGCTAGAAAAGATATTGCAAATGCCCGGAGCTACTTCAACTTTCTACTAAACCGCCAGCTCAACGATGCTATTGCCGAAGACATATCGTACTACAAGGAGCTAGAATCGCTAGGGATAAAATCGACCAACACAGGCATCGAAAACCGAGAAGAGCTTAACCTTGCGGCAAAGGCAATAAAAATTGCCGAGCTTCAGAGTAGCATGAGCAAGAGCTACTGGCTTCCAAAGGTTTCCGGGTTTGCCGATTTAGGAGCACAAGCTGATAACTTCAAGTTTAGCTCTCGAGCGCCTTACAGCCTTGTAGGAATTCAGCTAGAAGTGCCACTATTCAGCGGATTTCAGAACAGAAGTAAGGTTAGCTCGAGCAAAGCAAGCTACAGGAATGCCGTTCTCGAAGAACAGAATATCCGAAATGCGCTCATGCTTACGGCTCAAAGCTCCAGCAATACTGTTCAAAGCTGTTTTAGCGAGTATAAATCGGCCGCTGCACAGCTAAAAGCTGCTCAGGCATACTTCAACCTTGTAGAATCGGGCTATCGTAACGGTGTTAACTCACTAATTGAGTTTTTAGATGCCAGAAATCTTCTTACTCAAGCAAACGTTAAGTCGGCTATTACTGCTTTTAGCACGCTTCAAGCAATTGCTAAGCTAGAGAGAGAAACAAGCGCATATCAAATCAACCCCAACAATTAGAATCATGAAACAAAAACTTACGCTACTTATAGCAGCCATCACAATGCTAACTTCTTGCGGCAATAAAAGCAACAATCAGGATGGTAGTCTTCGTAACGAACTGCCTGTGAGGGTAGAAAAGATTGCCTTTAAGGAAGGTCAACAGCACATGCGCATTTCTGGACGACTAACAACCAACGACGAAACTTACCTCTCGTTTAAAACAGGAGGCGTAATCGCAAAAATCTTTGTTAACGAAGGCGATGCCGTTAAAAAAGGTCAGCTGCTGGCCAAGCTAAATCTCACCGAGGTAGCGGCAGGCGTTTCGCAGGCGCAAATTGCGTTCGAGAAAGCACAGCGCGATTACACACGACTACAAAAGCTATATGCAGATAGCGTTATAACGCTCGAGCAGCTACAGAATGCTAAAACGGGATTAGATATTGCTAAAGAACAGCTTAACGGAGCAAAGTTTAACCAAACCTACTCCGAAATTCGAGCAATTTCCAATGGAACAATACTAAAAAAGCTCGCAAATGAGGGTCAAATTGTGGGACAGGGAACTCCTGTTTTCCAAACTAACGGCTCGATGCAAAAACCGTGGATTCTTAAAGCAGGCATTAGCGATTCGGCCTGGGGCGAACTAACCATTGGCGATAAGGCTGTTATTTCAACCGATGCTTATCCGAACAAAGAATTTACAGGCCGAGTTACTGCCAAAGCAACGGGTATTGACCCCTACAATGGAACCCTTTCGGTAGAAATTACAGTTGATGGAACCAACCTTCCATTTGCCAGTGGTATGTACGCTAGCGCAACACTTAAATCATCTAAACGTCAGCAAGTTGCTATCATTCCATTTGATGCTCTTCTCGAGAGCCAGGCAAGCTCTGGTTTTGTGTTTGTTACTTCCGACCGAAAAAAGGCCAGAATGGTAAAGGTGCAAATCGAAGCAATACAGAATGATTCCGTTTGGGTATCAAGTGGAATCAGCACTTCTGATGAGCTCATAGTGTCGGGTAGTGCCTACCTTAAGAATGGCTCTACTATTAAAATCGTAAAGTAATCACTAGCTACCCAAAAACTGAAATGCCATGAAGCTTTCGAACTTTGCCGTTAAGAACTACCAGTTTACGCTGGTTATCTTTCTAATGGCCATCCTTTTAGGATTAAACACGCTGCTTACCATGCCTCGTTCAGAGGATCCAGATCTAAAATACCCCTTCTTTCCAATCGTGGTGGTTTATCCTGGCACTAGCCCCGAAGACCTTGAGGAGCTTGTTGTTGATCCTATTGAAAAAAAGGTGCACTCTTTGGAGGGGATTAAGAAGATAAAAACGAAGATATCAGATGGGATAGCGATTATCAATGTCGAATACATATACAAGTCGAATGTTGAAGAGAAGTATCAGGAGCTAGTGCGCGAAGTATCCTCTATTCGAGGCGAGCTACCCTCCGACATCTACAGTCTTGAGGTTAAGAAAACTAGCCCTTCTGATGTTAACATCCTTCAGCTAGCTCTTGTATCAGAGAACGCGTCGAAGGAGAAGATGAAGAAGGCCTCTGAAGATCTTAAGAAAGCGCTAGAAAAGCTAACGTTTCTCAAGAATGTCGAATCAAGCGGAATTTCAGATGAGGTAGTTAGAGTTGAGCCTCACATCGAAAAGCTTGCCACTCTTGGGATTCCACTTGGGGCCGTTGTGGGATCAATACAAAGTGAGATTGCCAACATTCCTGGTGGCAGCGTTGACATTGGAAGCAAGACGCTTAGCGTAAAAACAAGTGGCAGTTTTAAGGATATTAACGATATCGCAAACACCGTTGTTTATTCGGCTAACGGGACTGTTGTTCTACTAAAAGATGTAGCCAACGTTTACAAAACATGGGATGAAGCAACGCACATAACAAGGCTCGATGGCTTTAAGTCGGTTATTGTAAATGCTGCTCTTAAGCCAGGAGGAAATATTATAGATGCCCAAAAAGTTTACGCTCCAATTCTTGAATCTTTTTCTAAATCGCTTCCTGAAAACATTAAAATGGTAAAGGTATTCGACCAGGCCGATAATGTTGGGAAAAGACTTAAGGGGCTGGGGATCGACTTTGCAATTGCCATATTTTTGGTATTCCTAACATTGCTGCCGCTTGGAAATAGAGCTTCGCTGATAGTTATGATTTCCATTCCGCTATCGCTGGCTATTGGATTGATCCTTCTAAATTTATTTGGCTACAACTTAAACCAGCTAAGCATTGTGGGACTTGTTGTTGCGTTGGGTTTACTAGTTGATGATTCTATCGTTGTAGTAGAAAACATTGAACGCTGGATCCGTGAAGGGCATACCCCTAAAGAGGCGGCTCTTAAAGCAACCAGTCAAATTGGACTAGCGGTTATTGGCTGTACTGCAACTCTTGTCATAGCATTTATGCCTCTGGTATTTTTGCCCGAAGGATCAGGCGATTTTATCCGAAGCCTTCCAATGGCTGTACTTCTAGCGATCATAGCCTCAATGCTGGTGTCGCTAACTGTAATCCCTTTTTTATCGAGCAAAATTCTCAAAAACCATGCCTCCTCTGAAGGAAATGTATTCCTTCAATCGTTAAAAAAAGGAATACACGTTACCTACGCTCCGCTACTAGAAAAGGCTCTACAAAAACCCAAAGCTACAATTGTTATTGCTGCGGTAATTTTTGCTGGTTCTGTTGCTCTTGTTCCTGTAATCGGGTTTAGCCTCTTCCCTCCTTCGGAGAAGCCTCAGCTAATGGTAAACGTGTATGCTCCTCTTCAAACAAGCCTTAAGGGAACCGACTCTATAGCCCATGATGTAGAAAAAAGGGTTGCCCAAATTCCTGAGATTAAGCACGTATCATCGAATATAGGAAAGGGAAATCCTCAGGTTTACTATAACGTAATGCAGGAGAACCAGCGACCTGACTTCGCTCAGCTATTTGTGCAGCTAAAAGATGATACAAAGGAAGATCGAAAGCTCGATATTATCGAAGAGCTCAGAAACAACTTTAAGGATTATCCTGAAGCTAAAGTTGAAGTCAAAAATTTCGAACAAGGGCCTCCTGTTTTAGCTCCTGTAGAAATTCGGATTTTTGGTGACAACCTCGATACGCTTCGAAGCTTGGCAGCAAGAGTAGAAAAAAAGCTTGAATCGATTAGTGGGACTATCTACATCAACAATCCTGTATCGCTTCTTAAAACAGATGTTAAGGTTGATATTAATAGGGATAAGGCCAACATGCTCGGTGTATCAACGGTAGATATTGATAGAACTGTGAGACTTGCAGTTGCAGGCTTGCAAGTCGGACAGTTTAACAATACGGATGGAACCGACTACAAGGTGGTTGTAACTTCTCAACGTGGCGAAAAAGCAACCATGGAGGTGCTTAACAATCTTTTTGTAAATAACAGGCAGGGGGTTGCTATTCCGCTTAATCAGCTTGCTACCGTTCATTTCGACAAATCACCGCTAACTATCAACCACCAAAATAAGGTAAGAACTGTATCTGTTACTGCATTTGTAGCAAAGGGCTACAGAAACGATCAAGTGATAGCAGCTTCCGAAAAGGCTGTTAAGGAGATAAGCTTCCCAACGGGATATACCTTTACCATGGGGGGTGAGGTTGAGTCGCGAGAGGAATCGTTCGGTGGTTTTGGCTCGATAATCCTTGCTACTGTATTTTTGTTTATTGCCGTTCTTATCCTAGAGTTTAAAACATTTAAAAGTACGCTTATTGTGCTTTCTGTTATCCCTTTAGGTATTGTTGGGGCTGCCATTGCGCTGCTTCTTACGGGCAACACCCTCTCGTTTGTTGCTACTGTAGGATTAATTGCTCTTGCTGGCATCGAGGTAAAAAACTCCATCCTCTTGGTAGATTTCACCAACCAGCTTCGTAAAGATGGCATGGAGCTAAACGAGGCCATCAGAACTGCGGGGGAGATTAGGTTTTTGCCAATAATTCTTACTTCGCTTACTGCTATAGGTGGCTTAATTCCTATTGCGCTTTCAAACAATCCCCTTATCTCTCCGCTAGCAATAGTTTTAATTGGGGGGTTGATAAGCTCTACGCTACTATCCCGAATTGTGACACCGGTTATTTACAAGCTTATACCTCCAAAAATAGAGCAATAGGAGCTTGAAAATAATAGAAAACCTCCCCACCATATCTTTGGGGAGGTTTTTCACTTATATCCTATCTGAAGAAAACGGTGATGCAGGAATGCCATTTACACCTATTAGATTAAGATGGGGGAAACAAGCCCATCCATATCTTACTGTAGTCGGTTCTGCCACATCCTTACTCCAAACTACAACATTGCTCCCTTTGATTATAGCTTCTGCACTGTAAAATACTCCATCCCTTCCACAAATCGTAAAACCTGTTACCCTATCTCCGCTTCGTAGCGCAAGTCCATTGGGGGCATGCTTGAAATACACCAGCATTGCTCCTTTACACTTTTTGGCCTTCCAGTATTGCGGTCCCGAATACTCTACCTTCTCCTTATACGCCAACGCTCTTGCAGCAAGAGCAAGTCGCTCTCCTATGGGCTGCTTGAATGGAGGATGGATTTCGTTTTCTAAGCCACAATCAGCAGTAACAACCAACGCTCCGTTCTTAATCTTGGATGCAACGATCCGCTGAGCCTCCCTAATTTCGGGTTTCATATCCCTATGCGGAGCAACCTGCACTATAAGAAACGGAAAATCCCCTTGATTAAACTCTTGCCTCCAGCAGCAAATCATATTATAAAGCACAGCTTCATACTGTTCTGCTCTATCATTATTAGATTCTCCCTGATACCAAGCAACACCTTTAACTGCAAATGCTTTTATGGGGTAAACCATTGCATTGTAAAGTCCTCCTATTGTTTGTCCTTCTGGCCTGTAGCTTTTCGACATCACCTCGTCGTAGTTCTTTGCCAACGATTTAAGCAATGGGTTTGCCCAAAGAGACTCCTTACTTGTCCAGTCTTCGGCGGGTGTCCCTCCTAATGCCGAAAATACGATGCCTATGGGTATATTCAAATGTAGGTAAAGCGACCGTGCAAAGAAGTACCCAACCGCCGAAAAGTCTGACACAACATCAGGACTACAAACCTTCCAATATCCTCCGGCATCTTCAAGCCTCTCCTCTGAATACCTTTGAGGAACATGGTACTCTCTAATAAGCGGAAACAAGGCTCCATCTCGCTCCTTCTCCCAGTTCGTTAATGGTGGCTGAGGAGGCCGTGGACCTAGCTGTCGCTCCATATTCGATTGTCCGCTACAAATCCATACTTCGCCTACGAGTATATCACTAAGCACTACTTTGTTTACTCCAGATATTACCATTGTTTGAGGTTGCCTCTGATACTCCATAGGGTCAAGCACCACCCTCCATTTCCCTCCTTTAACTACCGCTTTTTTCATCTGTCCGTTAAATGCAACGGATACTTGCTCACCTTCGTCACCTGTTCCCCATACAGGAATTGGCTTGCCTTTTTGCAGAACGGCATGGTTACTAAACAGCGAGTTCACTCGAATCTCTCCAGAAACAACCTTACTACTTAGCGCGAGCGCAGCTACCATCGCTAGCAGTAAACCTCTTTTAAGGTAATCCATATGCTTAACAAATTGTAATCATACAAATTTACGACTTCTTCAAGCATCAGTATTAAAAACTAGAAAGTCAACCCTAAGCCCTTCTTCCTGAACCACAAAAAAAGGCTACTAAACAGTTAGTCTAGCAGCCCATTTCTCTATTTAACCAGAAGTACCTAAAGCGATTGTTTGCTTTCGGCTGGTATATCTTTCGCAATTTTGTTTACCAGACCCTGAAGAACCTTACCAGGACCTAGCTCTACGAATGCGCTAACTCCATCTGCAGCCATATTCTGTACAGTTTGAGTCCACCTAACTGGAGCTGTAAGCTGATCGACTAAATTCTTTTTAATTTGATCTGGATTGGTGTAAGGTCTTGCATCTACATTTTGGTACACAGGGCAAGATGGAATACTAAAGCTAGTTGCTTCAATTGCAGCTTCGAGCTCAACCCTTGCTGGTTCCATTAATGGAGAGTGAAAAGCACCACCAACAGGAAGCTTAAGAGCACGCTTTGCACCTGCAGCCTTAAGAGCCTCGCATGCTGCATCAATTGCCTCATTACTTCCCGAAATTACAAGCTGACCTGGACAGTTGTAGTTAGCTGGAACAACAACACCATCAATAGAAGCACATATTTCTTCTACTTTAGCATCTTCTAATCCAAGCACAGCAGCCATTGTTGAAGGATTCTTTTCACAAGCTTTCTGCATTGCATTTGCTCGAGCAGCTACTAATCGTAATCCATCCTCAAAACTTAAGGCTCCTGCTGCAACAAGTGCAGAAAATTCGCCAAGAGAGTGACCTGCTACCATCTCTGGTTTAAAGTCTTCGCCTAACGATTTAGCAAGAATTACCGAATGAAGAAATATCGCGGGTTGTGTTACCTTGGTTTGCTTCAAGTCCTCATCAGTGCCACTAAACATCAAATCGGTGATACGAAATCCTAGTATCTCGTTTGCCTTTTCGAATAGTTCTTTGGCCAAGGGTACATTCTCGTACAAGTCTTTACCCATACCAACAAACTGAGCACCTTGCCCAGGAAATACATATGCTTTCATGCGTTTCTGTTTTATAAGAAGCCACAAATATACTCTTTTTTTGCTCCTTAAGTCCCTATTTGTTATGACCAATTAACATTTGATGTAGCTATCCATCCTCATACATCAGTCATCCTATACAACTCTTAACACCTGACAAACAAACGATTGCCTAAAATCTACAACGACACAAGATTTTGCTACATCAAGAAATCAAGTAGAGTTCCTGCTTGCTTTACCTAAAAAAGAGAGGGGCTGTCTTTAAAAGACAGCCCCTCTGATCTATAGAGAATACTATTCAATCTCCCAAGTATCTCCGCTTCTTAGAAGCTCATCAACACTACGAATTTTGGCCTTTTCCATAACTTCAAGAACCTGGTCGCGAACATTATCATCGTAGGTAGAATCTTTTACCGCACGAATTACACCAAGTGCAACAGGGAAGTTTGGCGACTTCATATTAACTAGCATCATATGGATCCCCGGATTAGGATTGTGAGCGTTGTGAACAAGAATATCCTTTTCAGTCACACCATTCTCGCCCAATGTAACAACCTTTAAGTTAAGGTTTTCAACATCAAGCACTAACCCCTTATCCTTATTTTTACCAAAAATCATAGGTTCGCCATGACGAAGGACAATCGTTCTATCCTCGCGAACATCCCTATCCATAAACGAAGCGTGGGTGCCATCATTAAATATCACGCAATTCTGAAGCACCTCTACAACCGACGTACCATCGTGCTTAGCAGCAGCAACCATACAATCCTTTGTAAGCGCAACTTCTACATCTAGCGATCGTGCGAAGAAAGTTCCACGCGCACCAAGAACAAGTTCTCCTGGCAAAAATGGATGCTCAACTGTTCCAAATGGCGAGGTTTTAGTTACGATACCAAGCTTTGAAGTTGGTGAGTACTGACCTTTTGTAAGACCATAAATCTCGTTATTAAACAGAATAATGTTTATGTCGATATTACGTCTTACCGCATGGATAAAATGGTTACCTCCAATTGCTAAAGCGTCACCATCACCTGTAATTTCCCAAACGGATAGCTTTGGATTAGCAACCTTAACACCTGTGGCAATCGCAGCAGCACGTCCGTGAATCCCATGAAAACCATAGGTTTGCATATAGTATGGAAAACGAGAAGAACAGCCAATCCCCGAAACAAAGGTAAAACGCTCCTTTGTATAGTTTAGGGCTTCGGCAACTTCTGGTAGTGCTTTTTGAACTGCTGCAAGAATGGCATGGTCTCCACAACCTGGACACCATCTTACTTCCTGATCGCTCTTAAAATCCTGAGCTGTATATTTATTGCATACTTCTGACATGGCTATTTACCCTCCAAAACTTCGTTAAACTTATCTACCAACTCAGTAACCGTAAATGGTAGTCCCTGAACCTTATTGTACTGTAGGTACTCAAATTCTTGGAAATTGATACGTAAATAGTTAGCAAACTGTCCCATATTAAGCTCGCAAACAACAATCTTTTTAAAGCTGCTTAGTATTTTGCGAGTGTTACTTGGTAGAGGGTTGATATAGTGGAAATGCGCCAAACTCACGCTCTTGCCCTGCTTACGAAGCTGCTTAACTGCTGTATGTAGGTGTCCATAAGTACCACCCCATCCAACTACTAGCACATCGCCTTCTTGATCTCCAAATATCTCTTGTTCTGGAATATAATCGGCAACCTTCGCAACCTTTGCGGCCCTAACTTCAACCATCTTTTGGTGGTTAATAGGATCGTGCGACACTGTACCTTTAAGAAAATCTTTCTCAAGACCACCAACACGGTGCTCAAGACCTGCTGTTCCTGGGATAGCCCAACGGCGACTAAGCTTTTCATCTCGCTTGTAAGGAAGATAATCCTTATCGCCAGCAGGTACAATTGGAGGATTTATGGCTGGGTAATCCTTCATACTTGGAACACGCCAAGGCTGCGAGCCATTTGCGATAAATCCATCGGTAAGAAGCATTACAGGAGTCATGTGCTCAAGTGCAATCTTGCTTGCGCTAAAAGCATAGTGGAAGCAATTTGATGGAGTGCTGGCCGCAATAACTACCATAGGAGCTTCGCCATTTCGTCCCCAAAGTGCTTGCACTAAATCCGATTGTTCGGTTTTGGTTGGTAAACCGGTAGATGGACCTCCACGCTGAACGTTTACAACAACCAATGGAAGCTCTGTCATAACCGCTAGTCCAAGAGCCTCCGATTTAAGAGACAGTCCAGGACCTGATGTTGTGGTAACAGCAAAATCTCCAGCAAATGCTGCTCCTATTGATGTACAAATGCCCGCGATTTCATCTTCAGCTTGTAACGTCTTTACCCCTAAGTCTTTACGCTTAGCAAGCTCCTGAAGAATATCCGTTGCAGGTGTAATAGGGTACGAACCGCAGAATAGCTCTCTACCCGACTTTTCGGCAGCAGCAATAAAGCCCCAAGCTGTAGCTGTATTACCATTTATATTTCTGTAGGTTCCCTTTTCGAGTTCGGCTGGGGCAACCTTGTATGTGCTAGGAATAGCATGCGTATTTGCTGCATAGTTGAATCCTGCTTGAAGCACCTTCTTGTTTGCCTCAACTATTTCAGGACGCTTCTTGAATTTCGACTCGTAGTACTTCTCTGTAAAGTTTAATGGGCGGTTAAACATACAGTAGCAGATTCCCAAGGCAAACATATTCTTACTTCTGATAACGCTCTTGTTATCAAGGCCAGAATCCTTAAGAGCTTCCTTGGTTAGCGATGTAATCGGAGCAAAAACAACGGTATAGTCTTCTAGCTTAAGCTCTGCTACTGGATCAGAGGTTGTGAAACCTGCACGTTGCAATCCTTTTTCGCTAAAAGCATCAACATCTAGAATGATGGTACCTCCCCTTTTTGTCCACTTAGCGTTGGCCTTTAGGGCAGCTGGGTTCATTGCAACCAGCACATCGCAAAAATCGCCTGGTGTTGCAATAGGGTGGCTTCCGAAGTGTACCTGAAAACCTGACACACCTGCGACAGTTCCCTGTGGAGCTCGAATTTCGGAAGGGTAATCTGGAAAGGTGGAAACACCATTCCCTAGAAGCGCAGAGGTATCAGAAAACAGCGTACCTGTAAGCTGCATCCCGTCACCTGAGTCTCCTGAAAACCGTATCACCACGTCTTCTAGCTCTAAGCATCTTTCCTTTGCATCCATAATAATATCTTTTAGGTCAGCATGCTGCTATACAGCATTTATTAGTCTCGTTTTGTAAACCGATTGATGATTAAATCACAATCGCAAAATTAGTGATTTTGATATATCGACCTCATTTTATTTCACTTTTTTATTAAGTTTTCAAAAAAATCTACAAAAACAAACAACAAACAGGAATAATGCTTATACATTGTAGCTTAAATGTCGGTTTTGATTTATACTCCAAACTTCTTCTTCAACGAAAATTCACTTCTATCATATCCAAGCAGTATGCAATATAACATAGTTTAAGCTTGCTATTATTTTACTTTAAATAGATGCTTTATGATTTTTGGTCTATTACCTTTGCACCATTCACATTTCAACTAAAAAAATTTATAGTATGCCATACATAAGACCCGTACGTGGATTTACGCCTTCGATTGGAAAGAACTGTTTTATCGCCGAAAATGCAACCATTGTTGGCGAAGTTACCATAGGCGACGACTGTAGCATTTGGTTTAACGCTGTTTTAAGAGGTGATGTCAATACGATCACCATCGGAAACAAGGTAAATATTCAGGATGGTTCTGTACTTCATTGCCTTTACGAAAAATCGAAGATATTTATTGGCAACAATGTATCAATTGGCCATAACGTTACCATTCATGGAGCGACAATAAAGGATAACGTACTTCTTGGGATGGGCTGTACCGTTTTAGATGGAGCTGTAGTTGGCGAGAACAGCATTATTGCAGCTAATGCGCTTGTTCTTAGCAATACCATAATCGAGCCAGGTAGCATATACGCTGGCGTACCAGCAAAGTTCGTAAAGAAGGTGGATCCAGAACAAACTAAGGAGATGATTAACAAAATTGCTGACAACTACTTAATGTATGCCAGCTGGTATAAAGACGAGGAATAGGGTAGTGCTTTTATAGCACTACATTTTCTTCGACAAGACATTCCTTAATATTTACTTCTAGAACCTCTGTAAGCAATGTTTTCAGGGTTAACGAGCTCCCGCTCGTATAAAACGAGTAGCTATGTCCCACACCCAATTGTTCAGCACTTCTTTGATTTTCTAGAATTTCTTTAACCCTACGTGCAACCGCTGGTGCAGGATCCACAATGGTTACCCCCTCTCCCACTATCTTATCTACTAAGGGTCGAAAAAAGGGATAATGTGTGCACCCTAGAACAATATGATCTGCCCCTTTCTTTAGCATTGGCTCTAGGTATTTACGAAGCAGCACCTCTGCCTCCTTACTATGCTGCTCGCCCTTCTCCACCAGCTCAACTAGTCCTGTCCCCACCTGTTTAACCACCTTTATATGCGATGCATATCGTTCGGTAGTTGCCTTAAAGAGCTTACCGCCAAGAGTTCCTGCTGTTGCCAGTATGCCAACACAGCTGGTTTGTGTACTAATAGCCGCAGGTTTTACGGCTGGTTCCATTCCAACAAACGGGATGCTATACTTTTTGCGTAAATGATCTATAGCGGCTGCCGTTGCCGTATTGCATGCTACGACTACAAGCTTTACCTGTTTTTCAAGGAAAAAGCTGACTATCTTATCGGACAAGGCTACTACTTCGGCTTGTGTTCTTGGCCCATACGGACAGTTTGCATTATCGGCAAAGTATATGATATCTTCATCGGGAAGCTGCTTTGCAACTTCTTTCCAAACAGATAACCCGCCTACACCTGAATCAAATATGCCTATGGGCTGTTTCATAAAATCAAATCAATAAAAAAAGCCACCCTTTATTAGGATGGCTTAAAATTACAAAATATCTCTTTTACTTCTTAGCTGGTGCTGCAGGTGCTGCTGCTGGCTTTTCTTTAATGCCAAGCTGCTTAACTACTAGAGGTAGTACATCAACTGCCTGAGCAGCATCATAGTATGCTAGCGAAGGAATTGCAGTATCAAAGATGTAAGCAAATCCGTTAGCCTTACCAACTGCCTTGATTGCATCGTTAATCTTCTCTACAATTGGCTTAAGAAGTGCGCTCTGTTGCTTGCTAAGTTCAGTTTCTGCATTTTGAGCATACTCTTGAATACGTTGCTGTAGATCTTGAAGTTCTTTCTCCTTATTTTGGCGAACTAGATCTACCATTTTTTCTCTACCTTGAACGTATGCTTGTAACTTCTGGTTGTACTCAACTTGCAAAGATTCAATTTGCGACCCAAGCTCATTTCTAAGCTTCATTAGCTTTGCTTCAGCTGAATCTCTTTCTGGCATTTTTGAAATTACCTCTTGAGAGTTGATAATTCCAAACTTTAGGCTTTGCCCAAAAACAGCATTGCCAAGTAGTACAGCGCATACTAGTAATAGCGCCTTAATTCCGTTTTTCATCTTAATAGTTCTTTTTCGTTTTACGCAAATATACATTTCTTAAATTACTTATAACCTAATTTCTGCAAAACTTCGTCGCTTTTATCGATTTTCGGACTTGCAAACATTACCGACTGATTGTTAGCCTTGTCAATTATCAGAGAGTAGTTTCCGTCGGTTGCTAGCTCTCTTACCGCACTAAAAATCTGATCGTAAAAAGGCTTAAGTAGCTCCTCTCTTTTCTTAAACATTAGCCCATCTGGACCAAAGTACTTTCGTTGTAGCTCGTTGGCGGCAAGCTCTCGTTTTTCGAGCTCTGCCTCTTTGGCTCGTTTTTGCGATTCGGTAAGCAGTACCTTCTCTGCCTGATAAGCTCTATATGCTCTATCTACCTCTTCGAACTTTGCCTGAACGTCGGCCTGATACTGTTGCGATAGCTTGTCAAGCTGTTCTAGCGCTGCCTTGTAGTTTGGTATCTTTTTCAAGATATACTCCGAATCTACAACCGCATACTTTTGACCATAGCTAACAGCTGCAAATGCTGTAAGTACGATTACTATCAACCACCTTTTCATATCTACCATCCTTTATCTAACCTTCGTTCTTTCTACTACTTCGCTAACAAGCTAAGTTTTACTAGTTGGTTGGCATACCAATCACAAAGTGGAAGTTGCTTCCGCCTGCTCCTGGCGATCCTGGAATTTCGTCAAATCCGTATGCCCAGTCTATGCCCAACATTCCAATCATAGGTAGGAATATACGTGCTCCTATACCTGCTGATCTAACCATTTGGAATGGGTTAAACTTGTTGATATCCTGCCATGCGTTACCTGCTTCAAAGAATGTCAGCACGTAAATAGACGATTGTGGGGTTAACGTAATTGGGTAGCGCATTTCTATGTTAAACTTGTCGTAAACATTGGCGTTTCTAACCGATTTTCCTCTGTAGTAATACGAAGGCGTCAAC
>Ga0209464_10000051_pt1 | contig 39726 bp, 33 predicted proteins | sample DOMMetBare1Fresh_2_FD_187473 | JGI IMG/M metagenome (GOLD analysis project Ga0209464, IMG submission 187473) | Wetland sediment microbial communities from St. Louis River estuary, USA, under dissolved organic matter induced mercury methylation -... | ecosystem: Environmental > Aquatic >...
CGTCCTGGGCAGTCGCGTGAAGGCCATGGACGAGACACCGATCAAGGCCGGGGTGGCCGCGCCGGGCAAGATGAAGGCGGCGTACTTCTGGCCGATCTACGGCGAGTTTGATGAGATCTGCTTCCTGTACTTCCCGGATCGGAAGTGGGGCAACGTCGAAGCCGCTCTGGGTCTGAAACCGCCGGACCGCGGCGTACTGCTGTCCGACGGGTATGGCGCCTACGCCGAATACGCGGCCAGGGTGGGGCTGACGCACGCGCTGTGTTGGGTGCACTCACGGCGTGAGCTGTTTGAGGCGCGCGACATCGAGCCGCAACGGGTCGAGCAGGCGCTGGCGATGATCGGCGAGCTGTACGCAATCGAGGAGGAGATCCGCCACCGCGGCCTGACGGGCGAGGCCAAGCGCGCGCACCGGCACACTCAGTCCAGGCCGAAGGTCGAGGCGTTCCTGCGTTGGGTCGACGCGCAGTTCGGCTCGCAGGGTCTGTTGCCGAGCAGTCCGTTTACCAAGGCGCTGGCGTACATCCGTGAGCGCCGCGACGGGCTGAAGGTCTACCTCGACGACCCCGACGTGCCGATGGACACGAATCACCTCGAGCGCGCCCTGCGGGCGATCCCGATGGGAAAAAAGAACTGGATGTTCTGCTGGACCGAACTGGGCGCCCGGCATATCGGAATACTGCAAAGCCTGTTGACGACATGTCGCCTGCACCAGATCGACCCGTACGACTACTTGGTCGACGTGCTGCAGCGGATCGGACAGCACCCGGCCAGCCGCGTCGCGGAACTGACGCCGCGGCGCTGGAAGGAACTCTACGCCGCCGATCCGTTGCGCTCGCCACTACACGAGATCGACACTCGCCGGAAGAACTCCGCGTAGTTGCCGGTTACGGGTTGGCGGCGGTGGGCAAGATGAAGGCGGCGTACTTCTGGCCGGTCTACGGCGAGTTTGATGAGATCTGCTTCCTGTACTACCCGGATCGCAGCGCGAAGAACGTGGCCGATGCGCTCGGGCTCAAGCCGCCGGACGGCGCGGTGTTGCTCACCGATGGGTATGCGGCCTATGCGCAGTACGCGCGCAAAGTGGGGCTGACGCACGCGCAATGCTGGGCTCATTCGAGACGGGCGTTCTTCGAGGCGCGCGACATCGAGCCGCAGCGCGCCGAGCATGCCCTCGCGCTGATCGGCGAGTTGTACGCGATCGAGGCCGACATCCGCGACCGCGGTCTCACGGGGGCGGCCAAGCAGGAGCAGCGGCAGGCGCGTTGCCAAGCCGAAGGTGGCGGCGTTCTTCCGCTGGGTCGATGACGAGTTCGAGCGCCACGGGCTGCTGCCGAGCAGTCCGCTCACCAAGGCGCTGGCGTACGTGCGCGAGCGCCAGGCGGGGCTGCAGGTGTACCTGGATGATCCGGACGTGGCCATCGACACGAATCACCTGGAGCGCGCGCTGCGGGCGATTCCGATGGGACGGCGCAACTGGCTTTTTTGCTGGACGGAGCTCGGTGCCAAGCAGGTGGGCATCGTGCAAAGCCTGCTCACCACCTGCAAGCTGCACGAGGTCGATCCGTATGACTATCTGGTCGACGTGCTGCAGCGGGTCGGCCAGCACCCGGCCAGCCGCGTCGCGGAACTGACGCCGCGGCGCTGGAAGAAACTCCACGCCGCCAATCCGCTGCGCTCGCCACTACACAAGATCGACGCTCGCCGGAAGAACTCCGCGTAGTTGGTTACGTCGGCCCGACGGGCCAGGCGGCGGAGTTTTTTTTACCGCCGCGATCTTCTGCGGGTCAGACTGCGCCACCTGGGGGCGCGGCTTGCGCAGCCGAAACCCCATGCGCCGGAACAAGCGCTGACACTGCCTCACCCCCAGATCGACCCCGTAGCGCCGACGCAAGTGTTCGGACAGCACCGGACCATCCCAGAGTGTGGCTGCCCAACCGAACTCGCGCGGCGTCTTGCGCAGATCGGCCTGCAGTCGGCGCCATTGCGCCGCATCGAGCGTGCGCGGCCGTCCCGGCCGCTCGCCTTCCCGCACCGCCTCCAGCCCTGCTCAAAGCGGCGCACCCAGCGCTGCACCGTCGTGCCGTCTTCGCCGAACAACTCCGCCACCTGGCGACACGACTGTCCGGCGCTCACCAGCAGCAGTCCGTGCAGTCGATGGTCGTAGCGTGACTCCTCGCTGCGTCCGATCTCCTGCTGAATGGCTATCCGCATCACCTCTGGATCCTGAATCTGCAGCTTGCGCATCGTCCCTCTCCCCGAGAAAAGACCGACGCGATCTTATCATGATGCTGCATTATTTATGTCGTTGTGTTTAGTAGCATTTCCAGAGATCGCGAATCCTCAGCTGCCCGAATTGATCGGCACAAAAGTCATAGACCACATTGAGGTGATTTCTTGCAGCTCTCTCAAATGTCGGATCTATGCGGCCAACATCTGGGGAAGCATTTACATGTCTTGAGAAATCAGCAGGCCTAAAATCAATACCAAGAAATTGACAGACGGTCTTTATGGATTGGTCGGAAAACAACTCCTCGTAAAACAGAAACAACAGCTCATCTTCCTTAAATTCATTGCGCAGATTCGTGATTGTCTGATCGTATCTGGTCCTCATCGTAATTCGTGGAGAAGACAGAGCCGATCCGTACGCATCTTTGACTGAGGCCACTCCGCGGCGTTGATTGAACCTAAGCTGTGAGAACAGCCTCTCCACAGGGTCGCGCATGATGAATATGACCTTGGGGGTCAGGCCAGCTTTCAAAAGAAAGTTTCGTATGAAAAGGAAGCCACGTTGAGGAATGAGACTGTACGAAGGGGTGATTTCGCCGATGGCCTTATGTTCTTCTCGAACATATTTTTGAAAATATGACAGGTAGGCGTTTTCGCTTAAAGAAAGTTCATATTTTTCGATCGCCAGGGCCAGATCATTCACGGAGCAGCTTTTTCCAGCCAAGAGCTTGTCCAGCCAGAAGCGCAACTCCCCAAATCGTTTTTCACGGGAATATCCGCTTAGTTCCGGCGCAAACATCGCGTCGAAGACGTGCAATTCTTTGTGGGGTGTCATGAAAACTTGAGGATGATCTACTAGATAGTCGGCAAGCCAGGTTGTCCCGCATCTTTGCGCCCCAACGCCGAGAATGAAATTCACGGAAGAATTCCTTGTTGTCAGTTGAACGTAGGTTGTGTCCTTCCGCGCGGTGGATCACGCTGCTGCCGAATCATGGGGGTAGCGCGATCATCAGTCGCCCCACTTCTGCAGGTACATGCCGTAGGCGTTTATCCATGCGGGGGATTCAAACGCCGTTCCTCTGCTTTGGTGGGTCAGGCAGATCGGCCAGGTTCCGAGACGCAGGCCGGCAAGTCTTGCCGAACGGCAAAAGTCGAGATCGTAGAAGTGGAAGTCGAATCTGGGATCGAAGCGAACTGAGCGATCCAAAAGGGCCTGACGTCTCGCCGCCACGAATACACCATCAAGAAGCTCGCACTCGGCAGGTACCGGCCCGAATGAAGAAACCCTGCCGAATGGATTCTTGCCATGTGCAACCGCGCCGCTGAGATCCGCCGGATCATCTGAGATGACGGCAGCGCCAACGTGACGCCACGCACGCTGCCGGGGCGCCCGCCGGCGATTGCCAGCCACGCCGATGAGGTCGAACGCCTGCAGGCCGGCAACGAGGCGGTCTGCCAGAAAAAAGTCGTCTATCCAGACGTCGTCGTGAACGAAGACCAGGATGTCGCTACGGTTGTGCGGCGAAATCCGGGCGTTGTAGATCTCAGGTAACCCAGCGCGGTTCGAAAAAGCCACATGCGCCGACAGGCGTGCTTCGAACGAAAGGCGCCGCAGAGAGATGCCCAGCGCGGAGGCGTTCCAGAATTCGGGTTCTTCCAGCCGGCTGGCGCTGATGATTTCGATCATCGCCGTCCGGTGATTGAGATCCGACGTGGCTCGAATGTCCTGCAGATCAGCCAACGGAAAGAAAGTGGTGGCGCAAAGGTTCGGTTCATCTGCGCTGTCGCCATTCCTGCCACATCTGCCAGAGCGCCGATTCGAGATTGGCCGCAAAGCGGCGCGCATCGAACAGCGGTGTACTGCGAAGCTGTGCCCGCAAGCCAGCGCGAAGCTCGCTGAGCTTCCCGCGTTCTCGGCAAAAGGCTACCGCCTTGGAAACGAACATGTTCTCATCGTCGGCGACCCACTCCGGCAGGCCGGCGGCATGCATCAAGCTGGCGCCCTGCCTCGAAATGAGCCGGTCGCCTGCGATTGTGAGCGTGGGCACGCCCATCCAGAGCGCCTCGCAGGTGGTCGTTCCTCCGGGAAAAGGCATGGTATCGAGGATGATGTCGACCTCGGCGTGAGCGGCCAGGTACAACGGGCGCGCGGCATGGCCGTGCATGGACGTCCGTTCCGCTGCGATGCCGACCGACTTGAGTCGTTCAGTCAACTGCGCCTGCATCGCCGGACTGGACAGTTGCGGGCTCTGGATGCGCAAGCGCGCGTCCGGGACAGCCTCGAGGACTCGACCCCAGAGCGACAGGGTCTTGTCGTTCAGTTTGGCGAGGTTCTGAAAGCTGCCAAAGGTAATTGAGCCGTTCCAGAGGGCCGGCAGCGGATAGATTGGGACATCGCTGTCGGGGGGGGTGAAACACAGCCGGGTGTCCGGCAGATACCAGATGCTTTCCGTGAAGTGAGACTGGTGCGCAGGCGGTACGCTGACCTCGTCAGCAAGGAAGTAGTCGATTTCCTTGACTCCCGTCGTGGCGAAATACCCGAGCCAGCTCACCTGTATCGGCGCGGGCTTCCAGGCGAGTACCGGCAGCCTGTTGTTGGCGGTGTGACCGGACAATTCAACGAGTATATGAATTCCGTCGCGGTGAATCTCCTGGGCCGCCGCCTCGTCGGAGTATGCGTTCAGCTGGCGCCAGCCAGAGAAGTACGGCTGCACGCGCTGGGTCAGCGCATCCATGCGCGGGTTGGTTGGATAGCCGATCACCTCGACCTTGCTCTGGTCGAGATGGCTGAGCACGCTCTCGAGGAAGAAGCCGACGGGGTGGGAATGAATGTCGCCCGAGATGATGCCGATGCGGAGGCGAATCGGATCGTTCGCGCACGTCCACGACGAGTAGGGCGTCTTGACCTTGCTGCGCACGACCTCGCCATAGCGTCGCGCCTCCTCGAGGCAATACTGCGGCGAGTGTTCGGCGCTGTAGTTCAGAGAGAAGAGCAGGTTGCTGCGCGCTTCCGTCATCAGCGGATATCGCTCGACCACACGCCGAAGGCTCTGCTCGGCTTCGGCGAGGCGATTCGTATCCCGCAGGATGCTCGCGAGATTGACATAGGCACCACCACCATCCGGTTCCAGCGCTATGGCGCGACGAAGGCTTGTCTCGGCCTCATCAAGCTTGCCCTGGAACTTCAAGGCAATCGCCAGATTGGAGAGAACACCGGGCCAGTCGGGTCGCAGGGCGAGGGCACGGCGATAGCTTGTCTCCGCTTCGCTGGCTCGGTCCGTACGCTCGAGGATCATCCCGAGTTCGTTGTGCACCTCGGCAAATTGCGGGTTGAGTTGCAGTGCGCGACGCATGCTTGCCTCGGCTTCGCCCACGTGGCCGAGGCGGTCGAAGGCGAGGCCGAGTTCGAAGTGGACCTTGGGGTCGTCCGGCGCCAGTTGAACCGCAGTGCGGATCGCCTGCAGCGCTTCATCGAACCTGCCCTGCAAACGAAGCAAATAGGCGAGCGTTTTCCATCCCCAGACATGGTTCCGAAAGCGCGAAGTCAACCCGCGGGCCAACGACTCGGCCCTGCCGTAGCGGCCGGCGCTCGCCAGCTTGAGGATTTCATCCTGTTCCTGCGGGCTTGGTTGCCCCACCGGATCTGGGCTCGCCGGTGCTGCGGCATCCCAATCGCCGGGGGCAGCGGTCAGGAAGGGGTCTGGCTCGAGGGTATCGATCCGCCGTCGCAGCGAGTGAATCATCTCCGGCGGCAGACCGCGGCGCTGTCCGAGGTCGAGCAGCGCCCGCGCCTCCGAATACTTCCCCGCATGGATCAGCGCATCGATGTAACTGACCCAAAGCTGACCGTCCCTGGGGTCGGCCTCGAGCGCTGTCTTCAGGTACTTCAGCGCATCCTGCATCCGGTTCAGTTCCAGCAACAAAGTGCCGAGGTTGTGATTTGCTTCCGGATGCCGTGGTTCGACTGCGAGCACGGCGCGGTAAAGCTGCTCCGCTTCTTGCAGGCTTCCGCCCGCCTGATGTCGAACGGCTTGGTCGATCGCTTGATCGATCGAAGGGGTCTGCATCTTCAGCAAGGTGTAAGTGGGTGGTAAGAGCGGGCACCGATGGACGCGAAATTTGCGAGAGTCGATCCATCTGATCCACGTACGGGATTCATGACCTGGTAAAGCATCCTCTGGCGCGCGATGTTAGCTGAGGAAAGGATGCACCGGCCTTCGAGGAACGGCGCCGATGTCATAAGCGAGAAAAGCGAGCAGCAGCTGAATGCCGAGAATCACCGGCAGAGCCGCCAGCATCACCGTGCCTGCGGGACTCGGTTGGCCGGACAAGGCGCTCAATGTCCAATGGCGCAACCCGAAAACGATGCCGAAGGTCAACAGCACTACGCCGGCCAGCAACTCGACGCTGCCAATCGAGAAATCGCGCAGGAAATAGTTATAGAAAATGCGCTTGAAGAAATTGCGCACGTGCTTGAGTCCAAACTCGCCGGCGACAGTGCGGATGCGAAGGCTGCTTTGTTCTTCGCCATAAGTGGCATCCATCGGAACGTCCAGGACCACCGCCCTCATTGCGCCCAGCCTGAACAACATGTCGCTTTCGAAGAAATAGCGCTCACTGATCCGATCGAGCGGCAATCGCCCGACGATGCGAGCATGGATCGCCGTATAACCGTTCGTCGGATCGAAGATGTCCCAGTAACCCGTGGAAAGCTTCGAGAGAAAGGACAGGACTGCATTGCCGATCAGCCTTGCCGTCGGCATGTCAGACAACCTGTAAACGTCGTAGAAGCGATTGCCCTTTGTGTAGTCGGCACGGCCGTCGGCGATCGGTGCGACGAAGCGTCGCAGCAACCGCGGATCCATCTGGCCGTCGCCATCGATCTTGACGATGATTTGGGCACCGCATGCGAGCGCTTCGCGATAACCGCACATCACGGCGCCGCCGACGCCGAGATTGTGCTGGTTGAACACGACGCGCAGACGCGTGTCGTGACAATGATCGAGGACGAACTGCCCCGATTGCTCTGGACATGCGTCGTCAACCAAGAAGATCCACTTAACTTCCGGGCCGATCGCGCCTATGACCGAGCAAATCCTGTCCTTGACCCGATAGGCGGGAATGACCACGGCGATTGCCCTGCTTTCCAGGTCTTCATCCATGGTGACGCAGCGTGCAAAGCGATGCTGTCAGATTGTCACTACACGAAACAGTCCGCCCTTCCTTAGCGATATCGGACGACGAAAGCATGTCCACGATGCGCGAGGCATCGGAACACAACACAGACGTCGCATCACTCATTAACCACGGTCCTTATGGTGTTGTACAGCCTGTCAGATCCAAAATCGCGGTTGCTCGGGTCGATTGCATAGATGTTCCGTTCCGACTCCTCGCGCACGCCCTGCGGACGCACATCCATGAAGAAGGAGAGGAATTTGGCGCCGCGCTGACGATGCCGACCGAACATCTCTCTCACTTCCTCGGGCGACATTTCCCGCAGCGGGTGAAATTCGGTGATGCCGTAACTGCGATGCGACGTGGAAGCGAGCCAGTCCAAGAACGAGGATCCGTAAGTTGGTTCGCCGTAAAGACTGACACCCAGCAGAAGGCCGTCGGGATCGTTCAATGAACCATCGACCGCGAACTTCGTGGTGTCCCAGCTCGGGTTGGTGAAAGGCGTGATCTGGTGCGTATACAACGCAACGTCATGCAGGCACGACGCGCGCACCTGATGCTCGAAGTGGGCTAGATACCTGACGACCTGCGCATTGCGGAACTCGTGCCAGAGCGGAACCAGAGGGTTATAGAAGAACGAGGCGAGATCCGGGGGATGGTCGACGTAGCCCTCGAGGCCGCCCGCATCGGATGTCTGCGGCAATTCCGTGCTCGGCAGAACCTTTGGCGTTGATTGGCTGCGATCCATGATCGAGACCCTGCGGGAGCCCAGACTGGCGAGCGCGCCCGATGCGCGCTCCGCAAGGAAGTCGAGGCGATACACGCCGGGCGGCAGCTGGGTGAAGTCCAGATCGAAACGCCAGCCGACATCCGGCGTCCCAATGGATGGTTTTGCCTGCAGCACATCTCGTCGACCGTAACGGGCTGAAACGCGTCCCACCATGCTGCCGTTCAGATAGATCCTTATCCAGACTGGCTGCGTCTGCCGGTGCGAGGAATCAAACGCCCAGCCTATGAGTGGCAGTTTGCCGTGCGCGAACGAATCGATGTGTTCGGTGAAGCGGCGCAAGCTGTGCGTTCGTATGTCCCTGTTCGGTGGATCGACCTCGGCAAATGAAGTGAAGTCCTCTCCCACCAGTCTGTTCAGAGAATCGATCTTCCCAAAACGCTGGGCGAGGAACTCCCGGAATCCGCTGACTGACGCTTCACTATAGTCAGACACAATGTAAGGACCGGTGACGCTCATTCCGCGTTCGAAGTCCGCATAGAAATGATGCAATTCACCAAGGACGGTGACCGCTCTGACCTTGCTGCGATCAGCTTCGGGCAGTCGACAGACGGCCGCGAGGAACCGATCGACCACCGCCTCCCGGTACCGGGTGATGTCGTTGTCAGTGGAGGCGAACGTCCACGGATAGATGTCGATGCCGGAGTAGTTGTCCTTGGGCATCGTCCCGAGCGTTGATGTCGACATGTTTTGGGGGTTCTTTGAAAGATACTCCTCGATTGGCGCCTTTACCCCAAAGTGAGTCGAGAACAAGTACAGCACGACGGATCTGTTCGTTTCCTTCACCGTAAGCGCGAGTCTTTCGACCGCGCGCTGATCGACTTGCCAGCCGGAGCCGTTCGAGACGAGCAGCTTGAGCAGTGGCACCTGGAGCGTGTAGCCGACCTCAAACCGGCCGTTCGCACTGACTGCAGGCCCAAGGTCGGCCAGCTTCGATTCAACGATCTGGGCGGCCGACCGACCCGAATTGAGGCAGTACGATGCCAAGTCCTCCTGCGAGCGCGCTGGTGGCACCTCGGGACTGGCGGAGCAAAGATCCGTTCCATGCAACATCGGCGCGAGAAACAGCGGGGGAAGGACTACTGCAGGCGATCGCTGCCGCACAGCCAATACGGTCACGCCGACAAGTGCAGCGATGGCGAACAATGCAAGCAGCAGGCGCTGCCGGTTCGGCCGTCGACCGGATTGCCGTCCAGCAAAGCCTCCTTGTCTCGGGGAATCCGAACGGTTCTTCTTCATCCTTGAAGCGAGTCTTACTTTTCATCCGAGCGGGGGGACATTGGATTATGCCGGCGGTGGCGGCAACTTCACGGCGACCTTCAGCAGCGGCATTGCAGCCTTCGGTTTCTACCGGATCGACATCGGCGACTACGGCGGCCCGATCCTGCCCTCGCTCTCGCGCGGCACCACCCCGACCGTGCCCAATACCATCGGATCGTCCGGCTTCACGGACGATTCGGTGCTGTGCTTCGGCGCCAAAGCCCAGAACACTGGTGAATGGGTAACCAGCGAGAGGTTGCTCTCCACGACCGGTACGGGGGACCTTTTCGCCTTTGACAACTTCGCCGTTCGCAGCGCCCAGCGGGCGAACATAACCTAGCCGTCGACCCTGGCGCTGCTCGGGCTGGGTCTTGCCTGCCTCGGAGCGGCGCGCCGGCGCAAGGCTGGCGGGTGATCGGGACGAAGGTGATCTCGACGATAGGCAATTGAGCAGGCCGTAGCGACGTACGCTTGGAGTCAGGCGGCGCGGGACTCGGCGCTTCTTCTTGCGGGTAGCGTAAGTTACGATTCTTGAATGCGCACATCGCGAGACGCCGAGGGGGGACAAAAACCGGGTCGCAACGACCCGTGTCCTTGCGGCAGCGGGCGCAAGTACAAGGTCTGCTGTGGCGCAGTGACGTCCACGCATGGGGCGCGCAGTCTCGTGCGCATTGAGCCGGTTGATGCCCGAGCGTTGCAGGCCGCGCTAAGCCAGGCCGCCCGGGCCCGTGCGGACGGACGCGCGGGCGAGGCGATCGCCGCATTGTTTCACGCCGTTTCGCTCGATCCGCAGAACGCCGCGCTGCACTTGGAACTGGGTACGCTGCTCTTGGGAAGTGGCCGTCCTCGCGACGCACTGTCCTCTATCGACCGGGCGATCGGACTGGAGCCGGGCGCGGCGCAGGCGCATGTACGCCGCGGCTCGGCCCTGGAGCAGCTCGGCAGGTTTAAGGAAGCCATCGAGGCCTACCGGCATGCCACCTCGCTGGCGCCGCGGCTCGTCGAGGCCTACGTGCGTCTCGGGACGGTCCTGCATCTTGGTGCGCGCAACGGTTTCGTACTTGAGGTGAAGCACGCGAATACATCGGGACTGCCGTTCAAGATCGAAACTGTGAACGTGCAGGATCTTCGGGCGGCGGCGGCAAAGAGCTTTCGCCGGGCCGCTACGCTTGAACCCAAGCCCGCTCTGTCCCGGCTATTTGGCGCGCATGCGCTGATTGCGGAGGGTGCGATACAGGAGGCACAGGCAGCGCTGCAGCAGGTCATCGCGCTCGAGCCAGGCAACGTCAGCGCCCACGCGCAGTTGGGAAAGATACTATCCGAGTCGGGTCAGTCGCAGGAAGCCTTCGCAGCCTTCGAGAAGGTGTTGCAGCTCGATCCGCGCGCGGTGGGTTGTTACTACGATCTCGTGCGTGTGCGTCGACTGCGCGAAACGGACCGGCCACTCCTGCATCGCATGCTCGAGGTGATGCAACGCGATGACCTTCAGGACATCCATCGCATCATGCTGCGGCTGGCCGTCGGGAAGGCGTACGACGACCTCGACGAACCCGAACAGGCCATCCGGCATTTTATGGTGGCGAACCGACTGAAGGGTCGTGTTCTACCGCTCGATCGCGACCTGATCACGCGGCGAGTGGACTGGCAGATTCGCACCTTCACGAAGGAATTCTTCGCCCGCAACACCGGGGCAGGCTCGCCCGATCGCACTCCCATATTGGTACTCGGGATGCCGCGCGCTGGTACGACGCTCGTGGAGAGCGTACTTGCCTGTCACAGTCAGGTCGGCGCGGGACAGGAGTTGGCGTTCTGGAACCAGCAGGGCCGCAAAATGATGGAGGCAGGCGCGGTTCCGGCCGCTGAAAGTCTGCGCGAGATTGCCGATACTTACCTCGCGCTTCTGCGCTTCATATCGAAGGCACCGCGCGTTACGGACAAGAAGCCCCAGAATTTCATGTGGGCAGGATTGGTCCGTCTGGTGTTCCCCGAGGCCCGCATCATCCATTGTCGCCGTAACCCGCTGGACACGTGCGTGTCCGTGCTCGCCAATTTCTTTGCACCACAGCCTGATTTCTCAACTGAGCCCAACGACCTCGTCTTCTACTATCGTGAGTACGAGCGCGTCATGGCGCATTGGCGGACCGTGCTGCCAGCCGATCGCTTTGTCGAGGTGGACTACGAATCACTTGTAGCGGATCCGGAGCCGGCAATCCGCCGCATTCTCGAATTTTGCGATCTCGGTTGGGAAGAAACATGCGTCCATCCCGAACTCAGCAAGCGCAACGTAAGTACCGCGAGTCTCTGGCAGGTGCGCCAGCCCATCTTCAAGGGCTCGGTGGGCCGCTGGCGGCGCTACGAGCCGTGGCTGGCAGAGCTTCGCGCGCTTGGACCGCAATTCGATGGGGAGCCGGTCCATCAAGCAGTGCGGGGCAAGACGATCGAGCCTCTTGGAAAGGAAGCATCCGTTTGAAAGCGGTGCGCAATCCTTGACATGTTGCATATCGCCGTGTTGCGCGATGCATAATCGAAGTCAAAATTTCTTCATCTGGTCCTGATCGTTTCCGGCCGTGCGGGGGAGGGGGACGCGAGCGCGGCTCGGTGAGCCTTCACTCGGGCCCAGACTGTACTGCTTGTGGAAACCGTGGAAGCCGCCGTGGCGAACGCAGATCTGCGTCGCATTCCGGGCGTACCGGAAATCCTCTTCGGAGCGAACGATCTGCGGCTTTCGCTGAGTCTGCCAAGCCATTTCGATGCGCTCGTCCTCGAATTGGCTGAGCGGGCCTGCGAGCACGTGGCTGCTGTGGGCCTGCGGGTTGGAGTTGGGCGCCTGGCGAGAGTGGGCGACAATAGCTTTCGCACACCCGCCGACCTGGTGGCGGCGCAGATTGTGCGATTGCGCGCAGCCGCGTCGCTTGTATCCGCGCATTCTTCCGGCGACCGCTGCCTGCCGAACTCGCTCGTGAAGTCAGCGAAATGCGCAGTTGGCTCTACCAGTGTGCGCAGATGCCGGCACGGTGGCGCGCAGCGGGCGACGGCAACTGCAGTTGCTCCGATCGAGGAGTGAATCGAACAACGAGTGAGGAATTCGATCGATGACAAACGACGAAGTTCAGCAGGTTCCGGTGAGTGAGGCGATGCGGCTGGCCATGGGTCACCATGAGGCGGGTCGGCTGCAAGAGGCGGAAATGATCTATCGGGCCATTCTGGACGCGGATCCTGTCCATCGGGGCGCCAGTTACCACCTGGCGCTCATCGCCTTGCAGACTGGCCGCGCAAAGGAGGCGTTGTCTGCTTTGAAGGCTGCCATGGAGGCAGACCCAACGAATGCGGCGGTCTTGATGAATTATGCGGTTGCACTTGTTGGCAGCGGCGATCCCGGGTCGGCGCGCAGCACCCTGCTTCAGGCGCGGCAGCGTGGCTTTAGTGGCCAGGCATTCGACAAGTTGTTTGCGCAGGTCGAAAGAGTGATCGGCTCGCGTTCCGTTGGGCGTCACCAGAGCAGCTCAGAGGACCGCGCGCGGGATCCGTCTCCTGCCGAACTGTCTTCGCTCGCGAAGCTATATGAGCAGGGCAAGCATGATGAGCTTGAGACCCTGACCGCACGGCTGATGGAGCGTTTTCCGAGCTCGGCGCGCGTGCTTCATTTGCTCGGTGCCTCGCGCCTGACCCGGAATCTCACCCGGGAGGCGAACGAGACGCTGGAGCGCGCGCGTCAACTCAGTCCCGACGATCCCGAGATTCTCAACTTGCTGGGCGTGGCTAGTTTCCGGCTTGGGCACCACGAACAGGCACGGTTGATGTTCGAGCAGAGCCTCGCGCGCGACGCAGGCCGCTACGACACGCTCGTCAATGCATCAGCAAACGCCCGCGCTGCCGGCGACACAGTTGTCGCCCGTCGCTATGCCGAACAGGCACTGACACTTCGGCCAAACGGCGTGGAAGCGATATTCAGTCTTGGCAATGCGGCCTCGGCCAGCGGGCGTAATGACGAGGCAGTGGAACTCTATCGTCGGGCAATCGCCTTGGATTCGAGCTTTGCCGATCTTTACATGAACCTCGGCAATGTCCTCACCAGTATGGGCAAACCCGGAGAGGCGGCAATCGCTCTGCAACAGGCGCTTTCCCTGCTCCCGGATTACGCACCGTTACATCTGAATCTCGGCCGTGCGCTGCACGACCTTGGGGAGACTGCCGCGGCGCAGCGTCACTTTCGCGCCGCTTCAGATCTGGACTCGAGCCTGGTCGAAGCGCACAGCTCCTACCTGTTCTCCCTTGTCCACGACGAAACCATTTCGCCCCAGCAATCCTTTGAAGAACATCTTCGCATCGGCGAGCTAATCGAAGCGCCGCTTCGGCACACGTGGCGCGAGCACGAAAATGACCGTGATCCGGAGCGCGATCTTCGGATCGGCTTCGTGTCCGGAGATTTGCATGACCACCCGGTAGCCAATTTGATCGAGCCAATCTGGATAGAGATGAAGGGTATGCGCCACCGCATCCATGTCTATTCCAATAGGTTTTCGGACGATGCGGTCGCTGCGCGTTTGCGCGCGCTTGCGGACGACTGGGTGCAGGTCGAGCGAATGAGCGATGAGGCGCTTTGCGAGCGCATCCGCGCGGACAGAATCGACATTCTTTTTGATCTGTCCGGCCACACCGCGCGCAACCGGCTGCTCGTGTTTGCCCGCAAACCTGCGCCCATTCAGGTGAGTTGGATCGGCTACCCGGGCACCACAGGACTGTCCGCGATGGATTACCGCTTCGTGCGCGGGTTGGACTCGCGAGGCAATAATTTCGAGGCCCTGTTCTGCGAGAAGCTGGTCCGTTTTGGATTTCGTGGTTTCCGGCCGGCACAGGATTCGCCGCAGATCAATCGCCTGCCCGCGCTGTCGAGTGGATTTGTGACTTTCGGCAGCTTCAACCGACCGAGTAAATTAGGTGAGCGGGTGATCGCACAGTGGAGTCGGGTGCTGCTTGCGATTCCCAATTCCAGGCTGCTGATCGCAGGGGTGGGGGATGCAAGGACCGAGGATCGGCTGCGGGCTTCATTCCATGCGCAGGGCATTACGCCGGAAAGACTCGAATTCCGCCCGCGTGTCCCGCTTCCGGAGTATCTCGCCTTTCATCACGAGGTCGATATCGGGCTCGACACTTTCCCGTATTCGGGCGGAACCACGACCAGCCACGCCCTTTGGATGGGGGTACCAGTGCTGACGGTCGCCGGCCCGTCTTTGCAGCAGAATCATGCAGCTTCGATTCTCGCCACCGTCGGTTTGTTCGACTGGATTGTTGAATCCGAGGATGCTTTCGTCGGCCGTGCCGTGGCGGCCGCCGCCGATCTTCCGACACTGGACCTGCTTCGGTCGAGCATGCGCGAGCGCGCGGTTCGGTATTTCGAGGGGTCTCAGAACGAGGGCGGGCCCGAGCTCGACGCCGCCTTCAAGACCATGTGGCGACGCTGGTGTTCTGGCCAGGCACCGGAAAGCTTTACGGTGGCAACCTGATCCGTGCCGAGCTTGCGCAGCCACGGTCGCCGCCGAACTAATTCCATGCGAACAGCCTGCGACAGCCGTGCTGTCTGCATTGATAAAGAGATGATTCGCTGCCTGATCCCCGACCTTCCAGATGCGGACGCCTTGATGCCGTGGCTCACGCGTATCGATCAGAACCGGTGGTACACAAACTCCGGACCGCTGATCCACGAGTTCGAGCAGCGGCTTCTCGCTTTCTTCGAAGGTGGAAAGGACGCAACTTGCGTCACGCTGTCGTCGGGAATGAGTGCGCTGGAACTCGGCCTGAAGGCACTCGGCGTCGGCGATGGAATGCGGGTGCTTCTGCCCGCGCTGACGCTTCCCGCCACGGCGCTTGCGGTCGCGCGATGCGGTGCCGGTGTTCGGTGACGTGTGTCCAAACAGTTGGGCACTTACACCTGTGATCGCACGCCGTGTGTTGGACCGCGTACACCTCGATCTGATCATGCCGGTTGCCGCCTTCGGTCTGCCACTGCCGTGCGCCGAGTGGGATGGGTTCGTGGCGGAGACAAAGGTTCCCGTTCTTGCGGATGCGGCGGCGGCGTTGGGCACTCAAACATTGGGCAAGCGGGTGCACTGGACTTTCAGCATGCACGCCACCAAGCCGATGGGGATCGGTGAGGGCGGTCTTTTTGTTTCATTTGATGCGACCCTGGCCGAACGCGTTCGCCGCCTGGCCAACTTCGGGTTCGACGCGAGGCTGGTGCGTGTCGCAGGAGGAACGAATGCCAAGCTGAGCGAGTACACTGCCGCAGTCGGTCTCGCACAGCTTGAACGCTGGCCACGGATGCGCGCGGTGCGCAGCTTAGTGCTGCAAGACTATCGGCGTCGCCTCGCCAATGTGCCGGACGTCGCAATGCAGAGTGGCGAAGACTTTCCGCCCGCGACGTCTTGCGTGCGGATTCCCGCAGACGCGGCGGTTGTTGCCGAAGGCCTCGCCCGCGCCGGCATCGAGACACGCCGGTGGTACCTGCCGCCTTTGTATGAGCATCCGGTTTTCGGCGACACGCCAAGGATCGGCCCGGACGGCGGAAGGAGGTTGCCGGCGACAGAATATCTGGCGACCGCACTGCTGGGGTTGCCGTTCAATACCCGGCTGTCGACGGAAGACGTGGCATAGGTCGTGGATGCACTCGCTATGGAACTGGAACTAAGCAAGGCAGATCCACGAGGTGGAACGGCCTCAGCGCGAGTCACATTTTGAGCGGCCTTTTCGGTCGCGCAAGGGTCATCGGCGTCGCGTCGCTGCTTGTCGCACACGGAAGTGCTGCCGGCACGCCAGCATAATTCGCCGCGGGCATGCACCAAGAGCCAACAACCTACGCTGTGCCGCCGACGAAGGTGCGGCTGCGGCGTCGGGTCGCGGCCACTGATTACTGCAGAGACCGGGCGGCCTGTCAAAGCGATTTCTGGAGCATGCATTGAATGTTTTGATACTGGGAGCCGGCGGCCACGGTCAGACGGTCGCCGACGCATTGTTGCGCGCCACCAGAATCGATCTTGAAACGCGCGCGATTGGATTTCTCGACGACACGCCCGAACTTCAAGGCTGGCGGTACCAGGGTATCCCGCTCCTCGGGAGGATCGACCGCGTCGCCGACGTGCCCCACGACGGCGCAATCGTTGCCATCGGCGACAACAGCTTACGCCGCCAGATCTTTCTGCGCTTGCAGGCGCTGGGGATCAAGTTTGTTTCGGTCGTGCATCCGACGGCAGTGCTCGCGCTCGACGTCGAGATCGGACCTGGTTGTTACATCGGCGCAAACGCGGTCGTCGGGGTGGCTTCGAAGATCGGCGCGAACACGATCCTCAACGGAGGAGGGTGCCTCGGCCATCACAACCGAATCGGCGATCACGTTCACATTGCACCGGGCGTCAACTCCGCAAAGGACGTACACATCGACGAAGGAACGCAGATCGGCGTCGGCACGATTTTGCTTCCCGGCCGTTCGGTCGGAAGGTGGAGCGTCGTCGGCGGTGGCTCGCTGGTGGCGCGCGACATTGGCGACGGTGTTCTTGCCGTGGGATCGCCCGCGCGCGCCATTCGAAGGATTGTCGCCGATCATGGAAAGCACTGAACCATGCACATGATGAAGGTCAACGCGGCGCTCATGCGCCGACTGGCGCTGCGCAGCCACACGGTCGCGGGTCTGGCCGGTCCTGATGTGCCGACGATACAAACGATCAGCGACGCCGACGGCCGAACGCATCTGGTGTTCTCGAGTTCGGCGTGCACGGCAATTCTCAGTGATGACACTTTCGTGCCGCCGGATATCGCATCGGCGGTCGAAACGGTCGGCAAGACGTTCGGCAAAGATGTCTCGGCGGCGTCCGCGTTTCTCCGCCGGACGCCGTTGCTTTCCAGCGGCGCGATTCACAAGGCGAGGCGTGGCCAGTTCTTGCGGCACCAGAGCCAGATGCGGCGTCGGCACGCGGCGTTCATCGAGGCCAGTGCCGAGCGGCATTGCGAGAACATTGAAACATCTGCAGACGTCGAGTCGGCCCGCAACCCGGCTGCGGCGTTTGTCGATTGCATCCTGCGACAGATCTTCGACACAGAGATGGCGAACGGAGGCGCCCTGTTCGATCGGTTGACCGGTCTGCCGGCCAGCGTGCTGGATTACGTCCAGCATCCCCGCCTGCTCGGCGAGACGTCGAGCCGAATCGCCGAGTTCCTGTCTGCGTGGGACCGAGTTCATCACCGCGAGTCAGAAGCGGATGGCGCGGCGTTGCCGTTTGTCCTGCTTGGGTATGTGCTGATGGGCCGCGATCCTCTGATCGGCGGCTTGAGCGCGTTCCTGCATGACTTCGCGCTGACGCAACGCACGCCCGCTGAACGCGATCGATGGCTGGGGGAGCTCTCGGCCAGGCGCCTGTTCCAGATCACCTCGCCAGTCAACTTCATCGCTCGCTCGGCGGCGGCGGAGCGTGACGTCGACGGCGTGACAGTGCGGGCTGGCGATCGGCTTCTGCTGATGCTTCCCTACGCAAACGCGGCGCAATGCGACAGTATCGGCATGGCGGGCATGGCATTTGGCCACGGGCAGCACACTTGTGTCGGAACCGCGCTTTCGCTGCAGATCGCGGACGCTTTCCTTGCCGCATTCCGTAAACGATTCGCCCGAATCCACGCTTTCAGCATCAGGCCTGCGAAGATCGTTCCCGGTGTTTTTCTTTGCTACAGATGAATGGTATGAATGCCGACACGCAGCAATTCGAGAGCTTCCTGACGCGCCATTTCAAGGGGACGTCGATGAAGGGAGGCCTCGACGCCAAGCTGGCGGACCTTGAGCTCGATTCCCTTGATCTGTTGGATCTCATTCTGGCGCTCGAGCGCTCTTTTGGAATCACGGTGGATGTCGACGCGATCGACCAGAACATGACGCTGCGAGAGTTGCATGAAATGGTGATGGCTGCGAAGCCTTGAGCGGTCGAGGACACCCAGCCTGGGCTCGGTTGTCGTGCGTCACTGCGGTCGCGGGTCCCGTCTCTCCCAGAAGCCAACGCGGCGAAGTTGGTCCACTTCGCGCGGCTCGATCGCCCGCGCAAACGGATAACTAACGACGCCGTGCCCAGCCGCCTCGCATTCGGGAAGAGGCGGTCCCAGCCAGTCTTGCAGAACCATGCCCGCTTCGTCGAATCCCAGAATGTGACGCGCAGCAGTCGCACCGGTGAAACGGCCGTTGCACTGATGGATCAAGATCTCGCCATTCCGCCGGGATGCCATAACGATCGCCTCGAGCACGAAGGGACAGCAACCGTGCCCGCAGACGACGTGAAGTTTCAGGAAATCGTCAACGACTTCCTCGACATGCCGGGGATTGGCGAAATCGATCAGTCGCCCGCCGAGGGTGCCAGAGGTCTGAAGAATGATCGGCGCGCCCATGGCTTGGCACTGCTCGTAGATCGGGTAGAGCCGCCGGTCGTTGAGGAGGTGGCCCTGTGCACGGCCAGGCTCGTCGCACACCGCTCGAAATCCCAGCTTGGTGACGCAGCGCTCGATTTCGTCTGCGGCAATGTGAAACGTATCGCTGGCATCGATTCCCGCCACGCGTTGGAAGCGCCCAGAATGCCTCTGCTGGACTTCGGCAAGCAGGTCGTTGTGCGAGGTGCGAGCGGGACGGCCGTATTGACCGCGACGAGCGCCGGGATTGCACCTTGACACACTGATACGGCGGTGGTGAGGCCAGCGGCGCCGCTCTCGGCAAAGAATACTTCCTCATCCGCCGTGGCCAGCGCGGGCACTCGGTCCCCGCGTCCGAGCCGGGACATGCAATCGTGGAAGTAATCCGCTCCTGCGGCGGCCGGCAAGCGCCAGCGCATGTCGATGAGCAGCACAAAGGTGCCGCAGCAAGACTGGGGCGGATTGATGGCAACGAGTTACCTGCTCCGATCCATCATTGGTGGCCGGCCAGTGCCCATTGCAGCGCGTCTTGCCATGGCGGCAGGGCCACCTGCCATCGATGTGCCAGCCGATCACAGGAAAGTCGTGAATTGGCAGGCCGTCGTGCCAGCGTTGGATATTCGCCCGTCGTGATCGGCACGATGGTCCTGAGCTTTCGCGCGGGATCGGATGACCGCTCGATAATCAATCGGGCGAAGTCGTACCAGGTTGCGCTGCCGGCGGCGGTCAGGTGATAAATGCCGCCGCGTTCAGAGAATGCTGCGGCGACGGAAGCCCGATCATTCCCCGCACGCGCGACGATCGCGGCAATGGCTTCGGCAATCGAGCGCGCCCAGGTCGGCGCGCCGTGCTGATCGTTGACGATGCGCAGTTCCTCGCGCTCCTGCGCTAATCGCAGGATCGTGCGCACGAAGTTGTGCCCGCGTTCGGCGTAGACCCAGCTGGTACGCAGAATCAGGGCCGACGCGCCGGCTGTCTGAACGCCCAGTTCACCGAGCAACTTCGTGCGTCCGTATACGGACATCGGGTTTGGTGCGTCATGCTCGACATACGGGGTGGATTTCTGCCCGTCGAACACGTAGTCCGTCGACAAGTGGATCAGCGCCGCGCCCTGGCGCGATGCCTCGGCTGCGATCGCCGTCGGTGCATTGGCGTTCACCGCATGTGCAAGCTCAGGTTCGGACTCGGCGCGATCGACCGCCGTATACGCGGCGCAATTGATGATGAGGTCGGGATCGAGCGCGCCGATCGCGGCGCGAATCGCGTCGGGCTGCGTCAGGTCGCAATCCTCGCGCCCGAGCGCGCTAATCCTGCCCAGCGCCTGCAGACTGCGCTGGCACTCCCACCCAACCTGGCCGTCACGACCAAATATCAAGATCCGCATCGTTCATTCTCTTCTCACGCTGGCACCAGCGGCAAGCGTCCTTGCGTCGGCATCGGGCCAGGCAAACGGTCGGTCGATTCCAACGCGGCGGCTGGAACTTGTTCCATCTTGCCATGCGTCGGTACGCGCATCGCTTGACGGTCATCGCCGAGTTACTTCTTCTTGCACGGTTGCAGGCTGCGATTCGGCATGAGCGCGGCTCGGCCAAGTAAAATCCGGCCCTTGCCGAGAAATCCCCTGGGGCACCAGCAGTCTGCCCGTACCGCCTTGATGAACCTGTTTGACGCCAACACAAAAGCACTCTACGCGCGCCACGGCGACGAGGATAGACCGACCTCGCTGTCAATGTTGCCCGGATTGGTGCCGAGCGGTGCGGACGTTCTCGACGTCGGTATTGGCGGCGGGGCGCTTGGCGAGCGGCTGACACACGAGCGCGGCTGTCGGGTCGACGGTGTCACGCTGAGCGAGGTCGAGGCTGCCAATGCCGCCGCACACTATCGGCGCATCGAGGTGGCCGATCTGAACGACGTGGATTTGAGCCGCCTTTTCGCTGGGCAGCGCTATGGCGCCATCGTCTGTGCTGACGTCCTTGAACATCTCGAACGGCCGACGCAGGTTCTCGATGCATGTCGCGAACTGCTTGCCGAAGACGGGGTGCTGCTGCTCTCAGTCCCAAACGTCGCCTACATCGGCCTCATCGGCGAACTCCTCTCCGGGGAGTTTCGTTATCGGATCGAAGGGTTGCTCGACAGCACGCATGTGCGCTTCTTCACGCGGCGCTCGCTGCTGAGGATGCTGCGGGATAACAGCTGGCATGTTGATCTCATCGAGCCGCTGACGCTCGACCTGCCGGAGTCCGAGTTTCGTCCCGAATTCGAGACGCTGCCGCCTGCCGTGCGCCGCTACCTGCTGGCGCTGCCGGATGGGTTGACCTATCAGTTCATCGTGCAAGCCCGGCGCGCTGGCACGGTCGCTGTCGCGCCGGATGCCCCGGCGAACGACCCGGACTCGCGCCCGGCCGCGTCGTACTCGCTGCAGCTCTATCTGAAGAACGCCTCAGGCTACTCGGAGGACCGCAAAGTGGTCGCCACAGCGCGCATTGGTGAGGAACGCCAGCTGGTGCGTTTCGCCCTGCCGCCCGGCAGCATATCGCTGACCGGACTGCGGTTCGATCCGGCCGACCGGCCGGGCTTCCTGCACCTGTTTGCCATGCGTCTGCTCGATGCGCGTGGAGTTCCACGGTGGACCTGGGATGGCGCGGTCGAGTCAATCGAAGCCGGCGACCCTCACGAGGTGGTTTTTCAAAAGCCACGGACGGCAGAGCATGGCGCAGTGCTGCTGCTTTGCGGCGACGATCCGTTCTTCGAGTTACCGATCGATGCGGCGCAGCTCACCGCGGGCGGTGAAGGTGCAACGCTGGAAGTGGATCTTGCCTGGCCGATGTCGGCCGACTATCTGCTATTTGTCGACCAGCTGAAAGAGCGCCGTCGGCGCGAGGAAACGCTGCAGTGCGAGCTGGTGCAAGCGCGCGCGGCGCAGCAGGACGCGAGCAGGCAGCAGCTCGTGGAGAAGACCGAGGCGGCCGCGCAACGGGCCGCGGTCGAGAGACTCGAACGCGAGCGCGCGCAACTGCTCGAAGCACGCGCTGCGCGCGAAGCGGACCTTCGGCGCGCGGCCCAGGAGATCGCCTCCCTGACGCACGCGCTCGGTCATACGTATGCGGCGAAGGACGCAGCAGCCGAACAGGGCGAATTGCTGCGCAAGCAGGTATGTGAAATCGAGGCGTCTCGCTGGTTCAAGATGGGTGCGTGGATTGCCAAGCGGCTCGGCCGAACGGGCAGCCCGCTGGTACGCAGCACGGCGTCACTGCTGCCGGCGGAGCGGCCCCGCGCGCTGCGGCCGCCGCGTTCGGGCATCTGCATTATCGTGCCGGTGTACAGAGGTCTCGCGGAAACGCGGACCTGCGTCGAATCGGTTCTGCGCAGTGCGTCGAAGGCGCGGTTGCGCATTGTCTTGATCAATGACGCCAGCCCGGAACCGGAGGTCACGGCCTATCTTCGCGAGGTCGCCAAGCGCGATCCGCGCGTCGAGTTGATCGAACATGCCGCGAACCTCGGGTTCGTTGCGAGCGTCAACGGCGGAATGCAGCAATTCGGGGATGACGACATCATCCTGCTAAATAGCGATACCGAGGTAGCCGGTAGCTGGATCGATCGCCTTCGCGATGCCGCGTATCGTGAGCCGGGCATCGCCACGGTCACGCCGTTTTCGAACGCGGCGACCATCTGCAGTTACCCGAAGTTTTGCGTCGACAGCCCGATGCCAGCGGACATGTCGACCGCCGCGCTTGACCGCTACTTCGCTTCCGAGAATGCCGGCCAGTTGATCGACATTCCGACGGCCGTCGGCTTCTGCATGTTCATCCGCCGCGACTGCCTCGATGAGGTGGGCCTGTTCGATGCGGAGCGCTTCGGCCGCGGGTATGGCGAGGAGAACGACTTTTCCATGCGTGCCCAGGCCGCCGGCTGGCGGCACGTGCTCGCGCTGAACACGTTCGTGCGGCATTCGGGCGGCGTCAGTTTCGGCCAGGAGAAGGCCACGCGCGTTCAGGCGGCGCAGGAATTGTTGGCCGCGCTGCATCCGGACTATGCGCCATTGATTGCCCGACACCTGCAGCAGGACCCGGCGCGGCCGGCGCGCCTGAAGGTGGACCTTGCGCGCATCCGCGCCAGCAGTCTGCCGTCGGTGCTTTTCGTCTCTCACATTGGCGGCGGCGGTACGGAGCGGCATTTACGAGAGCTTGCCGACACGCTGGGCCTTCAGGCCAACGTATTCGTCCTGCGGCCGACTCACTCTAGCGAATTCGCGCTCGAGTGGCTGCGTAGCGGCGAAGGCTTCCAGCTCGGTTTTCTGCTGCCGGCGCAGTATGACGCTCTGGTCGAGGCACTGTGCGCACTCGGTGTGGTCCACATCCACTATCACCACACGCGCGGGCAGTCGCCGCGCGTCCGGGACCTGCCGCAGTCACTTGGCGTGACGCACGACTTTACCGTGCACGATTTCTACTCGGTGTGCCCGCAAGTGACCTTTTCCGACGAGAACGGACGTTACTGTGGCGAGCAAGGGCTGGAACAGTGCGCGGAATGCCTGAAGCGGCGACCCGCGCCGGACGGCGCGTCGATCGATAGCTGGCGTTCGGGCTTCCGGCCGATGATTGAACGGGCGCGCTACGTGTTCGCACCGAGCGAGGACGCGGCGGCACGGCTGAACCGCTACTATCCGACGACCGCAAGCGAGCTCGCACCGCATCTGGACCTGGATCTGCTCCCACCCGCGCCGCATCCGCAACCGGTGAGCAGTGAGCGGGCCATGCGGGTGGCGGTGATCGGTGCGCTGAGCCAGATCAAGGGTGCCGACGTGCTCGAGGCGGCGGCGACGCTCGCCTCCCAGCGTGGCAGCCGGATCGAGTTTCATCTGATTGGTTTTGCGTATCGCAAGCTGCGCACGCCGCCAGAGGCGCGGCTGACCGTGCATGGCGAATACGCGGAAGCAGACCTGCCCGCTCTGCTGGATTCAATCAAGCCCGACCTGGCGTGGTTCCCGGCGCTTTGGCCAGAGACCTATAGCTACACGCTCAGTGCCGCGCTGAATGCGCGGCTGCCGATTGTCGCGCCGGATCTCGGCGCCTTTCCGGAGCGGCTATCTGGCCGACCTTGGACGTGGATCTGCCCGTGGTATCGAACGCCCGAAGATTGGGTGCAATTTTTCGAGGACTTGCTTCGAGAGCACTTTGAGTCGGCGATCGCGCCTGCAAGCGCGCCGATCCGTCCGACGAGGGCGCCCCGTTTCTCCTATACCCACAACTACTTTTGGGGACTGAACGCGCGTGTCTTGACTGCACCGCTTTCGGCGGTGTTCCTCGAGAAACATCGCTTGGGGCAGATAATCCCGGACGCCGTCCGGCAGACGAACCGCGACGTCCACTCGACTCCTGTGGCCTGCGCCGTTTCCCGGTCTTCCGCGCGCGTGTGAAAATTGTTCCGGCGAGCATCAGGGCGCGCGTTCTGGCAAGGCTTCATGTTTGATCGGCTTGGCTCGACCGAGGTTTCATGGGATAAGGGCACTGCACACGAGTTCGTGTCCGAACAACAAATTCTTATCTGTCGAGTTGCGAACGAACCATGATCCTTGTCACCGGCGGCGCCGGCTTCATCGGTGCGAACTTCGTCCACGAGTGGCTGGCCGTCGAACGAGAGGCTGTGCTCGTGGCCGACAAACTCACCTATGCGGGCAACCTCGACAATCTTGCGGGTTTGGGCGATGACAGTCATTTCGGCTTCGCGCAGGTCGATATTTGCGACCGTCAGGCCGTGGCCGAACTGCTCTCGAAGCATAGACCGCAGGCGATCGTGCACTTCGCTGCGGAAAGCCATGTCGACCGCTCGATCAGCGGACCCGGCGAATTCATCCGCACTAACATCAACGGCACGTTTGAACTGCTCGAAGCGTCGCGCGCTTACTGGCAGACGCTTGATGCAGGTGCTCACGAGGCCTTTCGCTTCGTCCACGTGTCCACCGACGAGGTGTATGGCTCGCTGGGCGAGGGTGATCCTGCGTTTGCCGAGACGACGCCCTATGCGCCCAATAGTCCGTATGCCGCGAGCAAGGCGGCTTCCGACCATCTGGTTCGGGCCTACCACCACACCTATGGTCTACCGACGCTGACGACCAACTGCAGCAACAACTACGGCCCGTACCAGTTTCCGGAGAAACTGATTCCGCTGATGATCCTCAACGCGCTCGAAGACAAGCCGCTGCCGGTCTACGGAGATGGCGCCAACGTGCGCGACTGGCTGTACGTCGGCGACCACTGCGCCGCGATCCGCCGCGTATTGGCACAGGGGCGGTTGGGTGAGACCTACAACATTGGCGGTAAGAGCGAAAAACGCAATTTCGATGTGGTGCAATCGGTCTGCGCGGTGCTCGATGAACTGCGGCCGAAGGCCCACGGACGCTACGCGGAGCAGATTCGCTTCGTCACCGACCGGCCTGGACACGATCGCCGTTACGCGATCGATCCGCGCAAGATCGAGAACGAGTTGAATTGGCGGCCGGCGCAGACCTTCGAGAACGGCATCCGGCTGACCGTGCGGTGGTACCTCGACAACCCGCAGTGGACCGATCGCGTTCGCAGCGGGGGATATCGGGAATGGATCAAGACCAACTACGCGCAGCGACTAGGGGGGCAGGCAAACAAGTGAATCGCAAGGGAATCATTCTGGCCGGGGGCTCTGGCACGCGCCTGTATCCGGTGACGCAGGTCATCTCGAAGCAGTTGCTGCCGATCTACGACAAGCCAATGGTCTACTACCCGCTGACCACGCTAATGCTGGCGGGAATCCGGGACATCCTGATCATCTCTACTCCCGCCGACACGCCACGCTTCCGCGAACTGCTGGGCGATGGCAGCCGGTGGGGAGTCAACCTGGGCTATGCCGAGCAGCCTTCGCCCGACGGGCTGGCACAGGCGTTCATCATCGGGCGCGAGTTCGTCGGCCGTGATCCTGCCGCGCTGATCCTCGGGGATAACATTTTCTACGGGCACGATCTGGTCGAGCAGGTACGGCGAGCCAACGCGCGCGCCGATGGTGCGACTGTCTTTGCCTATCACGTACACGATCCCGAGCGGTACGGCGTGGTCGAGTTCGACCTTAGCCGCCAAGCCATCAGCATCGAAGAGAAGCCCGCGCGCCCGCGCTCAAACTACGCCATCACAGGCCTTTACTTCTACGACAATCAGGTGCTCGATATTGCCGCCTCGATCAAACCATCGGCGCGCGGTGAACTGGAAATCACCGATGTGAACCGGACGTACCTCAAGGCGGGCGCCCTACAGGTCGAGATCATGGGCCGCGGTATGGCGTGGCTGGACACGGGGACGCACGAGTCGTTGCTGCAGGCCTCGGTTTTCATCGAGACCATTGAGCAGCGGCAGGGGCTGAAGGTCGCTTGCCCCGAGGAAATCGCGTTTCGGGCCGGCTGGATCGACGCCGCGGACGTTGCAAGACTGGCCGAGCCGTTGAAGAAGAACGGCTACGGCCAGTACCTTCTGCGCCTGCTTGACGAGCGTGTCATGTAACCGGTGCACTCGAGATGAAGGTCATCGTCACCGAACTGCCGGAAGTCCTGATCCTTGAACCGCGCGTTTTCAACGATGAGCGTGGCTTCTTCATGGAAAGCTGGAACGCGCGGGTCTTCCGCGACACGACCGGTGTGGACGCGACGTTCGTGCAGGACAATCACTCGCGTTCGATACGCAACGTGCTGCGTGGCATCCACTACCAGGTTGTCAAGCCGCAGGGCAAGCTGATGCGCGTGGTAACTGGAGCCGTGTTCGACGTCGCTGTCGATCTGCGGCGCTCGTCACCAAACTTTGGCCGGTGGGTGGGTGTCGAGCTTTCCGCGCAGAACAAGCGGCAGCTGTGGATACCGCCCGGATTCGGCCACGGTTTTCTGGTCACCAGCGATTTCGCCGACTTCCTCTACAAGACGACCGAGTACTGGATCGGGCACTACGACCGCACGCTGAGGTGGGACGATCCGAAGCTTGGCATCGATTGGCGGTTGCAGGGCGCGCCCATTCTGGCTGCGAAGGATGCACGGGCGCCACTGCTCGATGCAGCCGAGACTTTTTCGTGAGGCTTCGCGAGTCTCCGCGCGAACAGACAAGGCGCAGGCCAAGTACCGGCTGAAGAACTCCTTGCAGGGCACATCGACACCGGAGAGCCAGCTGGATTGGCTCTCGCCGACCACCGAAGCTGCCGCGCCATTAGCCTAGGCGACTCATTGACGTTGTCTTATCCAGTTCAGCAAATGTCGCCAAACCACAGACAAGACGCCGGTCCGGACCTCGGGTCGCCCGTTGCGTTGCGGTTTCCGCCAATGGCCCTTTTCGGCGCTCTCGCTTTGATCGGCTGTGCCGTGGTCTATCTGGTCCTCTATGCAAACGCCGCGACTCTCGACGTGGCATATGCGGACTACCTGCTTCCCCCATTCATCACAGCTGTTGACGCTTGCATGAGCGGGCAGGACTGCATGGGGGCGTTACTCGCCCCGACCTCCAATGGGTACCGCTGGACCGTCCCGGCGTTGCTGCTGACCCTGAACGCAGCGGTCTTCGGCCTGACCACAAGGTTCGAACTGGCTCTTGGAATTGTTGGGCTGATCCTGGCCTCGTTGACTCTGTACCTCTGGCTGTCAACCACCTGGCTGAGATCGGCGCGCCCTGTTGTACCTGTCGTTCTGTGGATTCCCTGCCTGTTTTTCCTCTTCAACCTGAACCAGTGGGAAAACATTGTTCTTGGCATAGGTGGTTATCACCTGCTGGGGCTGGCTGCACTGATACTTTGTCTTTGGGTCCTTGATCGTTCGCTTCGGGCGTCACAGGTCACGACGAAGCAAGCCTTCATGTTGTTCTTGTCGCTTGTCGTTTCGTCACTCTTCCTGCTCCAGTACTTCGTGGTACTGGCCGTGGCTGCGGCGGGCCTTACCTTCGTTGCGCTTGTCGCCGGCTATCGCAATGCGAGCGGGCTGTTGTTGACGATCCTGGCAGGGTCGGTCGTGGGATTTCTGTTGACGTTCGTTCCAGCCGCTTCCTTCGGGCAGTCGACCGCGGCCGCCTTGCCAAGCCTCGAGGATTTCGCATCAGTCGCCAGGTTCTTCCTGAACATGCTCGCCGCAGCAATGCTGCAGTGGGAGGGGAAGCGAGTCATGGTCAACAGCGGATACGTGCTTGGATTGCCCGCCATGATGGCGCTGGCCGTGTCGATCTGGCTCTTTCTGAGCTGTCGCATGTATCGAACCAGTTGGCTGCCGCTCGCATTGTGTGTCTATGGCTTGCTGGTCTCCATCGTCGTTTCGTTTTCGCGTTTTCGCTATGGGGTCGAATACGGCTTCGCATCCAGATACACTTCACAGACAGTCCTTGGTTTCCTTGGATGCTATCTCGTGCTTGTAAAGGCGCTGGAGATTCCAGCGCAGGAACGCGGAGCGATCGGCATCGTCACGGTATTCTGCATCGCGGCGGCGACTATGCAGGCTGCGACCCATGTTGTGCAGTGGGAAATCGCCCCACATCGACAAGCGTATTACCGAGAAGTTGTGCGGATTGCGGCCACGTTCGAGCAGGCGTCGGATGCGGAACTCGTTCGCTTCCAGATACCCGTGCATGCCACGAGGCAGGCTCTTCCGATCCTCAGGCGGCATCGCCTTGCCTTCTTCCGGTAGATTGCGCCGTTGAGTCTGTTGATTCACCTGAAGTTTCGGACGGTCGATCCATGCATTCGTGCCGGGCGCTGCCGTATGTGCAGGTCGCGCGGCGAATGGCAGCGAGCCAAGGGACGCTAGATTCATCCTCCAAGTATTCGGACTACTGAAATGGAGACACTCATGCTCGACATTGCGTCCTTGCTTCGCGAATCCAAGGACTTCTCGACGAAGCTGTCGAAAATCAAGAAGGAGAACCCGATCCAGGATGGTTGGTATGGATACGACATCATGAGCAATCTGGTTCATCTGGACCGACTGCTGTCCGGAGAGAATCGCTCGCTGCTTGACAGGCTCAGCAACAAGGCGGTTGCTGATATCGGATGCGCGGACGGTGACCTGGGATTCTTTCTCGAATCGTTGGGATTCGACATTGACTTCCTCGACTGGCCGGCGACAAACTGGAATGGGCTCCGCGGGGTCAAGCGTTTGGTGGAGTTACTGAACTCCAAGGCTCAAGTGCATGCGGTGAACCTGGACGAGTACTTCTCACTGCCGCGGCCGCAGTATGAGTTGGTGCTGTTTCTCGGAATCTTGTATCACCTGAAAAACCCATTTTATGTGCTTGAGCGGCTTGCGAAGTCTGCAAATTACTGTTTCGTAAGCACGCGCGTATTTCGAATGGCATCCGGAGGAGAGAATCTCTCGCATATCAACGTAGCCTATCTTCTATCTGCAGACGAAAGTGAAAACGGGGACGCCACAAATTACTGGATCTTGACGGAATCTTGCCTGCGACGCCTATTTCAGCGCACTGGGTGGGATGTATTGGACTTCATGACCGTCGGCGACCGACGTGCATCGAATCCTCATTCGATTTCGAACGACGAGCGGGCATTCGCGCTGCTTCGCAGTCGCGTGACTCATTGAGTGACTCCGTAAGCTCCTCCCCCACGATCCGGTCGATCAAGAAACGCGGCCTGCGCTTTGCTTCGACGTAAAGTTTTCCAAGGTACTCGCCGATGACGCCCAGCGAGAGCAGTTGAACTCCGCCCAGGAAGTAGATTGGTAGCACCGTAGAAGCCCAGCCGGGTACCGCCTTGCTGGTGAATACCACGACCCACAACGTCCAAATCGAGACGCATATGGTCCCGAAAAAGACCAGCACTCCAAGCGCGCTGATGACACGCAGGGGGACGACTGAAAATGATGTCACCGCGTTGACCGCCAGCGAGATCATCTTCCGAAGCGGGTACTTCGATACGCCGGCGACGCGCCCCCGTCGTTCGTACTCAACGGTCGCCGACCGGAAGCCGAGCAAGGGAATGATGCCCCGCAGATAGAGGTTCGTCTCGCCGTACTCACGCAGTGCCTCGACCGCGCGCCGACTCATCAGCCGGTAGTCGGCGTGATCGCGAATCGTCTGAGCGCCCATCCGATCCAACAACCAGTAGAAGCTGCGCGCGGTTAGGCGCTTGAATAGAGTGTCGGTCGGGCGCTTTGAGCGGACGCCGTAGACTATGTCGCAGCCTTGACTGAACAAATCGACCATCGATTCGATCACGTTGATGTCGTCCTGCAGGTCGGCATCGATGCTGACAATGGCGTCGCCCTTGGCGGTGAAAAGGCCGGCCAGAAGCGCATTCTGGTGCCCGCGGTTACGCGATAGCCTCACGCCCATCACCGGCAATTCGGAAGCTGCGTACTCTTCTATCATCGACCACGTGCGGTCCTTGCTGCCGTCATCAACAAATACGATACGGCTGGAGTCCGAAATCTTTCCGGCCTCGACAAGCCGCTTCAGGAGACCGGCAAGCTGCTTGGTCGTTTCAGGCAGAGCTTCCTGCTCGTTGTAGCAGGGCACGACTATGGAGAGCGTTGTCATCGAAAGAGTTTCGCTTTATTGCTCGATGCTGCAGGCAAGGATCAATTTCAGATCAGGCCGGTGACTCAGATGTCCTTGTAGCCAAACCGATGCAGAGTTCCGAGTTTGACAAGTTTGCGCAGGAGTATGCCGCCTTGCACCGCGCCAATATCGCGGTGTCGGGCGAGGGTCCCGAGTTCTTTGCAGAGTACAAGATTAGAGAACTGCGGGAGCTTTGCTCCTCGCTCGGTCTGCTCGCCTCTACCGGACGAATTCTCGACTTTGGCGCCGGCGTCGGTGCTTCCGTCGAGTACTTCAGGCGCCACTTCCCGCTGGCAACCGTCACCTGCGTCGACGTATCCCTGGCCTCACTCAGGATCGGCGTCGAACGCGCGCGTGGTCAGGCCGGCTTTGTCGCGTTCGACGGCGAAAGATTGCCGTTCGCCGACGACAGCTTCGACTGCGCGTTTTCCGCCTGCGTATTTCACCACATCGAGCCGGCACGACACGTCGCCCTCCTTTCGGAACTGCGACGCGTGCTGCGCCCGGGCGGGCTGATTACGATCTTCGAGCACAATCCGCTAAACCCACTGACGCTTCATGCCGTGCGCACCTGCCCGTTCGACGAGAACGCCATCTTGCTTCGTGCTGGCACGCTGCAACAGAGGCTAACGGCCGCGGGATTCCACCGGTGCGCCGTCCGCTACCGCATCTTTTTTCCGCATGCCTTCCGACACCTGCGACCGTTGGAACGGTGGATGAAGTGGCTTCCACTGGGCGCGCAGTACTACGTCTACGATCTTCGATGACCATGGCGCTACACATTCAATTCGCCAAATTCATCATCGTCGGCGCTCTCAATACGGCCCTCGGCCTTGCGGTCATATTTGCCGCGAAAGCCCTGCTCGGATGGGGCGACCTTGCGGCCAACGCCTCTGGCTATTCGGTCGGCCTGCTTGCCAGCTTCGTGCTGAATCGCGCCTGGACGTTCCGCGACCGCGGCGATGTCAGTCCCGCGCTGGTTCGCTTCCTCGGTGCTTTCGCGCTCGCGTACGTGGCCAATCTGGCAACCGTCTTCGGCCTGCGCGATCTCGCCAACGTGGACTCCTACCTGGCCCAGGCCGCAGGCGTCGTTCCATACACTGCCTTGTTCTTCCTGGCCAGCCGGGCCTTCGTTTTCCTCGACCGACGCCCCGCGGACTCCGCTTCGTAGTTCGGTGCCCTTTCTGAGGTCGGTCCGGATTCTTGGACACTTTTGAACTTGAGCGCAGTCGCTTTTCGGTCCGATGGCTGACCGCGTTGGGCGAACTCACTTATGAGGGACTGCTGCCTGCCGACGGTAGACTTACGGTTTCTTGAAAGTGAGCGGCGCATCTGGGCGACCGCGTCGAAATCTTGCCTTGCCTGTCCTGCGGTTTGCCCACGAGGTCCCTGGATTGAACAACGATGCCTTTGGCGCGCTCGCATCGACGGGCCGGCTGGCGCTCGTGTTCATCGTGCATGGGTGGGGTGGCGGCGTCCGGCGCCACGTAGACGATCTCGCCGCGCTCGTCGCCTCACGCACTAACGTACTGTTCCTCGAGCCGGCGGCAGGCGAAACGGTGCGCCTGCGTGCGCGCGATTCCGGCGAGCGACTCTACTTCGACCTTCCGGGCGACCTGCCGTTGCTCGGGCGAGTTCTGCGTGCGCTTGGTGCGGCTCGACTTCACTTCCATCACGTGCATGGCCTGCCGCGCGACATTCTGGACCTGCCGAGCGCGACGGGGCTTCCCTACGATGTCACGCTTCACGACTACGTCACGATCTGCCCGCAGTTTCAGCTTGTCACCGAGCATGGCCTTTACTGTGGCGAGCCCGACGAGCACGGCTGCGCCGAGTGCCTTGCGAAGCGTCCCCCGCAGTGGCCTCTCGACATTCTGGGCTGGCGCGGCGCGTTCGCGACGCTGCTTCGCGGCGCGGCACGGGTTATAGCCCCGTCGCGCGATGTCGCCTCGCGCATCGGGCGCTACGTGGCGGGGCTGCATATCGAAGTGTGGCCACATCCTGAACCCGCGCTTTCGCTGCGGCCCGTCACGCGCGTAGCCACGCTGGGGATGCTTTCGCGCGAGAAGGGCTTTGACCGCGTGATCGCGTGCGCGCAGGATGCTCACGCGCGCGATCTGCCGCTCGCGTTCCACATCCTGGGGGCCACTGCCGCGCCCCTGCCGCCGCTGCCGCTGTCGCGGCTGTCGATGAGCGGCGAGTATGAAGAGGGAGACCTTCCCGCGCTGGTGGCCGCGACGCATCCGGACGTGCTGTGGTTTCCTGTCCAGTGGCCGGAGACCTACACCTACACGCTGTCGGCTGCATTGGCGGCCGGCATCCCAATTGTTGCCTCGGAAGTGGGGGCGCTGCCAGAGCGGCTGGCGGGGCATCCTTCCGCCCGCCTGTTGCCTTGGAATGCGACCGCTGCGGCGTGGAACGAAGCACTCCTTGCGGCGGCATCGCCATCACCTGAGCGCGCTACGGTTGCGGTCGGAGCGGCGCCTGGCGGCTATGTAGAGCGCTACCTCGCGCCGCTGCTGAATGCCGCTCCCGCAGTGGAAGCAGGATGGCCCGAGTTGTTGCCCAGACATTGCGAGCCGCCGACGGCCGCGCGCGGGCCTGAACTATCGCTTGCCGAGCTGGCGTTCGCGGGCGCGCTCTGTGGCCGCGCCGAGGCCCGTGCCGCGCTCTTGCGCCGGTCGGCGCAGGCGGACACCGATCTCGACGCGTTGAAGGCTGCGCTCGCGGCGGCGGAAGGCGCCTCCGGAGCGGACGGTTCGCACGTAACGGCGTTCGAAGAGCGCGTCGAAGCGCTCAGGGACTCCGCTGCCCAGGCGAAGCGCGAGGCCCAGGAGGCGCTTGCGCAGGCGCAGCGCGAAGCGGAGGAGGCGCTTGCGCAGGCGAAGCGTGAGGCCGAGGAGGCGCGTTCGCGCGCCGCGGAGCTTGAGTGGCGGATGGACGTCGTCAAAGTTGCGCTTGCGCAGGTGGAGCGAGAGGCTGGCGAGGCGGAGTCGCGTGCGTCGGAGCTCGAGCGACGCATCGGTGCCCTCGAGGCTGCCGGCGCACAGGCAGAGCGCGAGGCCGCTGACGCACGTGCGCGCGTGCTAGATATCGAAAACTCCAACAGCTGGCGGGTCACGGCGCCGCTGCGGCGCGTGGGCCGCTACGCGAGGGTGGCTGTCGCGCGCATCCGTGCCGGGCTGCTCAGCCTTCGCCATGTGCGACGACGAGCAGTGCTCGCGATGACGCTGTTGCGCGATGAAGGCCCGCGCGCGCTTGCCGCCCGCGTTGCGGAGAAGCTCAAGGGCGGGGCGCGCTTTCGGCCGCCACAGCCGGCGGCGTACGAGCTGGCGGCTGCGATCGTCCCACTCGCGTTTCCGGTCGCCGATTCACCGCGCGTGTCGATCGTCGTGCCAATGTATGGGAAGCCGCAGCTGACGTTCACCTGCCTGTCGAGTTTGCTCGCCGAGACGCCGATGAACGACTGCGAAGTCATCGTCGTCGACGACGCCTCGCCGGCGCCTGCCGCCGAGGCGCTCGCTGCAATCAGCGGCGTCCGTTTTGAACGGAACCCCGAGAACCTTGGGTTCATCGGCAGCTGCAACCGGGGCGCCGAGCTTGCGCGCGGCGAGTTTCTCGTGTTCCTGAATAACGATACGGTCGTGACGAAAGGCTGGCTCGCTGCACTGCTCGCCGTTTTCGAGCGCCGCGTGGACGCCGGCCTCGTCGGCGCCAAGCTCGTCTACCCAGACGGTCGGCTCCAGGAAGCCGGCGGTATCGTGTGGCGCGACGGCTCCGCCTGGAACGTCGGCCGCAACGATGACCCCGAGCGGCCCGAGTACAACTACCTGCGCGAGGCAGACTACTGCTCCGGGGCCTGCCTTGCAATTCCGGCGGCCTTGTTCCGCGCGCTCGGCGGATTCGACAAGCGCTACGCGCCTGCCTACTACGAGGACACCGACCTCGCCTTCGCAGTGCGTGCCGCGGGACGCAAGGTTTACTACCAACCGGCTTCGAAAGTCGTTCACTTCGAGGGTCAGACCGCCGGCACCGATCTGGCTTCGGGCGTCAAGCGTCACCAGGAAGTGAACCGTCACGCTTTCCACGAGAAGTGGGCGGCGGCGCTGGCCTCCCACCGCGGCAACGGTGTGCACCCGGAACTCGAGCGCGACCGCTCGGCGGTGCGGCGTGTGCTCGTTATAGAAGCATGCATGCTGACGCCCGATCAGGATTCCGGCTCGGTGCGCACGCAGGCGATGCTCGAGCTTGCCGTCGAGATGGGTTCGAAGGTGACGTTTGTTGCCGACAACCTCGAGCATCGGCAGCCGTATGTGGCAGAGCTACAGGCGCGCGGCGTGGAGGTGCTCTTCGCGCCTTATGTGACATCGATTGCCGAACTGTTAGATCGGCGCGGACGCGAGTTCAAACTGGTAATCATCGCGCGCCATTACATCGCGGTGAAACATCTGGACGCGATACGCCGGTTTGCCCCTCAGGCAACAGTTGCGTTCGACACCGTCGACCTGCATTTCCTGCGCGCTGAGCGCCTTGCCGGACTCGAGGGGGGCTCAGCATCGAAGGCCGCAGCGCGCGCGAGCCGGGATGAGGAACTCGCGGTCGTGCGGCGCGCCGACGTGACAATCGTCGTCTCGCCCATCGAGCGCGAGGTCCTCCAGGGGATCGTTCCGGACGCAAAGATCCTGCTGTTGTCCAACATCCACGAGCCAACTGGCGGCGGAAAGCCGTTTGCCGCGCGAGAGGGACTCGTGTTCATCGGTGGATTTCAGCACCCACCCAATACCGATGCCGTGCTCTGGTACGCCCGCGAAGTGCTGCCGCGCGTCCGGCAATGTCTGCCCGGCGTAACGACGTACATCGTCGGCAGCAAGGTTCCAGCGACGATCCGTGCGCTCGCCGCGCCGGACTTCGTCGTCACGGGATACGTGCCCGACGTCGCGCCGTTCTTCACGGATTGCCGGCTGTCGATCGCACCGCTGCGTTACGGCGCAGGTGTCAAGGGCAAGGTCAACCACGCGATGAGCTTTGGACTGCCGGTGGTCGCGACGGCGCCGGCAATCGAAGGAATGCAACTCGTGCCGAGCGAGGACGTGATGGTCGCCGACGATCCCGAGGAGTTCGCGATCGCGATTGAACGCGTTTACCGTGATGAGGTGCTCTGGCAGCGCCTTTCGGCGGGGGGTGTCGAGAACGTCCGTTGCCACTTCTCGCGTGCCGTCGCGAAGCGGGCGCTGAGGGAGCTGTTCGCGCTCGCCGACGCCTCGGGGTCGGGGACAGGTCTTGAGAAGTAGCGCATGCTCGTCATTTTGCGCGATCTGCCGTTCGTCGATGACACGCCGGAGCCGCGCGGCGCCGCTCAAATCCAGGTGGTGGCTGTCACATGGAGCACAGCGTGACGCCGGCGGTGGGCACATGTCGCTCGCCCTGGCTATCGCCGTCGCTCGGACCTGAGAATTTGAGGGCGCGCGGACCGGCGTGAGCTGGTGCCGCCCGCGGCTGACCGTACCTTGTTCGGATCGCCAACGTGCGCAGCGTGGAGGCCATCAGACTTCATCCGTCGACCGGCGCGACGGAAGAATCCCCTGCTTGCGCGCAAACGCCACGTTCGCCGCCAGGAAACCCTCCTTGTTCCCGCAGTCGAACCGTGTGCCCTTAAAACGCGCAGCGAGCACCTCGCCGTAGATGATGCGCCGCGCGATCGCGTCGGTCAGTTGGATCTCGCCACCGCTGCCGCGCGGTGTGGTAGCCAGTTCGTCGAAGATCTCGGGCCGCAGCACGTAGCGACCGACCACCGCCAGCGTTGATGGCGCGGTCGCTGGGTCGGGTTTTTCGATCATGCCGGTGACGCGCTCGATTCCATCTTCGAGCGGCGTCGAGGTCACGATGCCGTAGCGGTTCGTTTCTGCACGCGGCACGTCCTGCACGGCGAGCACGGACGCATTGTGCTTTTCGTACGCTTCGACGAGCTGCCGCGTGACCCCTGGCGAAGCATCGATCAGATCATCTGCAAGAATCACCGCGAAGGGTTCATCGCCGACCACCGGCTGCGCGCACAGCACCGCATGGCCGAGGCCCAGTTGCTCCGACTGGCGTATGAAGATGAAGTTGACTCCGGTTGGCGTGGCCGAGTGCAGTGCTTTGTACAGATCGTGTTTGCCCTTGGCGAGCAGTTCCTGCTCGAGTTCCGGAATGCGATCGAAGTGATCCTCGATCGCGCGCTTGTTGCGTCCGGTGATGATGATCATCTGTTCGATACCGGCCGCGGCGGCCTCCTCGACCGCGTACTGGATCAGCGGTTTGTCGACCACCGGCATCATCTCCTTCGGCATCGCCTTGGTGGCGGGCAGGAAACGCGTGCCGAAACCGGCGGCGGGGAAGACGGCCTTGCGAACCTTCTGGCTCATTGGGCGAGACGCTGGGTCAGTAGTTGTTTGCCGATTTCGACCCCGAACTGGTCGAACGCGTTGATGTTCCACACCACGCTCTGCACGAAGGTGCGGTGTTCGTACAGCGCGAGCAGTGCGCCAAGCGAACGCGCATCGAGCTGCGGGACCGTGATGAAGGAACTCGGCCGTCCTCCGCGCGTCGCGGCATAGGCGGGCTTCGCCTGAGCCCCGCCGAGCACGCGGTCGCCAAACGCCAGCGCATCGGCCTGCGCCTGCGCGTTCATGTACAGCAGCCGCTCGCGCCGCGATGGCGAGTCCGCGAAGCTTGCGCTGGTGACGAAATCGACCGGCGAAAAATGCGTGCCCTGATGCAGGAACTGGAACACGCTGTGCTGCGCGGTGGTGCCGACTTCACCCCACACGACCGGTGACGTGTCATACGCAAGCGTCTGCGCGTCGCGATCGACACCCTTGCCGTTGCTTTCCATTTCCAGTTGCTGCAGGTAGCCCGGCAGATAACGCAGCCGCTGCGCGTACGGCATCACCGCGCGCGTGCGGATGCCCCAGAAATTGACGTACCAAAGGCCGAGCAGTCCGAGCAGCACGGGCAGGTTGTCTTCCAGCGGCGCAGTTGCGAAGTGCGCATCCATTTCGGCGGCGCCGGCGAGAAACGCCTCGAACTTCGCGCGACCGTGCGCCAGCGCAACCGGAAAACCGCACGCCGACCACACCGAGTAACGGCCGCCGACCCAGTCAGGAAAGGTCAGGACATGGTCTGCCGGCACGCCGAATTCGATCGCGCGTTTGGGCTGGCTGGTGATCGCCATCAACTGCCGCGCCGGGTCGATGCCGGGCGTGCGTTTGATCCAGTCGAGCGCCGCGCGCACGTTCTCCAGCGTTTCCAACGTGGTGAAGCTCTTGGAGATCGCCACCAGCAGCGTCGTTTCCGGTTGCGCGCCGGCAAGTGCCGAATCGAGATCGACCGGATCGATATTGGAAGCAAACCGCAGTCGCGGTCCGCTTTGCGGGCCCAGGGCTTCGGTCACCAGGCGCGGACCGAGATCGGAGCCGCCGATGCCAAAGCAGATCACGCTGTCGATGGCGCGTCCGGTCGCGCTTTTCACCTGCCCGGCGCGCAACTGCTCGGCCAACGCAAGAAACCTCTCCCGCTCCGCCGCCAGAGACGCCGCCTGTGTCTTGTCGCGCGGCGCGGTGCGCAGCGCCGTGTGCCACGCCGGTCGCGCTTCCGTGTTGTTGATGGGCTCGCCCGCCAGCAATCGGGTGCGCCAGTCTTCCAGCTTCATTTCGCGCGCCAGCGCCAGCAACTGTGCCAGTGCGGCGTCGTCGATCAGATGCCGGGAGAGGTCGGCACGCACGCCGGCGGCCTCGCGGATCCAGCGCCGGGCACGCTGCGGATCGGCTTCGAACAATGCGGAAAGTGGCTGCGTTGCGAGTCTGGACTCCTGCTGTTGCAGGTCGCGCCAGCGAGGCGATTGCGAGGGATTCATGCGTGAGCCCTTGTGTAGACTGAATTGTACGGGCGCGTAACGATTCTCGCCCTCAGACGACGGGCCTGTTCATGATCGATCCCGGCATATTCAAGGCTTACGATATTCGCGGCATTGTTGACCGCACGTTGACGGTCGAGGCGGCGCGCGCGATCGGGCAGGCGCTCGGTTCGGAGGCGATCGTTCAGGGTGTGCGAGAAATCGCCGTTGGCCGCGATGGGCGATTGTCGGGACCGAAGCTGCGCGATGCGCTGATCGATGGCATCCGCGCCAGCGGCACCAATGTCGTCGACATCGGCATGGTGGCCACGCCGATGCTGTATTTCTCAACGTTTCACCTGGGCACGACCTCCGGCGTGGAGATCACCGGCAGTCACAATCCGCCGGACTACAACGGGCTGAAGATGGTGCTCGCGGGCACCACGCTGCATGGCGATGCGATCCAGCGGCTGCGCGCGCGCATCGAGTCAGGCGATCTGGTTCGCGCCTCGCGGGCCGGCGCATTGCGGCAGGCCGACGTCGTCGATGCCTATCTCGCGCGCATTGCGAGTGATATCAGGCTGGCGCGGCCGCTGAAGATCGCGGTTGACTGCGGCAATGGTGTGGCGGGCGCATTTGCACCGCGTCTGTACCGAGCGCTCGGTTGCGAGGTGATCGAACTGTTCTGCGAGGTTGACGGCACATTTCCCAACCACCATCCCGATCCCGCGCATCCGGAGAACCTGCAGGACCTGATCCGCTGCCTGCGCGACACCGATGCGGGACTGGGGCTTGCCTTCGATGGCGACGGCGATCGCCTGGGCGTGGTGACCAAGGACGGGAAGATCATCTATCCCGACCGCCAGATGATGCTGTTCGCGCGCGGTGTGCTCGCGCAGCGGCCCGGCGGGGAAATCATTTTCGACGTCAAATGCTCGCGCCATCTGGCGCGGCAGATCACTGCTGCCGGCGGCAAACCGACGATGTGGCGCACCGGGCATTCGCTGATCAAGGCAAAACTGAAGGAGACCGGAGCGCCGCTCGCCGGTGAGATGAGCGGGCACATCTTCTTCAACGATCGCTGGTACGGCTTCGACGATGGGATGTATGCCGGGGCGCGGCTGCTCGAACTGCTGTCGCGCGAGGCGGATCCGTCGGCGGTGCTCAACGCGCTGCCGGACGCCATCAGCACGCCCGAACTGCATCTGAAAACCGCCGAGGGCGAGAACTTCACATTGATGGACAAACTGAAGTCGCAGGCGAAGTTCCAATCGGCGCGCGAAGTGATCACCATCGACGGCGTGCGCGTCGAGTACGACGATGGCTTCGGCCTGGCGCGGCCGTCGAACACGACGCCGGTGGTGGTGCTGCGATTCGAGGCCGACACGGACGCGGCGCTACGGCGCATTCAG
>Ga0209464_10000055_pt1 | contig 39160 bp, 22 predicted proteins | sample DOMMetBare1Fresh_2_FD_187473 | JGI IMG/M metagenome (GOLD analysis project Ga0209464, IMG submission 187473) | Wetland sediment microbial communities from St. Louis River estuary, USA, under dissolved organic matter induced mercury methylation -... | ecosystem: Environmental > Aquatic >...
CAGTCTTTATCACACGCTCCTCGCACGCCTTACCTTCGCTGTTGTAGGCAACCACCTTAACCTCACCAGGTTGGTAGGTCGCATCCATCCATCGTAGGCGGTACCTATCTAGCTGCGAGCTTTTGTCGTGACTCCTTTTTCCGATGCTTTTGCCGTTTATGAATACTTCGGCAGAAGGGTAGGAGGTATAAACAAATATGGGTGTAACCTTACCTTCCCTGCCAGGCCAGGTCCAATGTGGTAGCACATGCAGCGTTGGTTTTTCGGTATTCCAGATACTTCTGTAAAGCCAATACCTATCTTTGGGGATAGTGGCTAGGTCAACAATACCGTAAAGAGAGCTGTGGCTAGGCCAAGCATCCGTATCGTAGGGCGATGGCTCGCCAAGGTAGTCGAAGCCAGTCCATACAAACTGGCCCAAAGTCCAGCTATGGTCGTCGGCAAGAGCAAAGTCGAGCTCCGGGATGTTGGCCCAGCTCGAGTACTCCGTATCATACGACGAAGATTGGTGATCGTCGTACATGGCATCTGCTTTTACCTCTACAGGAAACTTGTAAACGCCTCTAGAGCTTACTGTCGAAGAGGTTTCGCTGCCAAGAAGCACCCCTTGAGGAAGGCTAGCATACCCCTCCTGATACCTATGAGCACGATAGTTAAACCCAGGGATGTCAATAAGTGCAGCAAAGCCGTTGACAAGGATGCACGAGATCTGATCCATGCCGCAAGTTACAAGGCGCGAAGGGTCTTCGCGGTGGCAGATATCCTGTAGAAAGGTAGCTACCTTATAGCCCTGGTTGCTGCATTGTGTAGGAACTTCGTTGCCTATACTCCACATTACAACGCTTGGATTATTGCGGTAGTGGCGTATCATGTTAACCATATCTTTCTCGGCCCATTCGTTGAAGAATCGGTGGTAGCCATTCTTGCATTTTGCCTGCTCCCATTCGTCGAATGGTTCTACCATAACCATGAAGCCCATTTCGTCGCAAAGCTGAACCAGCTCTGGGGCTGGCATGTTGTGAGCGGTTCTAATGGCGTTGCACCCCATATCCTTAAGGATGGTAAGCTGGCGCTTAATGGCAGCCTTACTAACTGCAGCTCCGAGTGCTCCCAAGTCGTGGTGTAGGCAAACGCCCTTAAACTTAATGTGCTTCCCATTAAGTAGTATTCCCTTTTGTGTGACAATCTGGAAAGAGCGTATCCCAAATCGGGTGGTGTACGAATCGGCGAGCTTACCGTTTAGGTAAATATCAGTTTGAGCAGCGTACAAGTAGGGCTGTTCGGGCGACCAAAGGGTTGGTTCATCTACCAGAAAGTTTTGCTCTAAAGGTTGGTCGCCATGTACGATCTGCCTATTTTGACGCGAACAGACCTCCACCCCTTTGCCATCTACAATTCGGGTTTTCACTGTCACATCTTTGCCATCGGCGTTGTTGAGGTTAACCTTTAGCCGTACCGAGGCATACTTCTCAGAAACAAATGGTGTAGTGATGTAGGTTCCCCAAGTAGGAATATGCACACGGTTGGTAACAACCAGATGCACGTTTCGGTAGATCCCTGCTCCCGAATACCAGCGCGAAGACTCAGGCTTATTTTCGAGCCTTACAGCAAGGAGGTTGCTCGATCCATCGGTTTTGAGGAAGGGAGTTGCATCAAAGTAAAAAGAGTTGTAACCGTATGGCCATGCAAACGCTTTTTTACCGTTGATGTAGATCTCGGCTTCGCTCATCGCCCCATCGAAAATGAGAGTCGCACGCTGGCTTGCCGTATCAATATTGGCAAGGGTAAATGAGGTTCTGTACCAGCCAACTCCAACGTAAGGTAAGCCACCGGTACGTCCTGTTTTTACCGATGCCTTTGTTTCGAGGTTTTGGGTGATAGCCACAGTCTGAAGGTCGTTGCTTCTATCGAATGGCCCATATATTGCCCAGTCGTGTGGAATAGCAACCTTTTGCCAAGCAGCATCGTTGTAGAGCGGACTCTGAGCGTTGGGCTGCTCGCCCTTAGTAAATTTCCACCCCTTATCGAGCACTATTTGCTGGCGTATTTCTTGCGCAAAGGAAGTAGTTGTTATACTGCTAATTAGCAGTAGCGAAGCAGCTAGTTTTAATTTCATATTGTACCAAGAGTTTATTTAAACGCATCGAGGGCAGCTGTAGGCTTTCCGGTGCCATCGAATGCACCAAGCTGGTAGCCATTCCATCCGTTGTACGATTGTGGCTCCCAGTAAAATACGCCCAAGCATTTGCCATTTGCAACGCTTTTTGCCTTAGCTATGATATCAGAAAGGAAAGCCTTCGATTCGTTTGGCTGACTCCAAGGCATTCCAACCTCGCAAATCATAACTTCGCAACCATACCTTGCCACCATATCGTTGATGTTGCTGAGGCAGTCGGCGTTCAGCTTTTGCCATGTATCAGCTTGAGGATAAAGCGACATGCCAATCACATCCCACTTTGCATTGTTGCTCTTTAGTCCATCGAATATCCAACGGAAAAGCGAGTTTTTGTTACCCTCTTGGATATGAACAATAACCTTGGCGTTAGGATATATTGCTTTAACAGCATCGTACCCAGCATTGTTAAGGGCGGCATAGTTGGCCATATTGGTGCTCGCTTTGCCCTCTTCCCATAGCATCCCGTTGCCGGTTTCGTTTCCTACCTGTACCCATTCTACAGGAATACCATTGCTTTTAAGAAGCGATAAAACTTCTTTGGTATGGCTAGCAACAGCCGATTTAAGCTGTTCCATGGTGTAGCTTTGCCACTGCGCTGGTTTTGTTTGTTGACCAGGGTCTGCCCACTTATCGCTGTAGTGGAAATCTATCATAATGCGCATACCTAGGTTGTTAGCTCTGATGGCTTTTACAAGTAGGTCTTCTTTATTGCACCAACCGTCGGTAGGGTTGACCCAAACTCGCAGCCTTATGGAGTTCATTCCAAGGCTCTTCATCAGCTTAACACACTCGGTTTCTACGCCAGCAGAGCTGTAGAACTTTACCCCTGTAGCCTCCATCTGTGTTATCCAGCTTATGTCGGCTCCCTTTGCAAAGGTGCTTTTAGGAGTAACCTCCGTATCCTTCTCCTTTTTACACGCCGAAAAGGCACCCAATGTAAGGGCAAAAAGGATGATTGTTGCCAAGTAGCTTTTCATCTGTTTATGTTTATTTGTTTTAATCAAAACCTGCTTTATTAAGCCGTAAGTAAGCATTTTTGTTTTGTAGGCAAGCTACAGCTTATGGCTTTTTACCTTAGCTGTTAAAGTTCAAATACACGTACCCCAGCTCGTTAAGGGTTGAGGTACGTGATTCTGCTTTTCTAAAAACTAAACCTCTTATGAGCAACGCATTCCTAAGGTTGCTTTTCGAGCTTGTAGGTGAACTTTGCAGCATTGCTTAAATCCACCGTTATCTTGTACGTGCCAGCTCCATTGGGTACTATATTCGGATCTCCAGCACGCTTTAAGCTTCCATCACCTGCTTTATCGGTATAGGTCCAGCCCCAATCCTGGTTTACAATAAACTTGATACCCCAGCCTACTGCCGATATGTTGCATGTGGCAGTCCATAGCTTTGTTGCAGGATCGTAGGTAAGCGGACTTGCAGAGGTGCTCCATCCATTAAAATCACCAACTACAGCAATCGAAGTTACGGCAGTTTTTTTCCAAGTCAAAGCTTTTAGGTCAGCCTCAATAAAGAAGTAGCCACCCTCATCAAACCAAAGATTCCACTTGCTGTCCGAATCGTCTAGAACGTAAAGCTGGTTTGGCTTAGAACCGTAAATTGTGGCGGTAGCCGCCTCCTTTGTGGTGTAAATAAAGAAGTTATCCCATTGAACAGCATTTACAAAGCCTTCATACTTGCCATCATCAGCTGCCGAGAATAGCTTATTGGAGAAATCCTTGTAGCCGCTGTTTTTTGTTGGAAGATAGATAACGCCCTTGGTATCATCGTCAAAGGAAGTTGGTGTAACTTTTACTACCACAACGTTGCTGTATAAAGCATTGGTATTAGCACCGATAGACGATTTAACACGGAAGTATAGGTTTCCTGACTGACCAACCTGTATGCCCATTTTTAGTGCAAGCGCATTTAGGTCGGCTCCGGTGTAGGTTTTGGAGGCTACCTTTTCGGTAGTTTCCTTTGCAGATTCGAATGTGCTTTTTGCATCAACCTGGAGGATATCAGTTCGTTGCGAGTTAGATACGGATGCATCCTCAGAGCTCAATGTTAGCTCTGCTTCTTTCCATACAAGCGATAGAACTGCTGCGCTTTTATTGTTTGATGTGATTGTAACATCTGTTTGGCCTGCAACAAGTTCAGCCTTGTCAAATCCCGAAAGGGTGTACTTCTCGGCATCGCTGCTGCACGAAGCTCCGATGTAGAGAATCAGGAGAAGTGCAGATATATACTTTAGCTGTTTCATAGCTTCTTGGAGTTAAGGTTAGTACTTTTCGTTCTTTAGATTCGGATTGGCTGTTAGCTCTGCCGAAGGAATAGGGTAGATGTTGTACTTTTCGTCAACAGCTTTACCATCCTTAACGCCACCCTTCCACTGCCAGATGTACGATCCTGAGGTAAACTTACCAAAGCGAACAAGGTCGGTGCGGCGGGTGCATTCCCAGTAAAGCTCTCTACCTCGTTCATCAAGAATAAAGTTGAGCGTAAGATCGGCATCAGAAATACGACCAGCAGTGCTGCCGTATGCTCTGTCGCGAAGTAGGTTTACGTAGTTAAGCGCTTGAGAACGGTTTGCGGTGGAGGCACCTCGAAGGGCCGCTTCGGCATACATTAGGTAAACATCGGCAAGTCTAAACATTGGGAAGTCGGTGCTTACCCCATCCGATGCGGTGTTTGATGCTGCTTGTCCGTCATCCTTTAGGTTGGTCCACTTTTCTACAAAGTAGCCTTGTGTTTGATTGTCCAGGTTGTCAAGGTACTGCGATTGTTCGTAGGAGAAGAACATTGCGCGTTTATCGGCTACGCCTGCTTTTACATCACCAAACAGCGCAGGAAGCTCGCCGCGGCTTCTAAACATACCCCAGCCATTATTACAGCCATACTTGCTTGTAGAGTAGCCTGCTGCTTGCTGCTTGTCGGTTGGCGAGTTGGTTATTGCTCCACAAACAATGTAGGTAGTTGCTCCCCAGCTTACAGTGTGCGTTGCATCTACAGCAAAAGAAAATATTATCTCGTTGGTTCTTTTGTGGTTATCTGCATTAAAAAGCTTGCTGTAGGTTGGTTCGAGTGAGTATCCAGCACCTAAGACTTTGTCGCAGTACTTAGCGCAGTCGTCGTACCTTTTTGTACCAGTGTAAACTTCGGCATTAAGGTATAGCTTAGCCAAAAGGGTCCAAGCCGCAGCTTGCGAAGCTCTTCCGTACTGTACATTTGTACGTGATGGAAGTGCATCTTCTATTGCTTTAAGCTCGCTTTCAACAAACTCAAAAGCTTTTGCGCGTGTATAAACAGGAGGTATGAAGGCTCCTACCGAGTTCGCTTCGGTTACAAATGGGATGTTTCCGTAAAAGTCTAGGGCATGCGAGTAGGCTAGTGCTCGAAGAAAGCGAGCTTCGTTACGAAACTCTTTCAGGGTTGCCTGTTCGGTTGCCGAAAACTTAGAAATCTTATCGTCGGTAGCATTTCGTAGGAACTCGTTGCATATAGCAATGGTGTAGTATATGCGGTAGTACATATCAGAAACCCACGAATCGTTTGCATCCCACGATAGGTATGATAGGTTGGCAACCTTATCTCCCGATAGCCAAGTACAGGCCACCTCGTCGGTACCACATTCTTGTAGGTTAAAGTAGCTTCTTAGGTAGTCGTAGCCATTATTGCTCGATAAGTCTTTATCTCCACCACCCTTTACTTGGCCTGCTATGACGTAAGAAGCATATAGCTTTGCCAGAACCGATCTGTAGCTATCTACCGAAGTATAAACGTTGGCCGATGTTGCCTCGATGTGGGGATACTGATCGAGATCTTTGACGCAAGAGGATAGCAGCAGTAATGCCGATCCTAGTATGCTGATGTATATCTTTTTCATTTGTGATCGTAGTTTTAGGTTAGAAATCGAGCGATAAGCTTAGCGAGTAGATGCGAGGACGTGGGTAGAACGAAAGGTCTATACCTCCGGATATTTCGGGATCAACGCCGCTATAGTTGGTAATTGTAAATACGTTCTGAACCATTGCAGTAGCATTAACTCTCATCCACTTGGTAACCTGTCCGAAGTTGTAGGTAACTGAGAGGTTGTCCATTTTTAGGAACGATGCATTCTCTACATAGTAGTCCGACAGATACTGGCGATTTTTAAACCCTGTTTTTAGGTAGCTGCTGTGCAGGTTGTTAAGCTGGTACGAGTTGTACGACATTGTTTCCCAGGCTCCTGTGTTCATAGCCATACCATTGTACAGGTAATTTCCAACATTAGCCCTAAAGCTCATTCCCAAATTCCACTTTTTATAGCGTAGCGAGGTGCTTAGGCCATAAATAAAGTCGGGCGCTGCAGAGTGGAATCGGTAGAGATCCGAGGAGTTGATCTGCCCATCGTTGTTGAGATCTGCATAAGCTCCTTCAATAGGTTTCCCGTTTGTGTCGTAAAGCTGGTGGTAAACGTAAAACATGTATGGAGCATATCCCTCTGTAAGAGTTTGGATATATGTATTATCAATCTGTTGCCCTACAGGGGTATTGGTTATCGATCCCTTTACAAGCGACAGGTTGGTTATTTTCATCTTCTGCCATGTTGTATTAAAGCTCACGTTCCATGTGACATCGTTGGTAGATATTGGCACACCAGTAATGGCAAGCTCAACGCCTCGGCTATCTACGTTACCAACATTTGTCATGATGGTTTTATCAAAGTTTGTTCCAGCGGCTGCAGGAACAGTTGCTAGCAGGTCCTTTGTTTTGCGGGTGTAAAAGTCTACGCTACCATTAAGCCTGTTGTTCCAAAAACCGAAGTCAAACCCTGCATTATAGGCGGTTGTTGTCTCCCATTTAAGGTTTGCATCGTATGCTTGTGGGCGGTAGGTGTAGTAGTACTGGTTGCCAAATAGATACTGTGCTCCATCCTGTCCGTAGGTGTAAACAGGAAGGTAGGCGTAGTTTCCGATACCATCTTGCTGACCAGTAACACCATAGCTTAGGCGTAGCTTAAGGTTGGTTAGCCAGGTATGCTGCTTTAAAAAGCTCTCTTCCGATAGCTTCCATCCTAGGGCAACTGAAGGGAAAGTTCCCCAGCGGTTGTCCGAGCTAAAGCGCGATGTTCCGTCACGGCGTATGGTAGTTGTAACCATATACTTAGAGTTGTACACATAGTTCAAACGGAAGTAGTAGGATACAAGCGAGTGACGTTGGTCGGATGGAGCATTCTTAGCAATAATATCTCCAAGGGTGGATGTTTCGTTATAGGCTGGACTGGTACTTTTCCAGAACTGGTAGTCGTAGCCTAGCGTTGCATCGATGGTGCTCGAGATGCTCGCCAGCTCTTTGTTGTAGTTAAAGTAGGTGGTTAGCAGCTTATTCGACTTCTTTTGAGGTCCATAGCTGTAGTCTCTACCGTTGCTGTTGAAAAACTTAAAAGCTTCGGCAGGCACGTAAACCTTACCTTCTCCTTGTGCATAGTCGTATCCTGCAGTGGCGTGGAATCTAAGCTCTGGAAGGAAGTGAAGCTTGTAGTCGAGGTCAAAGTTGCTTAGTACACGCGAAACCTCGCTGGTTCCTTTATTCTGCATTAGAACGCCAAGCGGATTGGATACAGCTGCGTTCACAGGCTTTCCATCGCTGCTTACCGCTTCGTTAAAACCTCCAAATTCGCTTTTACCAGAGTATATCGGAATGGTTGGATTCATTACAGAGGCCCCAAAAACGGTGCTACCATCTGCAAATCTATTCTTGTTTAGCGTTCCTTTTATGCTAACGTTAAGCTTTAGGTAATCCTTAAAAAATGTAGGAGCTAGCGATAGGTTGCCCGAGTAGCGCTCTACGTTGTCGGTTTTTAGGATACCATCTTGGTTGTAGTAGCCTACCGATGCTCTAATTGGTAAAATTCTGGCAACTTTACCTGCTACGCTAACGTTGTTGTCTGTTCCGTAAGCGGTTTGGAATATAGCATCATTCCAATCTGTTTTATCAGCCCCTAGTAGAGCCTTCTGCTGTGCAGTGCCCGATTGTCCTACAACGCCTACAAACTCGTCGTACGAAAGCATGTCGGCAATTTTCGATTTTACCTGAATCGAGCTAGTGTGGCTTGCGCTTACCTTAAGCTTGTCGTTGCTTCCTTTTTTTGTTGTGATGATAATTACACCGTTGGATGCTCTTGATCCGTAAATTGCTGTTGATGAAGCATCTTTAAGGATTGACATTGATTCGATATCGTTGGGGTTGATGAGGCTTAAGAAATTGCTGTTATTGCCGCTAATACCTCCTATCTCGAGCGGTACTCCATCAAGCACAATTAGCGGGTCGTTGCTCGCGTTAAGCGATGCTCCTCCTCGTATCCTAATCGAGCTACCTGATGTTGGCGAGCCGCTGCTTTGCATGATTTGTACCCCAGCAACTTTCCCGTTAATCAGCTGTTCGGGCGACGAAATTAGGCCCGAGTTGAAGTCTTTTGCTCCAACCACCGAAACAGATCCGGTGAGGTCTTTTTTCTTCTGAACGCCGTAACCTATAACTACCACATCTGCAATAGAGTGGCTTTGAGGTTGTAGCTGAACGTTGATAATGTTGTTGTCGGTTACTTTAACGGTTTGCGATTGGTAGCCTACAAACGAAAATGTAAGCTCCGTTTTGCTGCTGGGTAGGCTAATGGAGTACTTTCCGTTTACGTCTGTTGTGGTTCCTAGGGTTGTTCCTTGTATAAATACTGTTACCCCAATCATGGGTTGCTTAGCTTCATCGGTTACAATCCCTGATACCTTTTTGTCCGAATGCTGGGCAAACAACGTGCCTGACGCTCCGATTATGGCCATTATAATTCCCAAAGCTACAAGTTTTGGGTAGTAATGGCTAACAAACTTTTTGAATGCCATAAATCTGATTTTTGTTGGTTAGGTGCTGCTTAGGTGGCAGCATTGTAGCATCAAAATTACTTTCGGGAGCTACCTCAAACTAGCAGATTTAGGACATACTAGGATAGATTTAGGACATACTTAACATTTGTTTACAGTGATAAAAGTTCAGTAAATCAATATGTTAATCGTTTTCTTCGAGGTATTGGCGTGGTGTCTTGTTAAAGTAAGCTTGAAAACATTTCGAGAAGTACGAGTGGTTCGAGAATCCAACCATGTACATAACCTCGGCAACTGTAAATTTTTTCTGGTTGAGCAGCATTGCAGCTTTTTTCATCCTTATGCTCTTGATGAAATCTACTGGCGAGTCGCCTGTAAGCTGCTTAACTTTTCGGTACAGCTGCTTTGCTCCGTAGCCCGATAGGTGGCTTAGCTCGTTTACGTTGAATTCGGGATTGGAGATGTTGGCTTCTACTATCGAAATTATTACTGACAGAAACTTTTCGTTTACCGAGGTTGCCTCTACGTTTTTGGGTGTGCTCAGCGATTCTAGCCTTACCTTTTCTTCTAGCAGCTTGCTTTTGGCAATGATATGCTCTACTTTCAGCTGCAGCATTTCGGGTTCAAAAGGCTTGGTTATCACGGCATCAATGTTTAGTAGAGTCGCTTCCTTTTCTACATCTTGCGCTTCTTTTGCGGTAAGTATGATGATGGGTATTGTTGAGGTTGGCATGCTTTTACGCAGCTTTCGGCACATCTCAAGTCCGCTCATTACCGGCATCATTACATCGGTTATGATTAGGTCCGGAACCTTCTCGGCTACCATCGCAAGTGCGGCTTTTCCGTTGGAGGCTTTTCTATACCTAAATCCTGTTCCTAACGAGCTGCAAATTACCTCGCTAAGCTCAATGTTGTCTTCAACAATCAAAATATCAGGGGCATTGGCTGGGGTGCTAGCTTTTGCTTGCTCTACGTTGGTGGGCTGTTCTTTTATTGGAATTGTTAGGGTAAAGGTTGTTCCTTCGTTTGGCTTAGAGGTTACGCTTACGGTGCCTCCATGCTGCTCTACGTAAGCTTTAACAAGGTAAAGACCAATCCCGCTTCCTTGCTGCTTCTCCTCCTGCCCGTTGGCTTGGAAAAAGCGTTGGAAGATATGGGGGAGGTGCTCAGGAGCTATTCCTGTGCCTGTATCTTTTACGGTTAGCGTAACTTTTTTGTTTGATGGATTATGTGCTAGCGTTAGCTGTATTTTACCTCCTTCGGGGGTGTACTTTATAGCGTTAAATATGAGGTTGTTTAGCACCGATTCCATCTTTATGATATCCATATCCATGTAAAGAGATTCTGTGCTACTCTCAAATTCGAAATCAATGCTTTTGTCTTTATTCGACTCCTGAAACACTGCAAGCAAGCTTCTCGATAGCTCTACAATATCTACTTTTGATAGTATAAGCTGCGATGATGCTTTGTTGTCCAATCTTTCGAATTCTAGGGCTTGATGTATTAAGGCATTCAGCTTCATGGCATTCGAGTGAATCCTCTTCAGCTGCCCTTTAAGATCTCCTTCTTTTATTTCTAAGATCAGCTTGCTAAGGGGTGCAATTATAAGGCTTAGCGGTGTTTTTAGCTCGTGCGATATGTCCGTAAAGAAATCAACCTTCATCTTCGATAGCTCCAACATCCGCTTTTTATCTTCGCGCTCCATCTTAAGGCGATTCTTTACGTTGTAGAAGTTGATAACCCATGCAGCAGCTCCTGCAAGTAGCAGCAGGTAAACAAGCTTTGCAGCGATGGTTAGGTACCAGGGTGGTAAAATCTTTACAATTACTTCGGTTATCTGGGTTGGTACTCCGGTGTTCGAAAGCTTGCTGAGCTGCAAGGTGTAGCTTCCTGGCGACAGGTTGCTAAACGATATGCGGTTGTTGTTTTCACCTATTTGGTTCCATTCATCGGATGCTCCTACTAGCTTGTACATAAAGGTGGGCTTCTCGTCTATGCTAAAGGCTAGATCCGAGAATTCGAATGTTAGGTTATTCTGGTTGTGCTTTAAGGTTATTCTACTGGAGTACCTTATGCTGCTGCCATCTTCGGGGGTTACGTATGGCCTATTGTTTACTAGTAGCGATGTTAGCACTACAGGTCGTTCGGTTCGGGCTTTTTGCTGCTTAGTCGTTGTGGTGGCAAAGCCATCAACTCCGCCAAGGTATATTTTATGCGACTGTTGGTCGTGGTATATCGATGCGAAGTGGTAGATCGAGTTGCTAAGGTACTGCTCAACTCTTAGGTTTTTTCTGCCTATTGTCCATATTCCACTAGAGGTTGCTATCCAAAGCCGCCCTCCTTCTTGGGTTATTGCAAGTACTTCGTATGGGTTAAACCTATCGAATATAACGCTTTGTACCTCTTTTTCATTTGGCTTTAGGCGTGCAACACCTCCCTTAAATCCAATCCATACAATACCGTCCGAGTCGCAAAAAAGATAGGTAGGTCTTTCGTTGTTTGGGATTCCTTTGGGCGTAAACTTACCCACCTTTAGGGTGTTGACAGATATTTGGTTTACTTCTCTGTTTCTAAATAGCACCCAAACGTTGCCATTATGGTCGGGTACAATTTGCGATAGGTAGTTCTCTGATAGTCCATTTTTGGTGGTAAGGTTTACTTTTGCTAAAATGGTGCTGTTGTTCTGTTCAAGCTGTTCTTTATCTACTATAAATAAGCCTCCAAGGAATGTAGCAATCCACACCCTTCCTTTGCCATCTTCAAAGAGGTCGTAGCACCAGTTGGCATTTCTTGTTCTGCTGCTATCTATAATGGTATAGCTATGCAGCTTTCCTGTTTGGCTATCGTACCTGTTTATGCTGCCGTCTGTTGCTGCCCAAATAGTTCCATCCCTTGTTTCGTATATCTTGCGAACTCTATTGTGCGATATAGGGTAGCTCGGATTATCCATCTTAAACCATACGGTTGGCTTTTGTGGTCCTACCTTTAGCAATCCGTTAGTGCCACCAAGCCAAAGTTCCCCTCTGCTATCCTTGTATATGGTACTTATTCTGTTGCCTTCGCCAGTTCCTGATATCTTTGAAATGGGGTTGTAGCTGTAGGTGTTGCTAAGCTTGTTTAGCGATATTCCGTATTCTGTGCCAAACCAACAGTTCTTATCCTTATCTACGTAGATGGTCCATACTATGTTGTTCGATAGCGAGCTGGTAATTCTCGAGTCGTGTACAATATGGCTCCAAGCTCCTTTGGAGTTCAGGATGTAGAGGCCATTGTCGGTGCCTACAAGTAGGTTGCTAGAGGGGTCTATGGCAAGCGATTTAACCGAGTTGTGCTCCAGCTGTGCTATTCGTGCAGATTTGCCATCGTTGAGGTTATACCTAAATAGCGATCCTTCTGTTCCAACCCATACTATGCCGTTTCGTGAGTCGTGTACTAACGAATTTACAAAAAGGTTGCTCTTCCCTGTTGTTTGTGGTAGCGCTACTTTAGCTATCGATTTTTCGTTTTGGTAGATGTAAAGCCCATTGTAAGTTCCTATAAAAAGCTTGTCTTTGAGCTTTAGTAGGGCGTAAATGGTCTGGTTGGTAAGCTTCCAGCTTTGCTTGTCTATTTGCGTAAGTGTTTCTGTGTCAATATTATACTGGTAAAGGCCATTTAGTGTACCTATCCAAAGTGTTGTGCCATCAAGTAGCAAAGCTCTTACGCTCGACCCCGTGTTTATTGGTTTTAGGTATCTGTCGTGCTTGTAGCTGTAGCGAAAAACTCCTTTATCGGTTCCAAGGTATAGAAGCGATTTTTGGTCGGTAAGGCTACAATGGATCTGAACGTCGGTTCCCAGACTGCTCGAGTGATGCGGTTGAGCAGTGTAACCGTTATAGCTGTAAAGCCCTTTTATGGTGCCTATCCACAGCACCCCAAGATTATCTTGGGTTATAGATGTGGCTGTGGGTGCATCATTATCTGTGAAGATATTGTCAAAGTGGGTGTAGTCTCTGCTTTCTTGTGCTAAAACGGCTGTACTAGCAAAGAGTAGAGTAATTAGGTTAGCTAAGGCAGCTCTCCAGTTGCGTGGCATATTCTGTGTATTTCCTGTCTGTCATTCTTTTTCGAAATCGTTTGCAAATTACTAATAATTGCCAACTTTTATAGAACTGCTATATTTTCAGACGTATAGTGTACTTCTATTGCTGTGCTCTTTAACTTCTTCTTTTTGCTATATTTGTTGCACCACTTCACATTTCCGCTGCTATTGATAACCTAAATCAAGGGCAGTATGCTTCTAAAGTTTGCACTTTCATTTGTTATTACCTTTTCATTGCTGGCAAAGGTAGCGGTTTCTTTTGCCCAAGTTGCTAACCCTTTTAAGCCCGATTCGCTTGTTAAGCATAGCTGGGACGATTACCACCTTGTTTGGAACGATGAATTCGACTATGATGGAGCTCCTTCGGCTAGTTCGTGGGGATATGAGCTCGGTTTTGTTCGGAACAACGAGCTGCAGTGGTATCAGCCTAACAATGCTCGTTGTAGTAAAGGCTTGCTTACAATCGAGGCCAAGCGTGAGTTTTTTGCTAATCCTGGCTTCGATTCTTCTAGCTCCGATTGGCGTAAGTGTCGTAAAATGGTTGATATCTCTTCTGCAAGTATTAAAACGGCTGGGCATAGGGAGTTTACCTATGGACGATTTGCTATAAGGGCGCGGATTGATACTTCGATGGGGGCGTGGCCTGCGATCTGGACACTTGGGCGTGATATGGAGTGGCCGTCGTGTGGTGAAGTGGATCTGCTTGAGTACTATCTCGTTAATGGAGCTCCTTCAGTGCTTGCAAATGTTGCTTCGGGTACTTCTAAACGATGGAATGCTAAGTGGAATAGCAAGGTTATTCCTCTCTCGTCTTTCTCTGCTAAGGATCGTGAATGGGCCTCAAAATTCCATGTGTGGAGGATGGATTGGACTCCAGATTACATTAAGCTTTACATTGATGATGAGCTTGTGAATACTACTTTTTTAAAGGATACTGTGAATCCCGATGGCAGCCAACCTTTCAGTCAGCCTCACTACATCTTGTTAAATCTTGCTATTGGAGCCAATGGCGGTAATCCTGATTTATCTAAGCTGCCTATTCGGTTCGAGGTCGATTATGTAAGGGTTTACCAAAGGTAGAAAAAGGGTACTGGATTTCTCTAATTCAATTTTTCCAAACAGGCACGCACGGTTTTGCGTGTAAATGGTAGCAGCATACAATCCTGCCTCAGAATAATCGTACCCTTTTAGATGGATGCTGCGGCGATGGTGTTTTTGCGGATTGTAGGTCATTGTCTGTATCTGTTGGAGGCTGTCCAGAAAGTATCACGATATGCGTATTGCGACAAGCCATGCTGCACTACAGCAGGCTGTAGTAGCATTTTTATGCTACGTGTGTCATGGTACTTTTTAGACAGCCCCTTTGCAATTGTTGGTATAACCCTTAGTGGCTGCTTTTAGCCCTTACCGGTTTACTTTCGTTGTAAAGTCTGTCTAACGACGTAACTGCGTATTTGTATCGTTTTCTTGCCTGCTTTTTCCCCTTAGCTATTGCAACGGTGCTATCTGGAGTAATGGTGTAGATGTTGGCTGGATTCTCGTAATCAACCTTATCCTTAAAGCGATACACTACGTAGTAGCGACTCCTGTCCATCTCGTTCTTGCTGGTGTCGCCGCTGCTCCAAGTTAGCGTGGTTAGATGCCTACGCTCCTTAACTTTTAGGTGCTTCGGACTAACTGGTGGAATGGTGTCTAAGTGCTTAATCTGCGGTACTAACGCTGGATACTTGTAGTATTTCTCTTTTAGCTGCTGATTAACGTTCATGGGGTTATCCAAAAATGTTTTTGCGCTAAAGTAGAAGCTTCCCTCTATGGCAGGGATGGTTCGGTTCACCTCAATCTGACGGGCTATCTCTTTTCCATCGGCCCATTGTGGGGTTTTAGATTTAGGATCTACCCTGTAGTAGCCTTGTCCAATATATAGTGGTGTCCCGTTGCTATTCTTGCTCCACCATTCGGCTAATGTTTTATAGTCGGCCACGTTGAGTCCAATATGCCAGTATAGCTGAGGTACAACGTAATCTATCCACCTATTCTGCATCCAAAGTAGTATGTCTGCGTATAGATCATCGTAGTTCGACCCTCCGTTGGTTTGCGATCCTCTAGGATCTTTTCCTACATTTCTCCAGATGCCAAATGGCGATATACCAAATTTTACGTAGGGTTTGGCCGCACGAATGCTATCGCTCAGCATCTTTATTATGATGTTTACGTTATCTCTTCTCCAATCTTCCCTTTGGCTGGCTGCAAATCCTCGTGGGTATGCTGCAAAGGTTAGGCTGTCGTCAAAATCCTTTCCCTTAATCTTATATGGGTAGAAGTAGTCGTCAAAGTGAATTCCATCTACATCGTATCGCTTAACTACATCCTGAATCACCTTAACGACAAACTCTCTGGTTTGTGGTAATCCTGGATTAAAGTATTGTTGGTTGCCGTATGTTACAATCCAATCGGGATGTTTCTTTATGACATGCAGCGAGTCTATGTCGGTATAGCTTGTATCTTTTAAAGCTCGGTAAGGGTTAAACCAAGCGTGAAACTCAATCCCTCTTTTGTGGCATTCGTCTATCATAAATAGTAGAGGATCGTAGAAGGGGGCTGGTGCAACACCTTGTTTTCCTGTAAGGTATCTCGACCAAGGTTCTAGCTTCGAATCGTAAAGAGCATCTGCGCATGGACGAATCTGTACGACTACTGCATTTATGCCTACCTCTTTAAGCCTATCAATCAGGGTTATAAACTCTTTGCGCTGTACTTCGGGGGTGAGGTCTTTTTTCGAGGGCCAGTCGATGTTCTCTACAGAGGCTATCCAGGCAGCTCGCACTTCTCGTTTGGGGCTCTGGGCTTGTGTATGCTCTGTTTGTAGCAGAATAATGGCCATGAGCAGCATTAGGGTGTGTTTTCTCATTGTTTGTGATTTAGGATTGCTCTACAAAGTTGATGTTAATTTTGAATAAATTGATGATCTGCAGTTAGCTCCGTTCTTATTATATGATATATTTGGCACTCTTTAATTGTTTTGCCTACCGTTTGCCTAAACGGTTTGTGCTGTAAACTATTGAATTATAATATCGAAGAAAGAGCAATACTCTCTATGCAAATTGTTACATACAACCTGCGTCAATCGTCAAATAGCTCTGCGGGCTACTACGATGCAATTCATTCCTTTGCTAAAGACTTTTATTCTACCGCTGAAGATGATCTTGGCCATATTGTTTCTAGTTATCAGGATTTTATACGAGAAACGGGGAGTGAGCGTTTAAGAAGTAGACCAGAGTACCATGTCGAGCTTCTAACGTTTGGAATGGTATGGAGGCGCTACCTTGGTGCTTCGCAGCATTCGTCGAGGGTTATGCTTGCATTTATGAAGTGGTTGTTCGATGTTAGGAGCTCCAATCAGCGGCTTAAACCCTTGGTAGATAGGCTTAGAGGATTACTGGCTAGCATCTACCTCGTTCCTGCAATTGGCCGTGATGCCAAGCAGCGCTACGAGGTTTTACCTAGCTTTGCTAAGCTGTTGCTTTGGCTCGAAGCTAGTGGTGAGTTTCGTGATGAGTGCAAAAGGCTTTCTGGTTGGTTGCAATTTTTTAAAGGGATGGAGCCTGCTCTTCGCGATAGCTTTCTTTGCAGCATCCTGAAAAGCTTTGATGGCTTTAAAGAGGCTGCTAGGGTTAACCTTGCTACTTATACGGATGGGCTTGGTTCGTTCTTGACAAATGAATACAGGGGCTACAGGTTTCGTGAAGATGTTATATTTTGTGGAAAGGATGAGGTAGAGTACCACCTAAATATGCTTGGTGCCGAGATCGCAAACTGGGGTTTTTTTCCTGAGTTTAAGGAAGCGAAGCGCAGGGTTGTTCTTGCTCCGAGCTGTATGAGGTTAGGTAATGGTGCTAAATGTAAGGCCGTGACTTCTGGTATTGATATTAGGTGTACGCTCTGTTCGCCCGATTGCAATATTGGGCAAATTGCAAAGCAGGGTAAGCAGGAAGGGTGGGAGGTATTTATCGTCCCGCACTCTTCGAGCTTTACTAAGTGGCTCAAAAAGTGGGAGAATTCGAAGGATACTTCGTTGGTGGCAATAGCTTGCCTTCTCAACCTAGTGCCAGGTGGCTATCAGATGCGCGAGCTGAATATTCCGGCCCAGTGCCTTTTACTCGATTACTGTGGTTGTAAGAAGCATTGGCATAAAGATGGGATTGCTACCGATGTTAACCGAAGTCGGTTAAAGAAGATTGTAACTTGTACTCACAAGGTAGTGGAGGTATAAAAAGAGCGAGCGAGATAAACATCTCGCTCGCTCTTTTTGGTATGAATGGTACGCTTAATCTAGCGTTTTCTTTACTTCTATAAGCTCGTAGCCTTCAATGAAGTCTCCAACCTTGATGTCGTTGTAGTTCTTGAGGTTCAAACCGCATTCGAAGCCGTTCTTAACCTCCTTAACATCATCCTTGAAGCGCTTAAGCGAGCCAAGCTCTCCGGAGTGAACTACAATACCATCGCGGATTAGGCGAATCTTGGAGTTGCGAGTTACCGTTCCATCTCTTACGATACATCCTGCAACGTTACCAACCTTGGTGATGTTGAATACCTCCATAACCTCGATGGTACAGGTTGTTTCTTCCTTGATTTCTGGAGAAAGCATCCCTTCGATAGCATCCTTCACCTCGTTTATTGCATCGTAGATTATCGAGTAGGTTCTTATTTCAATTCCTTCATTCTCGGCTATTCTACGTGCGTTGCTCGATGGGCGTACCTGGAATCCTACAATTACAGCGTTAGATGCTGCTGCAAGCAGTACATCCGACTCCGAAATTTGTCCTACCGCCTTGTGAATTACGTTTACTTGTACTTCATCGTTAGATAGCTTGATGAGCGAGTCGGTAAGTGCCTCGATAGATCCATCCACGTCACCCTTAACAATAACGTTAAGCTCCTTGAAGTTACCAATTGCAATACGACGACCAATTTCATCAAGGGTGATGTGCTTAGTTGCACGTAATCCCTGCATACGCTGAAGCTGTTCGCGCTTGTTGGCAATCTCTTTTGCCTCGCGTTCGTCGAGTACGTTGAATGTTTCACCTGCAGTTGGAGCTCCGTTCAATCCTAGCATTAGTACCGGAACCGATGGGCCTGCTTGGGTGATTTTCTTTCCTCGTTCGTTAAACATTGCTTTTACACGACCGTAGTATTGGCCTGCAAGCACAACGTCTCCTATCTTTAGGGTTCCTGTTTGTACAAGTATGGTGGTTACGTAACCACGTCCTTTATCCAAGCTCGATTCAATAATAGAACCTTTTGCTCTTTTATTTGGATTTGCCTTAAGCTCAAGCATTTCTGCTTCTAAAAGCACTTTGTCAAGTAGCTCCTGAATACCTTCGCCTTTCTTAGCCGATATCTCCTGTACTTGATACTTTCCACCCCAGTCTTCTACAAGGTAGTTCATGGCAGCAAGCTGCTCGCGAATTCTTTCGGGGTTCGCACCTGGTTTATCTACCTTGTTGATGGCAAATACCATTGGTACACCTGCCGCAACTGCGTGGTTAATTGCTTCTTTGGTTTGAGGCATCACGCTATCGTCAGCTGCAATAATGATGATGGCTACGTCCGTTACTTTAGCACCACGTGCACGCATTGCTGTAAATGCTTCGTGACCAGGAGTGTCAAGGAAGGTTATTCGTCTCTCATCATCAATCTTTACGGAGTATGCTCCGATATGCTGCGTAATACCACCCGCTTCGCCGGCAATTACGTTCGCTTTTCTGATGTAGTCCAAAAGCGAGGTTTTACCGTGGTCAACGTGTCCCATTACGGTTACTACTGGCGAACGTGGTAGCAAATCTGCTTCTGTATCCTCTTCTTCCTGAATTGCTTCCTGAATTTCGGCTGCAACAAATTCTACCTTATAGCCAAACTCTTCTGCAACAAGCACTAGTGCTTCTGCATCAAGTCGCTGGTTGATGGATACCATCAGTCCAAGGTTCATGCACGCTCCAATAACTTCAGTTACTTGAACATCCATCATGTTGGCTAGCTCGTTAACTGTAACGAACTCTGTAACCTTTAGTATGTTACGCTCTGCTTCGGCAAGCTCCTGTTCGGCCATCATACGCTGGCGAACATCGTCACGCTTGTCTCTACGGTATTTCGAGCTCTTTGTCTTTGCTCCTTTGGCGGTTAGCCTTGCAAGGGTGTCCTTAATTTGCTTTTGTACATCCTCTTCGCTAACCTCCTTGTGAATTGGCTTTCTATTTGGTGCTCCCTTTTGGCCCTTTTGCTGGTTTCCTGCGCCATTGCGGTTCACCTGTAGCCTGTTACCTCCACCTTGGCCACCCTGCTGGCCTTGTTGTCCGCCAGGCTGATTGGGGCGAGGCCCCTTTTGTGGTCTATTTGCGTCGGTTTGCTTTGGTCCCTTTTCAAGTGGCTTTGCTCTTGGTGGAAACTGTGGCTGACGAGGTGTATCCTGAGCCTTAGCTTCGCCCTCTACGTTTACCTTCTGATCGGGCTTTATACGCTTACGTTTCTTCTTGTTCTTGTCGCCTGCGTTTTGTTGTGGATTGTTCGAGCTGGCAACTGGTTTTTTCTTTGGGGCGAAGGCCGACAGATCTATCTTTCCAACAACGGTTGGTCCAGAGAGCTTCTCTACATCTGCTCTAAATAGCTCTTCGCTGCTTTCGGTAGCTGCTTCGGCTACTGGTTCTTTTGCAACTTCTTTCACTAAATCAGTTTTCGTTTCTTCTACGCCCTTGTTTGGTTGTTGAACGGATACCGGCTCTTTCTTGGGCGTAGGAGTAGGCTCGGGACTGATATGTTGTTTTACTTCGGGTTCGATAGCTGGTTCAACCTTTACTTCTACAGGTTTTACCTCTTCGACCTCCTTCTTTTCTTCTTTTGGTGCCGCTGGTGCAGCTGGTTTCTCTGCGACAACCTTTACTTCTTCTTCGATAGGTTTTGCTGGTGCAGGTATTGGTGCAGAGGCTGGTGCAGGTGCAGGAACTTCTGCTTTTACAGGTTCTGCTGGTGCAACAGGTTGTGGCTTAACCTCTTCCTTGGCTGGCGCTTCGTTTGCAGCAGGACGAACAACGCGCTTCGGTTCAAGGTCAATCTTGCCAATAATATTGGGCCCTTTAATTTTTGGGGGATCAATATTCTCTACCTGTGTCTCCTGAGGTTTATGGCGCTCTGAGCTGGTATTATCCTTTAGAATAATACTCTTTTCGCTATCCTCCTCGTCCTCATCTTCGTTTGAATGGGCTGGGTTTTTAAGCATGTCATCAATGGATACGGCCGCTTTCTTCTCGCGGATACCCTTAAGATCAACCTTGCTTGCTTCTGCTTTAAGCTTCAGCTCTTTTCCAAACTCTTTCTCAAGCAATAGGTATGCTTCGGTTGTAATTTTGGTGTTAGGGTTCGACTCGACCTGGATTCCCTTCTTGTGAAGAAAATCTACGATGGTCTGAACCCCTACGTTTAGCTCCTTTGCTGCTTTAAAGAGCCTTGTTGATTTGTCCTGCGTCATACTTATCCTATCGATTTTTAAGTGAAGGCAAATTTAATATTATGGATTACGACTCAAACTCAGAGCGTAGGATATTCACTACCTCTATTACAGTTTCTTCTTCTAAATCGGTTCTACGAACGAGCTCGCTTACTGATATCTCAAGTACGCTCTTCGCTGTGTCGCAGCCAATATTCTTAAGCTGGTCGATAATCCATCCTTCGATTTCGTCGCCAAATTCGTCGAGTGATACGTCTTCCTCGTCTTCGGCATTTTCTCGGTAAACGTCTATTTCGTAACCTGTTAGCTGACCTGCAAGCTTAATGTTAAGGCCACCTTTACCAATTGCTAGCGATACTTCGGTTGGCTTCAGGTAAACATCGGCCTTCTTGTTCTCTTCATCGAGCTTTATGCTGCTGATTTTAGCAGGGCTAAGAGCTCGTGAGATGTACAGCTGGGTGTTATTGGTAAAGTTGATTACGTCTATATTTTCGTTGCGAAGCTCACGTACTATTCCATGGATACGCGATCCTTTCATACCTACGCATGCTCCTACTGGGTCAATTCGTTCGTCGTAGCTTTCTACGGCTACTTTAGCTCTTTCGCCTGGTACGCGTACAATTTTCTTGATGGTTATTAGGCCGTCAAAAATTTCTGGTACTTCCTGCTCAAATAGGCGCTCTAGGAATACAGGCGAGGTTCTAGAAAGGATGATAAGCGGGCTGCTGTTGCGCATTTCTACTCTAACAACAACGGCTTTTAGGGTGTCTCCTTTGCGGTAAAAGTCTGATGGTATTTGCTCGGTTCTTGGAAGGATAAGCTCGTTGTTCTCATCATCAATGATGAGTATCTCTTTCTTCCAAACTTGGTAAACTTCGCCAGTTACCACTTGACCTACCTTATCTTTATACTTGTTAAAGATGCTTGCCTTTTCGAGGTCTAAAATACGTCCTGCAAGGTTTTGGCGGAGGGCAAGGATTGCTCTACGGCCAAACTTCTCGAATCGTACCTCTTCGGTTACCTCTTCGCCAACCTCATAGTCTTCGTCAATTTTTTTGGCTTCGCTTAGCGGAATTTCCTTTGTAGGATCTTCAAGCTCTCCGTCGGCTACCACAATTCGGTTATGGTAGATTTCAAGGTTACCCTTATCGATGTTTACGATGATGTCGAAGTTTTCGTCGCTTCCGTATAGCTTAATTAGTAGGCCTCGGAATACGTCTTCTAGGACGCTCATCATAGTTGGGCGGTCGATATTCTTGAGCTCCTTAAACTCTGCGAATGTCTCTATAAGGTTTAGATTTTCCATCTGCAACAAGCTTATATCTCTTATCTTACTTGAATGATATTATTTCTTTGGTTGATTTGGTTTCGGTAAAGGCTATTCGCTGCTTTACTTCTACCACCTGCTTCTTTTTAGTTCCTTCTACCTGCTCTTTTCGGCTAAAGGTTACTTCAAAGTCGCTATCTGTAACTTCGGTTAGAATTCCTTCTACTTTTTGTCCGTTTTCCAAAAGTACTTCTACTTTTCGGCCAACCGATTTGATGTACTGGCGATGTACTTTGAAGGGATGTCCTACTCCTGGCGATGCAACCATCAGCTCAAAGTCTTCCTTCTCGCGGTCTAGCGACCCTTCAACTGCTCGACTTACTGCTATGCACTGGTCGATACCTACTCCGCTATCTCCGTCTATTGCAATGTCTATCTTGTTGCTGGTGTCAATCTTTAGCTCTACCAGAAACAGGTTCAGCTCTTCGAGCTTTTCTTCTACAATTTTACGTACAAATGCCTGATCTACCATACTTTTTTGATAACAAAAGGGGGGACGTAATGTCCCCCTCGGTATCGGATTTCTTCCTTTACAGGCGCAAATATAGTAATTTTCAATACAATTTGAAAATATTGCTGAAAATTAAGCAAATATACTTTTTTGATGTGCTCTTTTTTGCCCTGTTCTTGCAATTTTAGCTGGTTTAAAATATAGCTAACGTTAACATTGGTGATGGTAAATCATGTCGATGTTCTGCCCATCGTGCTCAAATCGTCCTACTTCTTTAAAGCCATTCCTTAGGTAGTAGCTTATGGCTTTTTTATTGTCGGACTGAACTCCTCCCCAAAGCACTATCGTGGTTCTATTCTGTTTCTGTAGCTCTTCTACTACCCATCTGAGGATTAGCCATCCTATCCCTTTGCCCTGATAGCTGTCGGCTACGGATGGGGCAAGCGTTGCGCAGCTTCTTGGGCTTAGCTCTATACCGTAGCTTTTAAGCCTATCGTTGTCAAACCAGTTTAAGCCAAGCTTTACGAGCGTATAAGCTACTATCCTGCTCGAGCTTGTATCTATGGCTATAGTAGGTATAATGTCCGATTGGTAGCTGTGCTCGCAGATTGCTTTTAGGGTATCTGCGTCTTCTGGATGTGGTGCAAACCGTCGCTTTGTTTCGTACGATAGCTCGGCAAAGTAGCGGTTAAGCTCGTTAAAATCGGCGGCTAGGGTAGTGCGAATTTCAATGCTGTCGGTGATCGCCATCTATTCTGCCTTTTTTAGTACAATTGCTGTTCGGGCTGGAATGTAGAGCTTTAGCCACTCTTTCCCCTCTTTTTTATACAGCGGATCGTGCTGGGTAAAGTGCTCTAGGCTATCATCATTTAGCGAAAAGCCTCCAAATTCGGTGGAGTCGGTATCTAGCACAACTTTATACTTTCCGGCTGGAGCAAGTACGCCATAGTCGGAAAAGGAGGTGGTTGGGTTAAAGTTAAATACAAAAACTAAATCGCTACGACGGAAGGCAAGTACCTGATCTTCGCTGCTATCCCAAAGCTTATGTAGTGCTCTTATTGTGAAATGCTTCTCGTCTCGAATGAGCTTAACCATGGCCTTGTCGAATGCTTCAAGGAATTGGTACTTTAGCTTTGGATCGGCGGCGAGGCTCCACTGTCGGCGGGCGTACTTGTACGACCAGCCATTTCCCTCTCTTGGAAAGTCAATCCATTCGGGATGGCCAAACTCGTTGCCCATAAAGTTAAGGTATCCTCCGTTGATGGTAGAGATGGTTATTAACCTTATCATTTTGTGGAGTGCAATTCCTCTGCTTACGTCCAAATCGCTATCGTCAACCATCATGTGCCAGTACATCTTGTCGTCAATCAACCTAAAGATTATGGTTTTATCGCCAACAAGAGCCTGATCGTGACTCTCGGCGTAAGAAATCGTCTTTTCTTCTTTCCTTCGATTTGTGAGTTCCCAAAATATATCGCCAGGTCTCCACTCCTCATCTTTTTTCTCTTTTATGAGCTTAATCCAGTAGTCCGGAATACCCATTGCCATTCGGTAGTCAAAACCAACACCTCCATCCTCTAGCTTGGTTGCCAATCCTGGTAGTCCGCTCATCTCTTCGGCAATGGTAATGGCGTGTGGATTTACTTGATGAATAAGCTTATTGGCTAGCGTAAGGTAGGTAAGTGCATCCTCATCCTGATTGCCATTGTAGTAATCGTCATAGGAGGTAAACTGCTCGTTAAGTCCATGCGAGTAGTAAATCATCGAAGTAACGCCATCGAACCTTAGTCCATCAAACTTAAACTCTTCGAGCCAATACTTGCAGTTAGAAAGGAGAAAGTGTAAAACCTCATTTTTCCCATAGTCGAAGCAAAGCGAATCCCATGCAGGATGTTCTCTTCGTGTTCCGCTGTGAAAGTATTGAAAACCAGTGCCGTCAAACTTGCCAAGCCCTTCTACTTCGTTTTTAACAGCATGCGAATGGACGATATCCATAATTACAGCAATACCCAGCTCATGAGCAGCATCTATAAGCATTTTAAGCTCTTCGGGTGTTCCGAAGCGCGAAGATGGAGCAAAAAAGTTGGAAACATGGTACCCAAAAGAGCCGTAGTAGGGATGCTCTTGTATTGCCATTATCTGTACAGCATTGTATCCAAGTGCTGCTATGCGGGGGAGTATGTTTTCACGAAACTCGTTGTATATGCCAACCTTTTCAAGCTCAGTTGACATACCAATATGGCTTTCGTATATAAGAAGCGGTGATGTTGTTGGCTTAAAGTGTTTTACCTTAAACTCGTACTCGTACTGAGGATCCCAAACTTGAGCAGAGAATATTTTTGATTCTTCATCTTGCACTACTCTTGTAGCCCAAGCAGGGATTCGTTCGAACTTACCACTATCGCCATGAATTACCAGCTTGTAGTGCTGCCCATGCTTTAGCTGGTCGGTATTTAGCCATATTTCCCAAACTCCATTCTCTAGATGGTACAGGCGGTAGCTTTCCTGCTCTTGCCAACCATTAAAATCGCCAACAAGGTAAATTCGATTTGCTGCTGGCGCCCACTCTCTGAATACCCAACCATTCAATACCCTATTTAGTCCATAGTAGAGGTAGCCATTGGCAAACTCGCTGAGTGGAACTCTACACTGGGTAAGCTCTAGCTCCTTTTTGAGGACGTTGGTGTATCTCCTTTTTATAGTGTCGGAGAATGGTAGTAGCTGCTTGTCGTTTTTTACTATTCCTAGTTCCTTATCCATTTTGGCTTATTTAAAGATGTGCATGTAGCTGGCTGCTCCTTGTTTCGGGAGTTATAAAAATATGGAATTATTTAAAAATTACCTAAGTTAAGATTTCCATTTTAGGAGAATTTGATTGATAGATATCCCTATTGGATACAAGAAGTGTATTAACATATGTTTAAACTATTTAAGATACGATTGTTCTTTGAATTGCAAAAATGTTACTGAAAAATGAGACCGTACTGGTAGGGATCGAAGAAAATTTATGTACATTGGGGATGTTCAAACACAGGTTAGTACATATTATAGGTGGCCCGTGTGAATATATAAAAAGGGAATACATTTAATAAATTTAGCAAAACCCGAAGCTGAAATGACAGTTACTTTTAATCTAAACTATCAAACTACCTGGGGGCAGGAACTACATGTTAGCGGATCTTGCAAGGCTTTAGGAGGTTTTGTCGATGATAAGTCAATTCCTATGATCTATATGGGGGGTGGGAATTGGTCGCTATCAGTTGAATTCGACGAAGAGCAACAGTTTACCTACAGCTACCTACTTGTACGTAATGGTAAAGTATCGCGTCGCGAGTACGGTTCACCACGCACGTTTAATCCAAGCGCTAAAGTTGTAAGCTACAAGCTTTACGATCATTGGCATGATATGCCCGAAGAGAAAACCTTCTTCTCTACTCCATTTACAGAAGTTATTTATAAGCATAGCGCAGCTGGTTATAAGCCTAAAAGCTACTTAAAGAGCCTTACCATTAAGGTTTTTGCTCCACTTGTAATGCCCAACCATAGGTTAGGTATTGTTGGTAAATCGGCTGGACTTGGCAGCTGGAGTGCAGAAAAGGCTATTCCGATGCAGTGTCCCAACTTTCCTGAATGGGAGGTTTGTGTTGATGCTTCGAAGGTGTCGCTTCCGTTGGAGTACAAGTTTGTTGTGCTAGACGAAGATGGCAAGGTGGTGCTCTGGGAGGCCGGTGAAAATAGGCACGCTTTTCTTCCGCCTTTTGTAAGGGGCGAATCGGTTATTTTATCTGGTCAAACCTTTAGGAATAACCTTCCTCGCTGGCGTGGTGCTGGCGTTGCTATTCCTGTCTTTTCTCTCCGTTCTAACGACAGCTTTGGTATTGGTGAGTTTCCTGACCTGAAAAAGATGGTTGACTGGGCTGCTCAAACAGGACAGCGTTTTGTCCAAATCTTACCAATTAACGACACAACCATCACAAAAACTTGGGTAGATACCTATCCTTACAAGTCGATCTCAATATTTGCGCTTCATCCTATATACCTAAATCTCGAGAGGGTTGGTACGCTTAGCTCCGACGAGGAAATGGCTCGATTTCGGTTGCTTCAGAAGGAGCTGAATGCCTTGGATAGGGTAGATTATGAGCGGGTTTTTAATGCTAAGTGGGAATACTTTAGAATGATATACGCTCAGAATGGAGCGGAGACTCTTGCTAGTAAGGAGTTCAAGCAGTTTTTTGAGGCTAATAAGGAATGGCTCGTTCCGTATGCTGCTTTCTGCTATTTGAGGGATAAGTTTAGCACGCCTGATTTTACACGATGGGAAGAGTATGCCTCTTTCGATCTTTCGAAAATAGAGAAGCTTTCTAAAAAGACTGCAAAGTCGTACAACGACATCGCTATTTGCTACTACCTTCAGTACCACCTACACTGTCAGCTGCTGGACGCTCATGCGTATGCTCACGAGCATGGGGTTGCCTTTAAGGGTGATATCCCAATAGGTATTAGCAGGCACAGCGCAGACGCTTGGACGGATTTCGAGCTCTTCAACATGAATGGTCAGGCTGGTGCTCCACCCGATGATTTCTCGGCTCTTGGTCAAAACTGGGGCTTCCCCACCTATTGTTGGGACAAAATGGAGATGGATGGGTATTCATGGTGGAAAAAGAGGTTTAAAAAGATGGCAGACTACTTTGATGCTTATCGCATAGACCATATCCTCGGGTTTTTTAGGATTTGGGAGATACCTCTGCATTCTGTTCAGGGGCTGCTGGGCTACTTTAACCCTGCGTTGCCCTATACTCGTGATGAGGTTCAGTCGTTTGGGTTGTACTTTAATGATGACAGGTTTCTTAAGCCATTTATTCGGAAGCATTTCCTTGCCGATTTTTTTGGTGAGTATAGCGAGGAGGTAGAGCGTAAGTTCCTTGCCGATCTTGGATTTGGGATGTTCGACCTGCTACCCGAGTTTGATACGCAGCGAAAGGTTGAAGCCTACTTTGAAGGCAAAACCGACAAGAAAAGTGTGCGTATTAGGGAGGGGCTATACGGATTAATTAATGAGGTGCTATTTATTCGCGATCCTAAGCAGCCGCACAACTTCCATCCAAGGATTACAGCCCAGTTTTCGTACAGCTACAGACATTTGCCCGAATACGAAAAGGCTGCTTTTGATAGGCTTTACAACCATTTTTACTACGAAAGGCATACTGAGTTTTGGAAGTGGGAGGCTATGAAAAAGCTTCCAGCTCTTGTCTCGGCTACCGATATGCTGGTGTGCGGAGAGGACTTGGGTATGATCCCTGATTCTGTACCAGATGTGATGCGTTGGCTTCAGGTGTTAAGCCTCGAAATTCAGCGTATGCCTAAAGATCCTAAGCAGGTCTTTGGCGATACCTACAGCTATCCTTACAGCTCGGTTTGTACCACATCTACGCACGATATGTCAACCATCAGAGGTTGGTGGGAAGAGGATCGTGCTAAAACTCAGCAGTTCTACAACCATGTGATGGGTGAGCATGGCGAAGCTCCCTACTTTTGTGAGCCTTGGATATGCGATCGTATAGTCGATCAGCATCTTGCTGCTCCGTCTATACTTTGCATTCTTCCGTTGCAAGACTGGCTTTCAATAGATGGCGAAATTCGCAGGAAAGATCCTTCAGAGGAGCGCATAAATGTTCCTGCAAATCCGATGCACTACTGGAGGTATCGGATGCACTTAACGCTCGAGGAGCTGGTTAGCAGCAAAGCGTTGAACCAACGAATTAAGTCGAAGCTGGCCTACTTTAACAGGTAGCTATACAAACGAATTTTTAATGCAGGGGTATCCGACTTTCGGATGCCCCTTTTTTTATAGCTCAAAATTCCGTTTATCCCCCATTCGGGTTGTTTTATCGCAGAATTGTAAAGGCTCATCGAAAAAAACTTTAGTAAAACACTTGTATTACCAATTTTTGCATTGTAAAGTGTAAAAAGTGAATGGATTCGACGTACTCTTTGAGGATTTTGTTAATTAATTGAAAACGCGCATTAGGTACTCAGGAAACTTTTTACTTTGCAAAAGTTTCTCAAGTATCATGGCGATGGAAGATAAAAGTGCACTAATAGATAAGATTTTAGAAATGTTTAAGCGCTACGGGATTCGAAGCGTTACAACAAACGATATTGCAAGAGAGCTTGGTATTTCAAAGAAGACGCTCTACGAGCACTTTACCGATAAGTCGGATGTAATAGAGCAGGCAATGCTCCTGCTGTACGAACGACTTAGTATGCAGCTCGATGAGGTTAGACAAAAAAAGTTGGGGGCGATACAGGAGGTTCTGGAGATAAATAAAAGGCTTAGCGATATGCTAAGAACAACGAGCCCGACGCTCGATTACGATCTAAGGAAGTACTACCCAGATCTATTCTGTAAAGTGTTTAATGCGTTCAACACAATGGTTTACCAAATGCATGTTGAGAATATGAATAGAGGAATGGCTGAAGGTGTTTACCGTATGCTAGATCCCGATGTCATAGCAAGGCTGTTAAGCCATAGGATGCAGACTGGATTTCTGGAGGTTTTTACGCTTGAGGAATTTTACTCTGAGCGAGTTAGAAAGGAAGTTTTTTTATACCACCTTTTTGGGATATGCAACGATAAGGGGTACGCTATAGTAAACAGCATGTTGGACGATTTTTTTACAAGTAAGTAGTAATGCTAAATAATAGGGTTTTATGAAGTCAAAACGTTTTTACTACATAAGCAAAATTTCGGAAGTATTTCTGAAATATGGCATAAGCAACCTTACCGTTGAGATGGTTGCAGATAAAATTGGTGTAACAAAGAAAACGCTCTACAACTATTTCGAGAGCAAGCAGCAGATGGTTGAGAGCTTTCTCGACTACCTATCGATGAAGCAAAAGAAGGAGATTACCGATTTTATATCAAAGGACTCATCGCCCGTTGAGGTGCTGGTTCGTGTTACGAAGTCTATCTACAACAATTCGCTTTTCTACCACAATAAGCTTGAAAACGATATTAACCCTCGTTATCAAGAGAGCCTGCAAAACATTATCTACAAACGAAGGGGTGAGCTGCTAGAATTTATCTCGTTCAACTTTCATAAAGGTATTCGTTTAGGGCACTTTGAGAGCGATTTGGACGTGGAGCTCGCTAGCAAGTTCTTCCTTTTTGGGATGGAGAATCTGTTTCTTTCTCACTACCGATTTACACCACTAATTAAGGGAGAAAAGGAGATAGATCAGGTTTTATACTACCAGCTTAAGGGAATGTGTACACCACAAGGTTTAATACATCTAAGAAAGTCTGTAAATTTTAAAATTAACCTCTTACAACAAGCATGAAACAGGTAAAAGTAGTCCTTGCTTTGGCGATGATGCTAATAGCAAGTGGGGGTTTTTCGGCCGATAATCCTTCGGAGAAGAAGGTTCTTACGCTTTCGCAGGCGCAGGAGATGGCCATGCAAAACTCGCTCAGCATTAAGGATGCTAACTTAGACTTGGATGCGGCACAGAAAAAGATTTGGGAGACTACCGCTACGGGTTTGCCTCAAGCAGATGCAAAGTATAGTCTATCGTACAATCCTTCTTCGCTACCCGAGATACAGTTCGACCCCAATTCTCCTCCAATCAAGATTGGAACGAAAACATCATCGAGCATTACTGCAACCGTGTCGCAGCTGATCTTTAGCGGATCGTATATTGTTGGTCTCCAGTCGGCAAAAACCTATAAGGAGATCATCCAACAGAGCCTTTTAAAAACTCAGGTTGATGTTAAGGCAGCAGTTGCACAATCGTACTACCTGGTACTTCTAAGCATGCAGACAGGAGAGGTTCTGAAAGGGAATCTCGAAAACTTGAAGAAGATACTAGACGATGCTCAAAAGACTTTCGAGAAGGGCTTTGCGGAGGAAACAGATGTAGATCAGCTCCGTCTGTCGATTAACAACCTTGAGACTACACTAAAGACGGTTCAAAATCGAGAAAATGTAGCTCGAAGATTGCTAAACTACCAGATTGGATTTGAGCTCAATACGCTTATTGAGCCAAGCGATAAGCTGGAGAGTATTGTACTTGGGATTAACAGAGAAAGAGTGGTTCAAACTCCGTTTGCCATTGACAAAAATATTGACTATAGCATTGCACAAACCAACATAAAGGCCAAAAAGCTGCTGTTAAGGCTAGAGTATGTAAGCTACCTACCTACTGTTGCTGGTTTCTATCAGTACCAAAAGTATCTCGAAGACCAGTCGTTTAACTTTCAGCCAACCAACTTGTTGGGTTTGAGCATTACGCTACCTATTTTTAGTAGTGGGCAGAGGTACTCTAAGGTTCAGCAGGCAAAGATTAACCTTAGCAAGGCCGAAAATGCGAGGGTACAGGCCGAACGTGCTCTTACGATGGAGTACCAGCAGGCTAGAGAGGACTTTAATACTGCCTGGGAGCAGTATCTCAACAGCAAAAGCAGCCTAGGTCTGGCCCAAAAGGTTCTGAAGGATATGACCATTAAGTATAGCAATGGTTTAGCATCTGGCATGGATCTAACTCAGGCTAACGATAAAGTTTTACAGGCAATTAGCACGCTATATGGCGTTGAATACGATTTGCTCAATGCTAAAATTAGGCTTGATAAAGTGACAAGCAACCTATAAATTGAAAAAACATCACATCTATATGAGAACAGGAATTATTGCTCTAACAGCCGTTGGCCTTTTTTTGGCGGCTTGCTCTGGGAAACCAGACGCTGAGGCTATTCGTACTAAGATCGCTGAGCTTAAGTCTCAGTCGTTCGAAATTGAAAAGCAGCTTACTGAGCTAGAAAAGCAGCTGGCTTCACTAGGTACTAAGCAAAATGCTGGTACTATCCCTGTTGAGGTTAAAATGGTTAATCCCGAGAACTTCGACCACTACCTAGAGCTTAGCGCTTCGGTAGAGGCCGAAAATGATGCGATGGTTAGTCCTGAAGCTTCGGGTCAGATTAAAAAGATATATGTGTCAAAAGGGCAATCGGTTAAGGCAGGGACTCCTCTGGTTCGACTAACTACCGAAGTTATGGACAACTCCATCATGGAGGTGAAAAACCAGCTTGATCTTGCTAAAGATGTTTACGTAAAGCAAAAGGCTCTTTGGGATCAAAAGGTAGGCTCAGAAATTCAGTATCTACAAGCAAAAAACAATAAGGAGGCGCTAGAGCGTAAGCTTACAACGCTTCGTTCGCAGCTCAACCAGCTTACTGTTTATGCTGCGTTTAGCGGTGTTGTAGATGATATTTACCAGAAGGAAGGTGAGCTTGCAATGCCTGGTAAACCTATGCTTCATCTTGTAAATCCATCGACCATCAAAATTAAGGCCGATGCTTCTGAGAGCTTCATTGGTACTATAAGCAGAGGACAGATGGTAGATGTAATGTTCCCTTCGCAACCGGATCTTAAGCTGAAGCTGCCTGTTTCGCGCATTGGTAATGTTGTTGATCCTCAGAGCAGAACGTTCCCTATTGAGGTTACCTTTAGCAGCAATGGTAGCAATACCAAGATTCTACCAAACCAAATGGCAACGCTTGTTCTAAAGGACTTTAGCAACCCAAAAGCGTTTGTTGTTCCATCGCTAATTGTAAAGAACGACGAAAAGGGGCAGTTCTTGTTTATTGTAGCTAACACCCCTAAAGGACCTGTTGCTAAGAAAGTTTACGTGAAGGCTGGATTGTCGTACCAAGATAATACAACCATCGAATCGGGACTAAAGCCTGGTGATAAGGTTATTGTGGCTGGATTCAATCAGGTTACATCGGGTAGTCCTGTAAGTGTAAAATAATCAAATAAATTCAGCATCATGTCTGAAAGTGTTGAAAAAGAGATGGTAAGGAGCTTCGGTCCAACGAACTGGGCTCTCAAAAATAAGATAACGATCTTCCTTGCAACGATTATGATATCGTTGTTTGGAGTCTTTACCTACACGAACCTTCCAAAGGAGCTTTTCCCTGAGGTTACTGTGCCTACAATAATGGTGCAAACTATCTATCCGGGGAACTCTCCTGTTGATATTGAGAACCTTATAACCCGACATCTAGAGAAGGAAATTGAGTCGGTAAAAGGGGTTAAAAAGCTTACTTCAACCTCGTACCAAGATGTGTCGATGGTTATTGTTGAGTTTAATACCAACGTTGATATAAAGGATGCAAAGCAGAATGTTAAGGACGCTGTGGATCGTGCTAAGCGTGATCTTCCTAACGATTTAGACCAAGATCCTGTTGTTAACGATATCGACTTTTCGGAAATTCCGATTATCAACGTTAACCTCTCGGGCGATTTTAGTCTGGAGGAGCTGAAGAAGTACGCCGACTACCTTCAGGATCAGTTTGAGGCACTTCCTCAGATCTCTAAGGCCAACATTCAGGGTATAGAGGATAGGGAGATAAAGGTAAACATTGACCTTGCCAAGCTGGAACTCTACAACCTATCGTTCAGCGATATAGAAGGTGCCATTTCGGGCGAGAACCTTTCGGTTTCGGGTGGCGAAATAAAGCTTGGAGCAACGCAACGTTCTGTGCGCATTGATGGTGAGTTTAAGACAATCGCAGATATCGAAAGCATCATCGTTAAGCGCGATAATAATAAAACGGTTTACCTTAAGGATGTTGCTGAGGTTAAGGATGGATTTGCTGAGGCGAAGACCATTGCTCGCCTAGATCACAACCCTGTACTTTCTATTCAGGTTGTTAAAAAGAGCGGACAAAACCTTCTCGAAGCAGTTGAAAAAATCAACCATGAGCTTAAGAAGGCTCAAGATAACAATAGCATTCCTAGAAATTTGGTTATTACGCTAACTAACGATCAAAGTGATGCTATTAAGCTGCAAATCGAAGACTTGCAGAACAACATGCTTCTAGGTATTATTCTAGTGTTGCTTATTCTATACTACTTCTTAGGAACTAGAAATGCAATGTTTGTAGCGAGTGCTATTCCGTTGTCAATTCTTATCACCTTCATTACCATGAAGTTCCTAGGGTTTACGGTGAATATGATGACGCTCTTCTCGCTAATACTGGCGCTAGGTATGCTTGTTGACGACTCGATAGTGGTAGTTGAGAATATCTACCGTTTTGTTGATAATGGTTACAAGCCATACGAGGCTGCTAAAAAGGCTACTGGTGAGATTGCAATCCCTGTAATCACCACTACAATGACAACCCTTGCTGCTTTCTTTCCATTGATGTTTTGGGAGGGAATTATAGGTGAGTTTATGAAGCAGCTTCCTATTACGCTCGTAATTGTAATGACAGCTTCGCTTCTTGTAGCTTTGGTAATTGTGCCTGTGTTTGCTGCTACCTACATCCGATTAGATAAGTACGAGGATTTTAACATCAAGAAGAAAGCAACTCTTAAGCGTTCGCTGATTATGATTGGCGTTGCGGTACTCTTCTACCTTGTTGGTTGGATGGCATTGGCTAACATTTTGGTAATCATTGCGGTAGTTATGCTGCTTAACATCTATTACTTCCATAGGCTACAGAGCTGGTTTATGAATGTAGGGCTTGATAAGCTGGAGAACGGCTATAAAAAGGCTGTAGGATTTGCGCTTACGGGTAAGAATCCTCGTAAGTTCTTCCTTGCTACAATTGGTTTATTCTTTGTGGCTTTGGTTCTGTTTGGGTTACGAAAGCCTAACGTGCTTTTCTTCCCCGAGAGCGATCCTAACTATATTTCGGTAATTGTAGAGCTCCCTGCAGGATCGGACGTTGCTGCAACGAACGTTGCAATTAAGCGTATCGAGAATGATCTGGATAGCATTCTAAGACCAAATAAAGGGGTAGTGGAGTCGATGCTTACAACTGTTGGTAAGGTTGTGCGCGACAATGAGTTTTCGGGTACCGAGCAGCCTAACAAGGGGATGATTACGGTATCATTTGTAAAGTTTATTGATAGAGGTGGCGTAGATACCAAAAAGATACAACGTCAGGTTGCTAGCGAGCTGGTGGGTAAGTATCCAGGTGTTATTGTGAGCGTAGAGAAGGAGTCTAGCGGTCCTCCAGTTGGTCACCCTATTAATATTGAGCTTGCTGGTGAAGATTTCAACCGCTTAATCTCGCTTTCTGATTCGCTTATTGGCTACATCAATTCTAAACGCCTCGATGGTATTGAGGGGTTGAAGATGAATATTGATGTTGGCAAGCCAGAGCTGCTTGTAAAGATAGATAGGGATAAGGCTCGCCGTTTTGGTTTATCAACGGGGCAAGTTGCTATGGCTATTCGTACAGCTCTTTATGGTAAGGAGGCTTCTAAAATGAAGGTAGGCGAAGATGACTATCCAATTCAAATTCGTTTGATGGATAAGTATCGCTACAACCTTTCATCGCTACTCAACCAAAAAATAGCCGTGCATGATAACGGCAATGTACAGATGATACCGCTATCGGCTGTTGCTTCGTTCGAAAACGATAATACCTACATGTCGGTTAACAGGCTCGATCGTAAGCGTGTGATAACTGTTTGGAGTAACGTTATCGAAGGTTACAATGCCAATGCTATTAACGACCAGCTAAGGCTTATTCTTCCAAACTTTAAGCTCCCTGATGGTTATACCATTTCGCAAACTGGTGAGCAGGAAGAGCAAGCTGAGTCTATGGGATTCTTAGTTTGGGCTTTGATAATTGCCTGCGCTTTGATATACATCATTATGGTTACGGAGTTTAACTCTACGTTGCTGCCATTTATTATAATGACTACCGTTCTATTCTCATTCATTGGGGTTATTGGTGGTTTGGCTACGTTTAAGATGGACTTTGTGGTGATAATGACAGGTATCGGAATCGTTTCGCTTGCTGGTATTGTGGTGAAAAATGGTATAGTTTTAATCGACTATATTGAGCTGCTGAAGCTGCGTAAAACCCATGAGCTTGGACTAAAATCGCCTTTCGATTTACCTAAGGATGTTGCACGTGAGTGCGTTAAGGAGGCTGGTAAAACTCGTCTTCGTCCGGTTATCCTTACGGCTGTTTGTACAATACTTGGCTTGGTTCCAATGGCAATTGGTATTAACATCGACTTTGTAGGGATGATTATGCACCTAGATCCAAATATCTACTTTGGTGGTGATATCGTGGCTATGTGGAAGCCTATTTCATGGGCTATCATCTTCGGTTTGTCGTTTGCTACCTTCCTAACGCTTATCATTGTTCCTGTAACCTATACGCTGGTTATTGATATGCAGATTAGGTTTAGAAACCGTTTCAGAAAGCACTAGACAGCTATTAAGTAATTTTGATAGTACGTTTAAGTGGGGTTGCTGACAGCATGTTAGCAACCCACTTTTTTTAACGGGTGCCACTAGATTATTAGATTTAATCTTGCTATCTTGCCGTTATAAATATAGCTTAAAGATAATGTTCCCTACTAGCCAAACGTCATGCCATACTATAGAATGTGGAAAGCCAATACCCGTTCATACACCTCATGCTGTATCTGTAAGCTTACCTACTATTGAAGATGTCTTATGCTACAAGGAGAATAAAAATGGCTGGCGCAACCGAATAACTGCTGGTTATCCTCGTTTTTATACCCACCCTTTTGAGATTGAGGCTGTAGCCTATATTCGTAAAGCGAGAGGTATCAACGAGAGCTTCTCTGTTCTTCTTTTCCCTTCTCAAAGATGCGCTCAGCAGCTATGTGAGACGCTTGACATTGTCCTTGAGGTTGAGACTATTTCAGATCTTTGCTACGTTCGTATTCCGTATAGCCATCCAAAGTACGAGGAGGTTGTGAAGTACATTCAGCGTACAGGAAGTAAGGCTTATACTCGACAAGTTGAGGATTTTTTACTTCGTGAATCGTTGGTAGGTAAGCTTTACTACGAGGATGTTATTGAGCTTTCGCCCGAAGAAGAGGTGAAGGTATCGTTAGCCAAATACTACAATGTAAGCAAGGATGCTATAAGGCTCTACTCTTCGGGGATGAACGCAATTTTTGCTCTTTTTGCGGCTCTCAAAAAGCGTGGAGAAATGCAAGCTAAGCCTCTTTTTATTCAGCTAGGCATGCTTTACTTCGATACCATGCAGCTGCTTAGAGCGTATGGTAACGAGCTGGTTGAGATCGAACGAATTGATTCGCTCGAAGAGCTGCAGGAGGTAATGAAGCTACATAGAGGCAGGGTTGCTGCTCTTTTTACCGAAGTGCCCACAAATCCATACCTCAACATTTGCGATCTTCCGGAGCTAAGCAAGCTCTGCCAAAGCTATGGCGTTCCGCTTGTTGCTGATATAACGATGGGAACACCTATTAACCTAAACATACTCGAGCACTGCGATTTTGTGGTAGAGAGCTTAACTAAGTTTGCGTCTGGAACAGGTGAGGTTATGGGTGGTATGGTTACGTCTAACTTTCAATCGAAGTACAAAGATGAGGTTGAAAGGTTGCTTGATGGATATGGAGAACCTCTCTATACTAGGGATGCGCAAAGATTGGCCTATACTATTAAGGGTTACTCGCTCCGAGTTACTTGGGCAAGGGAGAGTGTAAAGCAGCTGGTTACGTTTTTTAGCAACCATCCGAAGGTGAAAAAGGTACACTGGTCGCACAGTCCCGAAAACCTTGCAAACTATAGTAAGATTTCTACAGGTGCAAATTGCTATACACCAATCATTTCAATCGAATTTGATTTCCCTGTTGAACAAGTTTACGATAAGCTAAAGCTACCTAAAGGGCCAAGTCTTGGTACCGATTTTACGCTTGTTATGCCCTACTTTTACATGGCCAACCACGATCTTATGCGATCGGAGGCTGATAAGCAGAAGCTTAGAGAAAGAGGGATTAATCCGGAGATGCTACGAATATCCATAGGCTGCGAGCCAGTAGCCCGTTTAATTGGAATTTTCGACGAAGCTTTGCGCTAAAAGCTCCATACAATGCTTAACAGCATACGATACCTTGATAATGTGGGTAACTTTGCACCAATAAACTAACCCTATTGTTATGGAGTCGAAAACAGTTGAGCCTAAAGCTGCGCATACGACGCGACTTGTTAAGAGCGAAGACTTAAATCATCATGGAACCTTGTTTGCAGGTAGAACTGCTGAGTGGTTTGTAGAGTCGGGCTTTATTGCTGCTGCAATGCTAGTTGATCCAAAATCTATTGTTTGCCTCAAAATACATGGCATGTACTTCACAAAGCCAGTTCGTCCTGGCGAGATTATCACCTTTAAGTCGAAGATAGTTTACGCTGGCAATTCAAGCTTAGTTGCTCATATCGCTATCTCTAAAGATGGGCTAGAGTCGTTTGTGAAAGGCTTTATCACCTTTATTCATGTTGATGAAAATACCAAAGCATGTAAGCATAATATAGAGATTACTCCCCTTACTGAAGAGGATAAGCTGCTGTACGAGGAAGCTAAAATGTTGAACAAGAAATAGTTGGGTATTTACAACAATTTCAATGAAATAGCTATATTTGGCGACGAAAGAGGGGCGAATGCTTGTCAGAAGTATTCGCCTTTTTAATGTAGCTAGTAGTTTAAGAAATCTTATTTTGATGGATACGAACGTATGGATGTGGATAGGTTTTAACCTATTTGTTGTATTTATGCTTGCGCTAGACTTGGGTGTTTTTCATAAGAAGCAGCATGAGGTAAAGGTTAAGGAGGCATTAATCTGGAGTGCTGTTTGGATTGCCTTGGCTCTAATTTTTGGGGCTGGAGTTTACTACTCTATGGGGCATCAAAAAGGGCTCGAATTCCTTACCGGGTATGTTGTTGAGAAGTCGCTTAGCATCGACAATCTTTTTGTATTTATTCTTCTTTTCGGATTTTTTAAGGTGGAACCTAAGCTTCAGCATCGGGTATTGTTCTGGGGGGTGCTTGGTGCCATAGTTCTTAGAGCTATATTCATCTTTGCGGGTGTTGCGCTTATTAGCAAGTTCCACTGGGTTATCTATATTTTCGGAGCGTTCCTTATCTATACTGGTGTAAAAATGCTCTTCGAGGACGAAGAGAAGGAGGTTCATCCTGATAAAAATCCTGTTGTAAAGTGGGTAAAAAAGATTTATCCGGTTGCCGCTGATGATGAAAAGGGGAGCTTCTTTAGGAGAGTTAATAAGAAGCTACACATCACGCCACTTTTTATCGTGCTGATACTAATTGAGGTGTCGGACCTAATTTTTGCTGTTGACTCTATTCCTGCGATTCTCTCCATATCTAATGATACCTATATCGTGTTTACCTCTAACATTTTTGCAATTATGGGGTTACGATCGCTATATTTTGCTGTATCTGAGGTTATGGGACTGTTCCGTTTCCTTAAGTATGGCCTGGCAGCAATTCTTGCTTTTGTTGGGGTAAAGATGTGTATATCAAGCTACTTTGAAATTCCTATTGGTATTTCGCTGCTTTTTATACTTGGAACGGTGGTTATATCTATACTGCTTTCAAAGTTTGTTCCTGCTACAGAAAAGGTGAGATCGAAGTAAAGTAAGGATGTAGTACCCTAATGCTCCTAAACGTATCACGACATACGTAGTACGTATCACGACAGGTAAAGCTCTATTGCAATAATGCTGACATACCTCGTGATACGTGCTACTTGTATTTAGGTTGCTTAGCGCGAGCTGCTAGTCGAGCTTCTGTATTTTTTTAGCCGGACGTATCATTAAGCCTAATGGACGGTCGTAGTTAATGTAGTTTATTATCCAGTCTATTAGCGTAATAACCTTGTTTCGGAATCCGACAAGAGACATAATATGCACAAACATCCATACATACCAAGCAAAAGCTCCCTGAAACCTCAAGGATGGTAGATCGACCAC
>Ga0209464_10000056_pt1 | contig 38703 bp, 34 predicted proteins | sample DOMMetBare1Fresh_2_FD_187473 | JGI IMG/M metagenome (GOLD analysis project Ga0209464, IMG submission 187473) | Wetland sediment microbial communities from St. Louis River estuary, USA, under dissolved organic matter induced mercury methylation -... | ecosystem: Environmental > Aquatic >...
CGATGCGGAATCCGTACGTGCCGCACTGGGTCTGTCGCCCGACGAATGGAGAAACGGGGAGCGCTCGGTGCGCGAGCGTCTCTATGCAGTGCGCGCAAATCGCATCTGGCCGATCACCGACGACAAAGTGCTCGCGGACTGGAACGGCATGGCGCTGCGCGCATTAGCCGAGGCCGGTCGACTGCTGGAGCGCGACGACCTGCTGCAGTCGGCGCGGGCGCTGGCAGGTTTTCTTCTCGACACGATGCGGCGCGACGGACAGCTGTGTCACGCATGGCGTGCCGACACGCTGCGCAGCGAGGGCTACCTCTCCGATTACGCTCAGGTCGGACTCGGACTCGTCGAACTGCACGCAGCGACCGGCGAACTCGACTGGCTGCAGTCGGCACACGAGCTATGTGGCCAGATGGTCGAGCGCTTCCACGACGCCGATGAGGGATTCTTCGACAGCGAGCCGGGACCCCTGCCGCTGCGGGCGCGCGATCTCTTCGACGGCGCGGTGCCGTCCGGCACCGCCGCGGCATGCGAACTCCTGCTGCGCGTCGCCGGCGCCTACGAGCGCGGCGACTGGATCGACCTCGTGGAGCGGACGATCGAGCGCCAAACGGCGATCCTGGAGCGGGCACCGTCGGCGGCACCGGCCTTGTTGCACGCCCATCTGCTCAGCACGAAAGGGGGCGAGCTCGCGTTGCCGGTCGAGGATGGTGCGAGCAATGCGTTGGTGCGCGCACGTTCCGAATTCGCACCGCTGGTGACGATCGTGTCCGGGCCGCCCGATGCCGTGCCCCTGCTGGCCGGGCGCGTTGCCGGCGAGGCTTACCTTTGTCAGCACGGCGCGTGTCAGTTGCCGGCACGCACGCTGGAAGCACTGCGCGGTCAACTGGCGCAGCTTCACTCGTTTTGAATTTCGGGCGCAGAAGAAACAACCCCGCCGTTGCGGCGGGGTTGCTGCAATTCAAGGTTCGTCTACTGCACGCGCCCGCGCATCGATGCCGGCGGGCCCGGCAATCCGACAACCACGCCGGTGTTGACGACCGTATCGCCGTCGACGCGCAGCACGGAAATGTTGCTGTCGGCATAGTTGCCGACATAGAGCCAGTTGCCGTCCGGGCTGAAGACCGCGCCCTCGGGAACACCGGCGACCTGCACCTCGCCGGTCTTGGTGACTTTCTTGCCGTCGATCTTCAGCGTCACGACGCGCCCATTGCGGTTGTAGAACCACGAGTTCTTCGGCCCATCCGATCCGCCGAGCAGGATCGCGACCGCCATCCTGCCGTTTGGATTGACGGCAAAGCCCTCGGGCGCGTCGCCGATGACCACCTTGTCGATCGCGCGCGGTGGTGTGGCTTCGAGGTCGACGACGGTCACCGTGTCGACGTTGCCGTCGGAGCGCCCGTTGTTGCCGTTGTCAGCGGTCAGCGCCAGCTTGCCGTCCGCCGTGACGCCGAGGTTGTACGGCCAAAGACCGACGGGAACATCGCGCTTGTCATACGTCACTTTCTGGCCGTCGACGTTGAGCAGCGCCACCTTATTGCCCGGGAACTTCGCGGCCAGCGCGCGCTTTCCGTCGGGCGTGAAGACAACGGCCGCAACGTGTTCGCCTATCGCCACCGTATCGATCAGCTTGACCTGCTTGCCCTGGATCGACAGCACGCTGATCGAGTTGTCGGCACGGTTAGCGATCAGCGCGAGATTGCCGGCAGGATTGATCGATAGACCCGACGGCTGTTTGCCGACCGCCACCGTGTCGATGTGCTTGGGCGGATTGACGGTCAGGTCGATCACATAAAGCTTGTTGTCCGGTGCCGGTTTCCAGCCAGACCCTTCCTGCGGCCATTCCATCGAGTTCGCCACGAGGCCGAGCGTTCCGTCAGGCGTGATCGCCAGATTGGTCGGTGGCCCGAACACCGAGTTCATCAGTGGCAAGCTCGCCACGATCCGCGGCCTGGCCGGATCGGTGCCGATGTCGACAATGGTGATGGAGTCCTTGCCCGGCGCAAAAAACTTCGGGTTGCCGTCGTCGCCAAACACGACCTTGTTGTCGACGCCGACGAGCATGAACTCCGGCTTGCCGGCCGGTGGCGCGCCCGTGGCGCAGGATGCAAGAACTGCAACTGCAGCGACGGACGCTGCAAGTCGCGATATGCAAGAACACATGGTTGTCTCCCTTTTCTTGTCAGGTGCGCACCGCAGAACCCCGCGCACGACAACTACTGTACCTGCGTCGGTATGACAAAGGACCGGGCGGACAATGCGTTCGCGGGAAGGCGTGAGTGGGACGCCATGCAAGCAACCGCTTCCGTCGCCCGCGATATCTCTCTGAACACGGCCGACACCTGGAGAGCGTGACATGACACAGCCTGCTTCGAAAGCGCCGTCGACGGCGCTCATCACTGGTGCATCAGCAGGTATCGGCGCAGCGCTCGCTCGTTGTTTTGCGCGCGATGGTCACCAGTTGGTCCTGGTCGCGCGCGGTGCGGAGAAGTTGCGAGCACTGGCCGGAACCTTGACCGCAGAGTTCGGCGGGCGGGTAGTGTCGTTGCCGGCGGATCTCACTCAACCCGACGCTGCGGCCAGGCTCGCCGCTGCGCTCAAGCGGCGGCGCCTGAGAATCGATGTGCTGGTGAACAACGCCGGTGTGCTTGCGTCAGGTCTTTTCGTGCAGATGCCGGCGCGAAGGCATCAGGACATCATCGATCTGAACGTATCTAGCCTGACCGCGATGCTGGCGCACTTTGTTCCGCCGATGATCGAGCGCGGACACGGACGCATCCTCAACGTGGCATCGATCGCGGCTTTTCAGCCGGTGCCCACGCTGGCTACCTATGCAGCCAGCAAGGCCTACGTGTTGTCGCTATCGGAATCGCTCGCCGAGGAATTGCGCGGCACCGGCGTCACGGTCACCGCGCTGTGCCCCGGCATCACCGCCACCGACATGCTGACGAACGCAGCGCGGGAGCACGGCCGGCTCACGCAGCTACCGGGATTTCTTGTGGGAGATGTCGATGCGGTTGCGGCCGAGGGCTACCGCGCCTGCATGAAAGGCGAAGTCATCGTGGTGCCGGGCGTCGTCAATCGCGCGACGGCGGCGGCGGCGCGCGCAGCGCCCAAATGGCTCGTCAGGCGCGTTGGGGGTGCGCTGGGGCGCAAGGTGCTTTGATCAGCGCAATGCCGCGCTGGGAGCGCCGCGGGCTGCTCGCGTCGACATCGCCTTGCGGTTTGGCACTACCTTTCCTCCCGGTTGGCGTAATAAGGACAGTATGCGGTGCGCTTCGTGACCGCGAGATGTTGAGTTTCAACCAAGGCCACGACAGCGACCGAGAGGGAGGCGAGATGAAACGCGCAACAATCGCTGCAGTTCTCGGCGGGACTGCTGCTGCTTTTCTATCCTGCGCCGCGCTGGGCCAGACCAGAGCCGACTATGGCAAGGCAGAGTATTACTCGAACTGCGCTGTATGCCACGGCCTGAGCGGCAAAGGCGAAGGTTCGTTTGGTGAGGTGCTGAAGGCTGCGATGCCTGACCTGACAACGATCGCCAAACGCAATGGGGGTGTCTTCCCAGTGGACCGCGTCATGATGAACATCGATGGTCGTGCCACCCCCAGGGCGCACGGTACGAGCGAAATGCCGATCTGGGGCAACGACTACAGCCTTAAGGGCGGCCAATACTTTAGGGGCTTCACGGACTACTCGCCGGTCGACGTCGAGTCGTATGTCCGCGTGCGGATTCTGGCGCTGATCGACTACCTGCACCGGCTGCAGGTGATGTAGGCACAAAGAACCCACTACCGACAACTTCCTCAGAACGTGGCGTTTCGTAGATTCGACGCCAGGCGGAGGCGATTGCTTGCGTGAACTGAGGGCAGATGGGCGTACCCGTCAGCGCCTCGTCGGGGCTGAGTTGCCCCACTTGAAGGTTTGCGCAGCGCTGAAGGCGAAGCAGCAACTGCCTAACGAGTCGCGCCGGCTGTGCGTCGCTCCATGTCAAGCGGAGCGAACCGAAACGGTGCCGCCAGCGCGCGGATGATGGCGCCGTCGCGCGCATACAGGTCGGGACGGAACTGCAGCGTGCCTTCGGTGGCCACACTCGCGGTGAAATAGAGCAGCAGCACCGGGACTGTGCGGCGCACGGGGATCGTCTGGGTTCTGCCGGTGGCGATTGCCTCGCGCAGGTGCTCCTCGGTCCATTGCGCCGGATCGTCGAGCAGCAGCAGCGCGAGCTCGAGCGGCTTTTCAATCCGGATGCAACCCGAACTGAATGCGCGCACGGTGCGCTCGAAGAGCAGCCGCGACGGCGTGTCGTGCAGGTACACGGAGTGCTCGTTCGGGAACATGAACTTCACGCCGCCGAGCGGGTTCTCCCGTCCCGGTGCCTGGACGATCTGATACGGGAAGGCCCGCGGCCGCTCCCGGTATTGCGCCCAGTCGATGCCAGCCGCGTCCACAACCTGTCCCGCGGAACTGACGACGCGCATGTTCTGGCGTTGCAGGTAAGCCGGGTCCTTGGTCACCTTGGGCAGCACGTCTTCGCGCAGGATGGTGGGCGGAACGTTCCACTCCGGATTCAGCACCAGGTACTTCATCCGCGCCCGAAACTCGGGCGTGGTGCGATACGGCCGGCCCACGATCACGCGTGATGACCACGCGAGCCGCTCGTCGAGCCAAAGCTGCGCCCGGAAGCCCGCAATGTCCACCAGCAGGAAGTCGCCCGCGAGTTCGCGCGAAATCCAGCGCAGCCGCTCCAGATTGGCACGCACCTGCGCGATGCGATCGGCGAGGCCGACGTTCAGCGCCGTCAGGGTGGAAGCACCCACCACGCCGTCGGGCTCCAGGCCGTGGCGCGACTGAAAGCGCCGTACCGCAGATTCGAGCGTGGCATCGAAGCGGGTCGGGTCGTCCGCATCGACCGCAAGATCACCGCTCGCTCGCAGCCTCTCGTGCAACTGCGCCACCCGGCTGCCGCTTGCACCCATTTCGAGCTTGGGTCCGGAGACGACCGTGCGCCAGCCGCCGGCGTGCTCGACACCGCGCAACCGCGCCAGCGCACCGCGCAGGTCGCGATACATCGGCAGTCGCGGCGCAAGATCCTCGAGCGCCGCCGCCGGATCAATCGCTTCGACCAGCGCCGCCAGAGCCGCTGCCGGATCCAAGCCGTCGAGCGTGCGCGCAAAGTTCCAACCGCCGCGCAGCGAACGCGGATCGGCCTTGCCGAAATACAGGTGATAGGCCAGCCGCACCAGCGCATCGGTCAGCAGCAGATCACGCTGCGCCAGCTCGCGCGCGAAATTGCCTGAGACAGGACGCAGGCGGGCGAGCGCTTCGAGGTGATAGTCGCGCGGATCGAGCCCATGCGTGCTGCTCGCTTCAAGTGCCGCCTGCAGCGCGCGCGCACGTTGCGCATCGGCCCACAGCGGCACAAAGCCGCGTCGCTCGTAAAGTTGTGCCACCAGCGTGCGCGCCGCGATCGAACCCGCGCCGATCTGCGAGTCGCCGCTCGTGCGCAGGATTTCAACGCGCTCGCGCAGAGCCTCGATCAAGGGATCGGCGGCGTTCGCGACCGGCGGGCCGGCGCAGACAAGTGCAGCCGCCGCAATGAATGCGAGCCGGACTCCCATACCGATCAGCCAAACACGTGAGCGCCGCGCCGCGGAAAGACGAGGTAGCATGCGCGGCCGCCGCATCCGTTCGTCAATCGACTCGCTTCGCATGCAGGATCTCGCACGGCCACATCCAGTTACGACGCACCGTCGGCACGTGCTGCGCGCGCTCGGCCTGGGTGCGCTTGCGCTCGCATTGCCGTTCGCGCCGGAAGCATGGGCCACGGCGCCCCGTTCGATTTCCTTCTATCACACGCACACCGGCGAGCGCTTGAGCCTGGTCTATTTCGATGCCGGCAACTACCTGCCTGATGCGCTGGCATCGCTCAACCGGCTGCTGCGCGACTTTCGAACCGGCGACATGAGCGAGATCGATGCGCGCCTGTTCGACACGCTGCACGCGCTGAATCTGGCGTGCGGACCGGGTACCTACGAAGTCATCTCGGGCTTCCGGTCGGTGCGCACCAACGCGCTGCTTCGCAGTCACAGCAACGGCGTGGCGACCAACAGCCTGCATACACAGGGACGCGCAATCGACGTGCGCCTCACCGGCCGCGACACGCGCCGCCTGCGCGACGCCGCGGTTGCACTTGCGCAGGGCGGCGTCGGTTACTACGCCAGCTCCGATTTCGTGCACCTGGATACGGGGCGGGCGCGCACCTGGTAGACCGGGTAGCCGCTCGCTCGGCACCCACCGGTCGCCGCACGGCGAGCGAATCTGCCGCTAAAGGCCCATACTTGCGGGTTCGGGGCGCGGGCCCGTGCCCCCAATGGCGGCACTTGGGCGGTTCACTTGCGCTCATCTGCATTACAGGAGAATCGATGCGCAAATCACACCAATCCATTGCCAAGGTGTTTCTTCCCCCCAGCCTGATGAACTGGACCGACGAGAAGCTAGCGTCGTTGAGCGAGGAGCAACTGCTCAGCCTGTTGGGGAATCTGAAAGTCCAGCGCGAGTCCGGCCGGGTGCACGCTGAAACCGCGGACGATGTCACCCGCCGCATCACTGAACGCCTGCCCGCCAGGGCACTCGCCGTGCGCCGCAAGCGGGCGCGCAGACATGTGCTGCTCGATGCGAAAGTCGCCCTGCAACTACGCGGCCTGGCCGCGGAACTCGGCCTGCGCTACGACTTGAGCGCAGAGACGGCCCGCCAGCAGTCCGCCGGCACCAAGGGCTTCAAGCCACAGGCGCTGACGGACAAGCTCGGCGCAGCCCGCACCAGCAGTGCCACCAAGGACGGTCGCACCACGGTCGAACGATTCATCTCGTACCGTGTGCGCGATTCGATGGCGAATCTGGCGTTCGTGCTGCTGCCCGATCAGCCGAACGAGGCCGGGCGCTATGTGCTGATGGCGACCGATGACCTGCTGGAAGACGCGGCGCCGGAGAGTGAATTTGCGCCGCTCGCACAGGATTACGCCTGGTCCGAACAATCGCGCGAGCGCATGCGCGCGCTGCCGGCCGCCGATTTCGCGGAAGCCAAACGCCTGTACGAGGCGCTGATCGCGCGCGTGGCGACGAAGCTGGAGTAAGGCGGTGGAGGTGCTGTGACGCTGTCGAGTGCGGCGTTCCAGCGGATTGACGCGCGTCGCGTCATCGCGCACCTCGACATGGACGCGTTTTACGCCTCGGTCGAACTGCTGCGCTATCCGGAACTGCGCGGGCTGCCGGTCGTGATCGGCGGCGGCGCGCGGCACCAACCGGCGTGGGAAACGGACCCGGCCTCAGGGGAAAGACGGCGTCGCTTTGCGCGGCTGCGCGATTACACCGGGCGCGGCGTGATCACGACCGCCACCTATGAGGCGCGCGCCTTCGGCGTGAACTCGGCGATGGGGATGATGAAGGCGGCAAAGCTCGCGCCGGACGCCGTGCTGCTGCCGGTGGATTTCGACGAATACCGCAAGTACTCGCGCCTGTTCAAGGCGGCCGTACGTGAGATTGCACCGGTGGTCGAGGATCGCGGCATCGATGAGATCTACATCGATCTGACCGACGTGGTCGCCGCGCGCCTGGGCGATGCGCAGGACACCGATGCGGAAGCCGATGCCTGGTGGTGCGCGCGCGAAGTCGCGCGTGAACTGAAGCAGGCGGTGCGCACGACGACGGGCTTGTCGTGCTCGATCGGTCTGGCGCCGAACAAGCTGATCGCCAAGATGGCCTCGGAACTGGACAAACCCGACGGGCTCGCCGTCGTTACCGAGAACGACATCGCATCGCGCATCTGGCCGCTGCCGGCGCGCAAGATCAACGGCGTCGGCCCCAAGTCCGCCGCCAGGCTTGCGCAGCTTGGCATTGCGACGATCGGCGACCTGGCACAGGCCGACGCCGCTTGGCTGATCGAGCATTTCGGCGCGAGCTACGGCACGTGGCTGCACGATGCCGCCCACGGCCGCGACGATCGACCGGTGGTCACGGCCAGCGAGCCCGTGTCGATGAGCCGCGAGACCACCTTCGAGCGCGACCTGCATGCGGTGCGCGACCGCGCGGCCTTGTCCCAGGTCTTCACCGAACTTTGCGTCGAGGTCAGCGACGATCTGCGCCGCAAGCACTATGTCGGAAAGAACGTTGCGATCAAGCTGCGCTTCGAGGACTTTCGCACCGTGACGCGCGCCAAGACGCTCGCCACGCCCACTGATGACCCGAAGGTGATTCGTCGTGCCGCCGGCGAATGCCTGAAGCGCGTCGAGTTCGCCAAGCGCATCCGACTGTTGGGCGTGCGTGTGGGGGCACTTTCCCGCGCGGCTGACATGGATGCGAACGCCGGGCCAGCGCCGCGCGAGACGGAGCTGTTCGAGTAGCGCGCGGCGGCGCTGCAGCTACTTGTAGACGCGGCTTCGGCGACACGGGCGGCCGCGGCCGCGAGATCTTCTTCATCTTCCCGCAGCGATTCACGCACCGCGTCGGCGACGAGTTCCGAGATCGAGCGGTGCGTGCTGGCGGCCTTGAGTCGCAACGCCTGATGCGCGGCCGCATCAAGGTAGAGGGTGACGCGCGTTGTGGAGTCGACGACCGTCGAAGCGGCGCTTACGGTGCGACACTGTGGCGCTGCGACGTTTCGACGTTACGACGCTTTGTCCACGACGCCATGCAGAACCGGAGTCCGCACGCCGTAGCCCCTCATTCCGCAACTTCGATGGCGAAGCCCTTTGCCATCCACGCCTCGATGCCACCCGCCAGCGGCCGCACGCGGGTAAAGCCGGCACGCATCAGCTTCTTGGCGACCACGGCGGCACTGGCCTCGTTGGGGCAGGCGCAGTAGACGATCACCTCGTCGGCGGTGCGTTCGTGCAGGCGCTGCGCCTGCAGACTTTCATCGAACGCGTGGCTGTCGATCCACACTGCTCCCGGAATGCGGCCCTGTTTCTGGCTCGCGGGCGCGCGCACGTCGACCACCAGCGGCCGCTCGTTGTTGTTCAACATGTCGTTCAGTTCATCGACCGAAATGCGCGCCATGCGCAGCGTGCGGATCAGTCGGTAACGCTGAATCCACTTCACCGCGATATACAGCGCGAACGCCGACAGCAGGAACACCAGCCCCCAGCGGCCCGCCTGCGCGAGGATCTCGATCACTTCCTGGACCGCGTCGCGAAAGAACCAGCCGAGCGTGACCGCGACACCCGACCACAGCAGCGCGCCGATCGCATCGAACACAACGAAGCTCGCGAGCCGCGTGCGCATCACGCCGGCCATGCTGGTGGCCACCGCCGCGAAACCGGGCACGAACTTGGCCACCATCAGCGACGGCGCGCCCCAGCGTTCGTAGACGTTTTCGGTCTGGCGCACGCAGCTATCGGGCGACAGCGACAGTCGGCACATGAGCCGCAGCACGCGCCGGCCGAAGCGCGTGCCGGCGACGTACCAGGCCAGATCGGCGATCAAGCTCGCAACCACCGCCACCGCGATCACCTGCGGCGCGGTGAAGTCACCGCGCGCCGACACGGCGCCGATCACGATCAGCGTCGGGTACGCCGGCACCGGCAACCCAAGCTGCAGCGCCAGCACGTTGGCGAACACGAGCCACAGGCCGTACTGCTCGATGAGTGTCAGGAGCCATTGCATGGTGCGCAAAGCTTACGACGCCGTCTCGCGACGACGGGGAAGTGCTATTCATACCGTAACAACGTGAGGCGGCGCACGGCGGGCATGATCGACTACACGCTTGCGCGCAGTCACGGACGGCAGGGGCGGCCTCAGGGGGCCGCCCACGCCGCGCGGGCCGGGCGCGACGGCAAGCACGCGCTTCGCTGCCGCGCTTGTGCCGGCCGGTGCTCCTAGCCGAGCCCGCGGCCGTGACATAACCGCGCCGGCCGTGCGATTCCGGGTCATGCCGGGGCAATTACAGGAATCCGTTTAGTCGCGCGAAGCGGCGATCGCTCGCGCGACCGTTCCCGATGTTGACGCGCCGCGTGCGGGGCGCTCACACTCGACGCCCCCGCGTCCGCATCGGGCGACAAAGCATAGAAACTCGGAGGAGATCCATGACGTTCAAACTCGGGGCCGCGCTGCGCGCGCTGGCCGCGTTGATCATCGCGTCGTCCATGGCCGTGATCGCGGCGTGCGGCGGCGGCGATTCATCGCTCGATCAGGCGACTGCACAGGCCGCCAAGGTTTCGGCGTCGGGCGCCAACGAAGTCTGCAATGCGGCAGCGAGCACGGTGCTGTTTGCGGTGCCGACACCCCCGACCCAGCCGTCCACGGTACGCATCCACTATCACCGCGATGACGGCAATTACGCGGGCTGGACCACCTACGTCTACAACGCGCCCGGCGAAGCGCTCGGCGGCTGGCCGGGCAAGGCGCCGACAGGGAGCGATGCGTTCGGCGTCTACTGGGACATTCCGGTTTCGAGCCAGGAGTTCAACTTCATCATCGTCAAGGACGGCGGCGGCACCCGCGAGCCGTCCAACTGGAGTGGCAACACGGGCGACCAGCAGCAGTTTTGGCGCCTGGCCGACGGCAAGGAGATCTGGAAGCTCTCGGGCGACGCGACCAACTACGCGAACAACCCGCTGTTGACGCCCGACATCTCGTCCGTGCGCGTGCATTACGCACGCAACGACGGCAACTACGCCGCCTGGGGCGTGCACATCTGGCCGTCGAGTGGCATCGACGCGAGCCGCCTGAAGCCCGGCGTGGTGATCGACGTGTGGACGGCGCCGGTCAAGTTCAGCGATTTCAACAACTACGCCGTCGGTACGGGCGAGATCGTGTTCGAGATTCCGGTGCTGAATCCAACCGGCGATCCGTCGCGCAAGGCGCTCGAATTCATCATTCATGGCTTCCCGCCGAACGAGAACGACAAGGACGGCCGCAACGACAACATTCGTGTCGTCTACGCCGCGTTGAAGATCGCCGCCGGAGTGGGCGATGTCTGGCTCGTCCAGGGCGACCCGACCGTGTACACGTCGCCGCCCGACCTGCGCCGTGTCTCATCGACCGACGCGCGTGCGGTGTGGCTGACTCAGTCGCTGATCCAGTGGCCCGGCATCGACGGCAACCAGGTCTTCAAGCTGTACCACTCCGCCACCGGGCAGATCGTGGTGAAAAAGGACGCCAAGGTCACGGGCGCGGACGGCTCGATCCCGCTCTACGTCTTCAACGGCACCGTGCCCGCCGCTGCCGCGGAGCGGTTCAAGTATGTCGCACCCGGCGTGGTGGTTAAGGTGTCGCAGCCGAACCTCGGCCAGTTGAAGGACGTCCTGACCCGGCAGCTCGTGCTGGTGCAGGAGAACACGGCCGGGCTGGTGCAGAACGCGACCACGGCGCAGATCGCGGGCGCGCTCGACGATCTCTATGGGTCGGCAACGAACGAGACCGCGCTCGGCCTGCGGCTGCAGGGCGCCGCCGCGCAATTCCAGGTGTGGGCGCCGACGGCACAGAAGGTGGGCCTTTGCGTATACGCGGGCGGTCCCGGGTCGGCGGTCACCTTCACTGCAATGAACAAGGTCACCTCGAACGGCGTCTGGCATGCCACGCAGGGTGGAGCACAGCCGGGCGGCTACTATCGTTACGCGGTCGAAGTCTTCGTGCGCGGCGTGGGTCTGGTGCGCAATCTCGTGACCGATCCGTATTCGATCAGCCTCGATGCGAACTCGCAGCGCAGCTACATCGACCGGCTCGACAACCCGAACCTGAAGCCGGCGGGATGGGACCAGCATGCGCCGCCCGCGACCACGGCCGCGCAGGTCGACATGTCGATCTACGAGCTGCACGTGCGGGATTTCTCGGCCAACGACCCGACCGTTAGCGCGGCCAACCGCGGCAAGTACCTCGCATTCACGGAAACCGGATCGAACGGGATGAAGCACCTGCGCGCGCTCGCGCAGGCGGGCCTGACCGACGTGCACCTGCTGCCGGTGTTCGACATCGCGACGGTGCCGGAAATCGGTTGCGTGAACCCGGCGATCCCGGCCGCAGCGGCTGACTCGGATGCCCAGCAGGCTGCGGTCGACGCCGTGCGCGACCAGGACTGTTTCAACTGGGGCTACGACCCGTGGCACTACACCGCCCCCGAAGGCAGCTACGCGAGCGACGCCAGCGACGGCGCCAAGCGCATCCGCGAATTCCGCTCGATGGTGATGGCGCTGCACCAGGCCGGCCTGCGCGTCGGCATGGACGTGGTCTACAACCACACGACGGCGTCGGGCCAGAGCGACCGATCGGTGCTCGACCGCATCGTGCCGGGTTACTACCACCGGTTGAATGCGATCGGCGACGTGGAGAACTCGACCTGCTGCGCGAACACCGCGACCGAGAACCTGATGATGGGCAAGCTGATGATCGATTCGGTGCGGACCTGGGCGGTCGAGTACAAGATCGACTCGTTCCGCTTCGACCTGATGGGGCATCAACCGCGGTCGGTGATGGAGCAACTGAAGGCCGATGTGAACGCCGCCACAGGGCGCGACATCTACCTGATCGGCGAAGGCTGGAACTTCGGCGAAGTGGCCAACGGTGCGCGTTTCGTGCAGGCGTCGCAGTTGTCGCTCAACGGCTCCGGCATCGGCACCTTTAGCGACCGCGCGCGCGACTACGTGCGCGGCGGCGGGCCGTTCGACGGCGGCTTCGACTTGGTGAAGAACCAGGGCTACATCAACGGCCTTTGGTACGACGACAACGGCAGCGGTGCCGGCAAGACCAAGACCGACCTGATGTGGGCCGCGGACAACATCAAGGTCGGTCTGGCAGGTTCGATCCGCAGCTACCTTCTCACGACGCACTGGGACGCGACAGTGCCGCTGGAGCAGATCAACTACAACGGCCAGCCGGCTGGCTACGTCACGCAGCCGCAGGAGGTGGTGAACTACGTTGAGAACCACGACAACCAGACATTGTTCGACATCAACGTCTACAAGCTGCCGACCACCACGTCGAAGGAGGACCGGGCAAGGTCGCAGATCCTCGGTGCGGCGATCAACGCGTTCAGCCAGGGCGTGACCTATTTCCACGCCGGCGTGGACACGCTGCGCAGCAAGTCGATGGACCGCAACAGCTACAACTCGGGCGACTGGTTCAACCGCCTCGACTGGAGCTACGCGGACAACTACTTCGGCGTCGGCCTGCCGCCGCAGGGCGACAACGGCAGCAACTGGAACCTGATGCGCCCGCTGCTGACCAACCCGCTGATCAAGCCGACCTTCAACGAGATCGGCTGGACCCGCGACGCGTTCCGCGACCTGCTGAAGATCCGTTCAAGCTCGACGCTGTTCCGGCTGCGCAGCGCCGACGACATCAAGAGCCGGCTGACCTTCTACAACACCGGCTCGGCGCAGGTGCCGACGGTGCTGGCCGGCCACCTGAACGGCGCCGGCTACGCGGGCGCCGGATTCGGCGAGGTGCTGTACCTAGTGAACGTCGACAAGGTGCCGCAGCAGGTGACTCTGGGCGCACTGAAGGGCAAGGCCTGGGTGCTGCACCCGGTGCACGTGACCGGAGCTGACCGCCGGCCCGCCAACGACGCGGTCTACGAGCCGGCCACCGGCCGCTTCACGGTGCCGCCGCGCACGGCGGCGGTGTTCGTGGTGAAGTAGCAGCCTTTACCGGCGCCTCAGGATCGGCCCCGCAGCCGCAAGGTTGCGGGGCCTTTTTCATGGCATTTGTCCCTCGAGCCGCGATACGCTCACGTTTCCGGTTCAACGCCAAGAAGGTCAACATGACGATTCTTATCCTCGGCCTCATTCTCTTTCTCGGCGTGCATTCAGCGCGCATCTTTGCCGAGGGCTGGCGCGCCCAGCAGATCCTGCGCGTGGGAGAGCAGCGCTGGAAGGGCGTCTATTCGCTGGTGTCGATCGTCGCCTTCGTGGTGCTCGTGTATGGCTACGGACTGGCGCGGCAGGCGCCGATCGTGCTCTACAGCCCCCCGACCTGGGCCAAGCATCTCGTGGCATTACTGATGATCCCGTCATTCATCCTGCTGGCGGCCGCCTATGTGCCGGGCACGCGCATCAAGAAAGCGGTCGGGCACCCGATGGTGCTGGGCGTGAAGACATGGGCGTTCGCGCACCTGCTGGCAAACGGCACGCTTCACGATGTGGTCCTGTTCGGCGCGTTCCTGGCGTGGGCGGTGGCGGACTACATCTCATGCCGCCGCCGCGACCGCGCGGCGGGACGTGTCTACGTGACCGGGCCGGTGTCGCGCGACGCGATCGCGGTCGCCGTGGGCCTGATCGCATGGGTCGCGTTTGCGTTCTGGCTGCACGGATGGCTGATCGGCGTGCGTCCGCTGGGAAGATGAGTCGCAGCGCGCGTGGTCGACGGGTGATGCGGGAGACGCGATGGGCACGGCCCTGCGCACGGACAGGTTGATCGACGCACTCGCATTCGCTGCGCATAAGCATCGCGACCAGCGGCGCAAGGACGTGCACGCGAGCCCGTACATCAATCATCCGATCGCGCTGGCGCACGTGCTCGCGGTCGAGGCGGCGATCGACGACGAGAAGACACTGATCGCGGCCGTTCTGCACGACACGATCGAGGACACCGAGACGTCGTTCGAGGAACTGCGCGAGCGCTTTGGCCTGACAGTCGCGGAAGTCGTGGCTGAGGTCACCGACGACAAGTCGCTGTCCAAGCAGCGGCGCAAGGACTTGCAGATCGAGCACGCGTCACATCTGACCAAGCGCGCCAAGTGCGTGAAGCTGGCCGACAAGATCTGCAACCTGCGCGACATGGCGGCGAACCCGCCGCATGACTGGCCGCTGGCGCGGCGGCGCGAGTACTTCGACTGGGCCAGGCGAGTGATCGATGGCCTGCGCGGCACGCATCGCAAGCTGGAGAAGCTCTTCGATGCCGCTTACGCCGCGCGGCCGTAGGAACCCGCGCTAGAACGCGAACGCGTTCGTCAGATCGCCCGCCTTGTCGCGCACGCCCGGCAGCGGTTCGAGTTCGAAGCGCTTCGTGATCAACTTGATGATCGACGTCGTGTCGTAGAGCGTCTTGTCGACGTAGCCGCGCCGGGCGAACGGCGAGATGATGATCGCCGGCACGCGCGTACCCGGGCCCCAGCGGTCACCCCAGCCCGGCCCGGACGGTGGCGGCACATGGTCCCAGAAGCCGCCGTTCTCATCATAGGTGACGATGATCGCCATCCTTTTCCAGAGCGGGCTTGCGCGCAGCCGCTGCAACACTTCGTCGATATGAATGTCGCCGCGCGCAACATCGGTGTAGCCGGGATGCTGGTTGAAGCGGCCGGCCGGTTTGTAGAAGCTCACTTGCGGCAGCCGGCCGGCATCGATCGCGGCGACGAAATCGCCGTAATCCCGCAGGTGCCGCTCGCGATCCGAAGTGCCGGGCGCAAAGCGCGCGTAGTAGTTGAACGGATGATGATGCGGCAGAAAGTTGGGACTGCCGACGATGCTGGAGTAGATCACGTTGCGCTTTTCGCTCGCGGGGCGGCGACCATCGGCGAGCGCGGCGTTCCAGCCCTCCGCATACCAGGCCCAGCTCAGGCCCTTCGCGCTCAACGTGTCGCCGATGGTTCTGTTTCGATGCGGCGCCGTCGGCCCCTTGGATGGATCCGCCAGGTTCAGGTCACCGTCCTCGGCAGGAGCAACGCCACTCGGCTGGTACGCGGGCTGCGCGTTGTTGACCAGGTAACCGTCGGGCGACACTCGGCCGTTGAACACCTGCACCGGCCCCGTCATCACCGACGCCGGCGAGCCGGGCCGCTTCTTCAGCCGCCCCTGCTCGTCAAGCTGCGGGCGCGCAGCGGCGGGCGCGTCCTTGTGCTCGGGCGTGCAGGCGCAGACCAGCCATTGATGATTCAGGTACGAGCCGCCGTAAGCGCCCTGAAAGAAGTGGTCGGCCAGTGTGTATTCCCGCGCCCATTGCCACAACTTCATCGACGAGCCGTCGAAGTAGCCCATGGTCCACGCGCCGCGGTCACTCATCGCGACGAACAGGTTGTTCTTGCCGCCGTTCACCTGCTCCCGGTTGTTATAGAAGCTGTGGATCGGGCTCGGCAGCAGTTCGTCCAGGCGCCGACTCACCGGCGGCGCGTCGATGCGAAATGGGCCGTTCGCCAGCCCCTTGGGGAAGTCATCGCTCGGCTTGCCATCGACATACACCGGTGGCAACGAGGGCAGCGGCTTGCCGTCGTGATCGAGTTGCGTCTTCTGCTCCGCGGTCGCCTGCGCGATGCCTTCCGCACCCGGAAAGAGTCCGTACAGGTGATCGAAGCTGCGGTTCTCCGCGTAGATGACCACGATGTGTTCGATCTGGTGCAAGCCGCGCGCGGACGGGCGCTCGATCGTCGCATGCGAACAGGCGCAGGCGAGCAGGGCTGCGGCAATCGCACTCAGGTGCGGTCTGGTCGTCAATTTCGTGTCTGGCGCGGACTGATGCGCCGATGCTACTGCGAACGACCGGCCGTCACCTCGATTGCGGTCGATCGCATGGATTCCCGTTCGGGCTGAGGAATCGAAGCCCGTGTTCGTCCTTCGATACCCCAGGACGAACGGTGAGTGAGGTCCGCGAAGTTCTGATCGCTCGACTGCAAGTTCGTATCAGAGATCGAGCACAAGCCGCGGCGTGACGGCGCGCGACACGCAGATGCACATCAGTCCCGCACGGTCGCGCTCGGCATCGGTCAGTGCGCTGTCGCGATGCTCGGGCGTGCCGTCGAGGACCTTGGTCGCGCAGGTGGCGCAGGTGCCGTTGCGGCAGGAGAACGGCGCGGTCACGCCGGCGGCTTCGATCGCTTCCAGAATCGACTGCGTCGCGTCCACCTCGATGGTCCTGCTTGAGCGCCGCAGCTCGACCGTGACCGGGCGCTCGTCAAGGCGCCGCGCGGCGGCAAAGCGCTCGAACCGTACGCGCTCCGGCGCGATGCCCAGCTCGGATGCCGCAGAGCTAACCGTATCGATCAGGTGCGCGGGTCCGCAGACATAGATCACGGCAGCAGAAGGTGCGTGTTTCAGCACTTGCCGCACGTTCATGCGCTCTCCGCTGTCGCCGGAATACGTGCGGATGCGCCCCGCGTAATCGCGCTCAAGCTGATCGCGATACGCCATCTCGCGTGCCGAGCGCGCCGCGTAGTGAAGAGTGAACGATCGGCCGTCGGCTTTCGACGCCGCCGCCATCGACTTGATCGGCGTGATGCCGATGCCACCGGCGATCAGCAGCGCCGGACGTTGATCGGCATGCAGCTCGAAGTCATTGCCGGGCAGCCCGCAGTTGAGCCGCATGCCCAGCTTGAACGTCCGATGCACCGCGCGCGAGCTACCGGTGCCACCGTCCTTGCGCAGCACGGCGATTTCGTAATGGTCGCGCCGCAAGGGATCTGACGCAATCGAATAGCGCCGCGTGGCCACGCGACCGTCTGCGAGTCGCACCGGCACATCGAGGTGGGCCCCAGCCGCTAAGCGCGGCAGTGCACCGCCATCCGGCGCGCGCAGCTCGAAGGCGCGGATGCGCGGCGTGAGTTGGCGCACACCGGAAATTACGAGCGGCAACCCGCCGGTGCCGATTGACTCGGCTTCCGTCCCGGCCACGCCCGCACCTGCGCCGTGATGGCCGTCGATCTGTGCGCGCAGCCGGGCGATCTCGGCGTGCAACGGTGCCGAGGCGGCCGCAATCTCAGCTTCGGTGAAGCGCGGAGTGATGTGCTGCGGACAGTTCCAGTCGTGGGCCTCGACATCGATGATCACCGCGCGTTCGATGCGCGCGCGGTAGGACGGCACTTCGAGCCGGTCGATCCATCCGGCCTCGTCATCGCGGCCGTCGATCAACCGCGCACGGCCCCAGATCTTCAGCCGGCGGCGGTTCGCGTAGTCCATCAGGATCAGCGACACGCGACCGTCGGCCTCGATGTTGCCGGCACTGATGTACTGCACGTTGCCGCGAAAATCGGCGTATCCAATCGTGTGCGGATCGAGCACCTTGAGGAAGCCCGCCGGCCCGCCGCGGAACTGCACGTATGGCCAGCCGCTCTCGCCGACGCTGGCCTGATAGAAACCGTCGCGCGCCGCGATGAATTCGGCTTCGCGTGCCGTCAGCGCGTTGCGCTCGGCGCCGGGCGCGTCAAGCGGCGCGTAATTTTCGCGGCTGCCCATGCGGGTCTGGAACGCGCGCACCGTGGGTGTGAATGCGATCTCACTGAAGTTGCGGGCCATGTGCAGGTTCTCGGTTGAGCGGCGGGCGAGCGCAGCGGCAAGTTCGCGCCCGCCCGGTGCGAAGGATGATGATCCACTACGCCGCCGCTTTGAGCGGCGCTTTCAGCAACTCGACTTTCGGGAAATCGATCTCGACCCGGGTGGCCTTGCCCAGCACGTTGGTGAAGATGTTCAGGGCCACCGTGGCGATCACTTCGACGATCTCGCCATCGCTGATTCCCGCCTGGCGCGCCGCGTCGAACTCGGCCGAGGTGACCTCGCCCAGGTTGTCGTTCAGCGCCCTGGCGAAGGCCACGACTGCGGCAGCTTTCGCGTCACCGGATCTGCCCTGGCGGTTCAGTGCCATTTCGTCATTGCTGAGGCCCGCATGCCGGCCGATCGCCGTGTGCGCGGAGACGCAGTACTGGCAGCCGTTGCCTTCTGCGATCGTCAACGCGATGCGCTCCTGCGTGGCTTTGTCGAGCGAGAAACCTGCGGCAGCGCCATACAGACCGAGGAAGCCTTCGAGCACCTTGGGCGAGTTGGCGAGCACGCGGATGAAATTGGGCGTGATGCCGAGTTGCGCCTGCACGGCGTCGAGCAGCGGCCGGGCCGGGCCGGTGGCGGTGTTCGGATCGATGACTTGGACGCGGGCCATGGACGTTCCTTTCAGTCGAGTTGGGGTTGGGTTCGGTCTGGTCCGTCGCACAGGCGACGACGAAGCGAATCCTGATTGCTTTGCCGCGTCGAATAAATGGCGCAAAGCGAATAAGATTGCTTCGTTTAATGAACTAATATCGGCGCATGGACAAGCTGCGCGCGATGGAAACCTTCGTTCGCATCGTCGATCGCGGCAGCCTGACCGCGGCGGCGGCGACGCTGAATACGTCACCGCCGTCGGTGGTGCGCACGCTGGCCACGCTCGAGCAGGCACTCGGCGTACGGCTGCTCAACCGCACCACGCGCCGCATCGCGCTGACCGACGAGGGGCGCGAGTACTACCAGCGCTGCAAGCGCGTGCTGGAAGACGTGGACGACGCCGAGGCGGTGCTGAGCGCGCGCCGCGCCGCGCCGCGCGGGCGTCTCATCGTCACAGCATCGGTGCTGTTCGGCCGCATGCACGTGGCCCCGGCCGTGATCGACTTCCTGGTCAGGCATCCGGCGCTGCAGATGGAACTGCGGCTGCTGGATCGGGTGGTCGATCTGGTGGAAGAGGGCATCGACGCCGGCGTGCGCATCGGCCGCCTGCCGGATTCGTCGCTGGTTGCGATTCCGGTCGGACAGACGCGCCGCGTCGTGTGCGCAAGCCCCGCGTATCTCAAACGCGCCGGAACACCGAAATCACCGGCCGATCTCGCCGCGCACCGCAGCGTCAACTTCCTCGGCGTCGCGCCGGGCAATGAATGGGTCTTCGCAGACAAAGGCGGCACGGCGCGCGTACCGATTGCGCCCGTCTTTGCATCGAACCAGATTGACGCCGTTCTCGACGCCTGCCTGCGCGGCGTGGGACTCGGCCAGTTTCTGTGCTATCAGGTGCAGCCGCTGCTGGACCGCGGCAAGATGAGGCGTGTGATGAGCGCGCACGAGCCGCCGCCCGTTCCGATCCAGATTGTCTATCCGAGCACGCGATTGCTGTCGTCGAACGTGCGCGCGTTTGTCGACTGGATCGTGCCGAGGCTGCGTGCCCTGAAGCTGGGCCTTGAGCTGAAACCTTCCAGGAAGCCTGACGGCACTTTGTAGAAAACGAGGGATACACCACAGTCAACTTGTGCAAGGAGTGTCCGATGCCTGTCCGCGAGGCGAGACATACCGACGCATGCCAAGGGAAGTGTGTCCGCGCATAGCGGATTCGTTCGCGCATCTGGCGCGCAGGGCCGCCCGGAACAAGACGCTTCGCATCGACGCGCGGCTCGCCGATTGCGCCCGCCCTGCCAACGCCGTTTGTTCCAGCGCGGCCCGCGCGCGTCCGGCAGGCGCTGGATCCTGGCCAGGGGCCGTGAATGCATCAGACATGCCGGCGGCGCGCTACGCTCTTCTATACTCGCCCTCCGCTCAGCCCGCCGTCCCGGCGGACGGGCGTTCAGGACGCACGTCAATTGCAGATTGCAAGCCGCCAATATGCCGACGCGTTGGTCGCCGCGCCGGCCGGCCGCGTCGACCATCTCAGTGCACCCGGCTTCGAGAGCGAGCTGACACGTCTGGTGGCGCAGGCGCGTGACGGAGGCAGCGCACTGGTCCTGGATTTCTCGGATGTCGAGTACATCAGCAGCGGTGGCTTGCGCGTCCTGATGATTGCCGCCACGCAGATGCGGGCGCGGCAGGGAAAGCTGGTGGTCGCCGCGTTGCAGACTGTGGCCGCCGAGATTTTCGCTGTGAGCCGGTTTGACCGCGTCCTGACGGTGGCGACAACGCTTGAGGACGCGCTCGAGCACTGCTCCACGGCGGCGCTCGCCGCTTACAGGCAGTCAAGCGCGACGCCATGAAAAAGGTGCGCTTCTGGGGCACGCGTGGTTCGCTGCCGGTGGCGCTGACCGCCACTGGCGTGCGGCAGAAGTTGCTCGAGGTGCTGCGTGCCGCACGCGGCCGCACGCTTGCCACCGACACCGATCTGGAGCGGTTCCTCGACGGCCTGCCATTTCCGATCGCCGGCACCTATGGCGGACACAGTTCCTGCGTCCAGATCGACACCGGCGGCCCGGATTATTTCGTCTGCGACATGGGCAGCGGCCTGCGCCCCTTTGGGATTGCTGCGATGGCGCGTCGCGCCGGCACGGCGGGGCAGACCTTCCACATCTTTCAGTCCCATCTGCACTGGGATCACATCATGGGCCTGCCGTTCTTCGTGCCGGCCTTCATCCCCGGCAACCGCGTCGTGATCTACGGCGGACATGCCGAGCTTGAATCGGCGCTGCGCCGCCAGCAGGAGCGGCCATCGTTCCCGGTGGACTTCTCGATCTTCGGTGCCAAATTGGAGTTCGTCCACCTCGAACCCGGGCAAGACTACGACATTGCCGGCGTCCGCGTTAACACGCTGCTGCAGCGCCATGCTGGCGATTCGTACGGCTACCGCTTCGAGTCGAAGGGAAAGGCAGTGGTCTATACGACGGACTCGGAACACCCGTTGACCGATCACGAGCACCTCGAACAATTCGTCCAGTTCTTCCGCGACGCCGACCTGGTCATCTTCGATGCCATGTACTCACTGGCCGACGCGATCACGGTCAAGGCCGACTGGGGTCATTCCAGCAACGTCGTTGGCGTCGAGTTGTGCCAGAGAGCGGGCGCGCGGCATCTGTGCATGTTCCACCACGAGCCGGTGTTCGACGACGCAGCAATAGAGGCCGTGCTCGCTGAAACGCGGCGCCTCGAAGAAGTCACCCGCGGCGCCTCGCGGCTGCAGGTCAGCGCCGCCTACGACGGGCTGGAAATCGAGCTGTGAACGCGCGCCTGGCGCGCGAGCCGGCAGGCACTGCGGTCGGCCGGATAAGGCTCTTCGGCGCTGCGCTGCTCGCATTGCTGGTCGGTGCCGTCTGGATGCAAACAACGTGGACCGGGCGCCTGCAGGCTGCCTGGTTTGACGCCCTGCAGGTGCTGGGCCCGCGCCAGGTCGGCGCGTGGCCTGTCACGGTCGTCGAGATTGACCAGAAGAGCCTGAGCACACTCGGCCAGTGGCCGTGGCCGCGCACGCAACTGGCGCGCCTGCTAAAGGCAATTGATCGCTCCGGGCCAGCAGTCATCGGCATCAACATCCTGATGCCGGAAGCGGATGCACTTTCGCCCGAGCACGCGCTGGCGCAAACCCCGATCGAGGATCCCGCGGCAGCCGCTGCGCTTAAGGCGCTACCGTCCAACGATGCCGTGCTGTCGCGGGCGCTGCAGGAAACTCGTGCGGTGCTCGCCGTCGCCGGCACGCCCGAGCCGACCGGGATGTCCTTGCGCGCGGCGCCCGTCACAGTCCACGCAACTTCAGCAATATCGGAAACATTGTCCGCCGTCACCCAGTACGCGGGCGCGCTGACAAGCATCGACGAGTTGAATCGGCACGCCGCAGGCTGGGGGCTCACCTCGGTCGACCCGACGCGCGGCGTCGTTCGGCGCATCCCGATGGTGGCGAGCATCGACGGCACGCTGGTGCCGACGCTGGCCGTCGAGATGCTGCGCGTTGCCGCCGGTGTGCCCTCGGTGCGGCTGGCGGCCTCGGGTGCCGCGGTCACGGGCATCTCGATCGGCGACCTCGGGGTCCCGACCGAGGCCGATGGCAGCTTGCGCTTGTACTTCTCCGGCCACGCACAGGAGCGGTTTGTCTCGGCTCTCGACGTGCTCGAAGGGCGGGCCGATCGCGCGCTGTTCGAGAGGCAACTGGTCCTGATCGGCCTGACCGGAATTGGGCTGCACGAATATCTCGACACTCCGCTCGGCCAGCGTATGTCGGGCAGCGAGATTCAGGCACAGCTTTTGGAAAACCTGATCGACGGCACGTGGCTGCGGCGCCCTGCCTGGGCCCCGCGTGTGGAGGCGCTGACGCTGCTGGTGCTGGGTGCGGTGCTGGTGTGGGTCACGCCACGCGGACGACCATTCGGCGCGGCGCTGTCGATGCTTGCCTTTGTCGTGCTGTCAATGGCGATTGCTTTCCTTGCCTTCCGTTTGCAGCGCTTGTTGCTCGATGCCGCGACACCGGGCCTGAGCCTGATGCTTCTTTTCGGCGTACTGCTGACGCTGACGTTGGCGGAAGCCACCCGACAGCGCAGAGCGCTTGAGCGCGTCGTGCAGTCCCAGCGCGAGCAGGCCGCGCGCATCGCCGGCGAGCTCGAGGCGGCGCAGCGGATCCAGAACTCGACGCTGCCGCGCGCTGACCTGCTCCAGGGCGACCGCCGCATCGACTTGCACGCGCTGCTGACCCCGGCGCGCGAGGTCGGCGGCGACCTGTATGACTACTTCATGCTCGATGCGCGCCGGCTCTTTGTGCTGGTCGGCGACGTTGCCGGCAAGGGACTCTCGGCGTCGATCTTCATGGCAGTCAGCAAGGCGCTCTACAAGAGCGTCACCGTCCGGACGCCGTTGGCCGAAGCGGGTGACCTCGGCCTGGGGCAGATCATGAGCCTGGCCAACGCCGAGGTCTCGCGCGACAACGGGCAGATGCTGTTCGTCACCGCGTTCGCGGGCGTTCTCGACCTCGAAACCGGCGAATTCAGCTACTGCAACGCCGGACACGACAACCCGTACCGGCTGCATCCGGAGCGACCGGGTCTGGCGCGCATCGACGACGGCGATGGTCCGCCGTTATGTGCGGTGCCCGACTTCCCCTACCAGGGCGCACGCTGCCGGCTGATGCCGGGCGAGATCCTGTGCCTGATGACGGACGGCGTCACCGAGGCGCTGAGCCCCGCGGGCGAGTTGTACGGCCACAGCCGGGTTCAGAGAGTCCTGCTCGGGCTGGATATTCGGACTGCGCGCGCGCGTGACGTGGTTCAGGCGCTGCATGCCGACGTAATGGCGTTCTCCAGTGGCGCGGAAGCCGCCGACGACCTGACGATCCTGGTGCTGCGTTGGCAAGGCCCGCGATCGGCCGGCGATACATTCACCGCGGGCGCGTAGGCCAGCGCGGACGCGCATTCAGCGCACCAGGATCTCGACGCGCCGATTACGCGGCTCGGCCACACCGTCGGCCGTGGGGACGGCGAGTTCGCGCTTGCCGCGGCCGGTGGCGACGATGCGTTCTGCGGACATGCCACGAGCTACCAGCGCGCTACGCACGACCTCTGCGCGCTGGCGCGACAGCGGGTCGTTGACGGCGTCGCTGCCGACCGTGTCGGTATGCCCGATGACCTGCACGTCCGGCACCGGACGGCGGGCGATCTCACCAAAGACGTCGTCGATGATCCGCTTAGACTCGGCGGTGAACTCGTCTTTGCCCTCGACGAAATAGAGCGTGAACTGCGCCGGCGGCAGCGGCCGCGCCGCCAGCGCAGCGCCGAACTGCGCCTGCACCTCCTGCGCGCTCGACGCGTATGCCTTGGGACCGTCGCCCGACAAGCGCGCTCCGGCATACGGCTGGTCGAGCACCAACTGCTGCGTGCCCTGCGTAACGGTCACCTGCGCAGGCTTGCCGGCAGGGTCGGGCAGCAGCACAACGGAGCCCTGCGGCGGTGTCGCGCAGGCGCCAAGCAGCGCCACGAGAAAGACGACCGCGAGCCGGACGGTCACGGAACCGAGACGACGAAGTCGGTACCGCGCACGGCCAGCACCGCCGACGGAGTGCGAACCGTCATCGCCTGCGGTGATTGCTTCGCGATGCGACCCGACACGACTGCCAGCGTTCCGCGCTGCAGTCCCGACTCGAAGCGGCCCTGATGCGTGGTCGGATCGAATTCGAAGCGGTCCAGCGTGAGCACGCTGTTCGGCCCGGCGGAAAGCAGCGAGTTGTCGCGCATCGTGATGCCCACCGTCCCATCGGCACCCGTCTTAAGAGTGTCGGCCGCGGTCAGCGCCATGCCGACCTGCGCGGGAAAGGACTGGCCGTTGCGATCAACCAGAACCTGACCTTTGGCGACCTTGATCTGGCCTACGTCATCGGCCGCGGTGGCCGCAACGCAAGCCATCAGCAGGGCGAGCGGCAGCCCGCGGCGGAGCCGGCGAGAGAGCGTATTCATCAGCGGTTTCCTTTCATGCCGGGCCCGACTCTACACAAACCCGGCCGTGTGCAATAGTCGGGTTGATGACGGTCGAAACCCAGTGCGTCCTGCAAGCGAGCATGTCCTGTTTGCCGCTCGCGACCGCCTTCGTCGAGGATTTCTGCAACCACCATGACATTGCGCCGAATGACAGGCTGCGCCTGGCGCTGATCGCCGAAGAACTGTTCACGAACACGGTCTTGCATGGGCTTGGCGTTGATGGCGACACCTGCGTACGCCTTGCGCTGACCGCCGGACCGACGCAGCTGGTGATGGTCTACGAAGACACCGCGAGTCCCTTCGACCCGCTCCCGCGCGCCGCCCAGGCGCTGGCCGACCTGGATGCGCCAGTCACGGAGCGCCGGGCTGGCGGGATTGGCCTCGTGCTCATCACGCAGATGGCCGACCATGTCAGCTATGCACGCGTTGCCGGGTGGAACCGACTGAACGTGGCGCTGTCGCGCGAGCATTGAGCCGAAAGCAAAGCAGAGAGGCGCGAGCGCGCACCGTGCAACGAAGCAAGGGGATGACGAAGGGCGTTTTGGCGCCGGCTGCGACGCTGCGAGCAGCAATCCGCGAGCGCCGAACATTGCCGTGGCCCTGTGCCGCGGCCTGTCGAACGGCTTACGCCGTCCAGGAGCATGCCACGCCCTTCTTAACTCGGATGCGGCATCCTCGCGCACGAATTGCTTCCGCTGCGCTGCGCCGATTGCGGCCACGACAAGCTCGTCGCCTTCTCCTGCAAACGGCGCCGATTCTGCCCTTCGCGCGGCGCGCGGTCTCAAAGATGCTTGTTCAGCGTCAAGCGATCGATGAGGTCCAAGACAGTTGGTCGACTCAAAACGGCCATAAGGGGACATGGCATTCGCCAGCACGCGATGCGAACGGCTGCCCGCGGCGGGACCAAAGTCGTCCAGCGTTGCAGCATGACGTGAATCAAGGTTCGGAGCCTTCGGAGTGCCAGAGTGGGGAGCCAAGTTTCTAGAAGGGCTGCGCCATGTCTGACACACCGACCCGCCAAGCAACCGAAGCCGACCCCCCCCTGCAAGACTTCTCCAGGTGTCACATCGGGTTCGTGACGGTTCTCGAATCAGCGCTCGGCCTGCCCGAGATGATCGTCACCGCCGCACGGTCGCGCTCGTGCGCCGCCGACATGCTAAAGATGTTCCACGACCGCCTGCTCGCCCACCACGATGACGAGGAGCGCGACCTGTTCCCCGCGGTGCTCCGGGTCGCGCTGCCGGGCGACGAAGCGGACCAGGCCCAGACCATGGTCGCGCAACTCGTCCGCGAGCATCGCGAGATCGCGCAGCTGTGGAAGCAGCTGGAGCCGGCCGTGCAAGCCATCGCGAACGGTTACCTGCCACAGCTGGACTCCGCGCTACTGCACGAACTGGTGCGGAGCTTCAACGAGCACGTGCGCCTCGAGGAGGAAGAGTTCCTGCCCTTCGCGCAGCAGGTGCTTGCACGCGAGGCCGAAGACATGGCGATGCTGGGCTTGGCGCTGCACCGACGCCATGAAGCCGAGGAGATTATGGCGACGGCGGTGGTATACGGGGCCACCTGAACAGGCTCCTCGCGCCCCGCCGAACGCGGGAACGCCGGAGTCGTTTGTACGCTCGCCGACCGTCATGTTCGGTCACGTCCTGGATGTCATCCCGCCAGCGCGACGCTTGCGCGGAGCTCGCGCCCGCCGCAGCGCTGGCTGCTGCATGGGCCGTAGTGGGTTGCGCCCGAGACACGCAGTTTGAACGTCGGCTTTGGGTCGAGGCCGTGTGAAAACGCGAAAACCGTGCATTTTCGGGGGTCTGTTTGGTATTCCCGAGGGGTCGATCGTTGAATACAGAGCGATCTGAGAGGTCGCGTTCAACGTCGCGCGCTCCGCCGGCGCGTTTTCGCACAGCTTCGGTCGATCTGCGCCAGTCGCGTACAGGTTAGCGAACTGACATTCGCCAAATACGATCGGGGCGCCCTAGTACAGCACGCGCGTCAACCACTGCGCGATCAGCGCCGGCTTGTCTTGCCCTTCGCGCTCGACCGTCACGTCCCAGATCGCCTGCAGCCCGCCGCGAACATCCTTGCATGCCGCGAGCTTGAACCGCGCGCGCACGCGCGTGCCGGACAGCACTGGCGCGACCCAGCGAATGCGATTGAAGCCGACGTTGACGCCGGCGCTGCGGCCGAAGAAATCAATCGAGCTTCCCAGCAGATGCGACAGCAGCGACAGCGTGAGAAAGCCGTGCGCGACGGTGCGGCCGGCGCCGTGCTCATCGCGGAACGGTGACTCCCTGGCCGCGCGCTCGGTATCGATGTGGATCCACTGCGGGTCATGAATCGCATCGGCGAACTCGTCGATCGATTCCTGCGTGACCGCATACCAGTCGCTGACCGCGACTTCCGTGCCAACGGCGGCGCGCAGTTCAGCTTGCGTGATCGCACGTGCCATCTGGACTTTCATTGCTTCGCGTCAGGCGGGCGCACCGCCGCAGCCTGGGTGCGACGCCGCACCATTTCGTTGGCGATCGCTTCAAACTGCTCCCGCACCTCGTGCGCGATGAAACCGCGCGAGATGAATCCCGGCAGCCAGGTCCCGGGCTCCAGTTCCGCGTGATAAGTGATCCGCGTGGCGCCACCCGCTTCTAAGAACTTCGTCTGTGACTGCGCCGTGCGCATCGCACCGCTGATCTGGCGCGACCGCACCACTTCATTGGCGACCAGCTCCAACTCGCGGACTGACTCGAACGCGAATCTGAAAAGCCCGAAGCGCGCCATGCCTTTCTGCTGCACCGTAACGCGATTTCCGCTGCGATCGATGATTCGGCTCTCGGTCAGGTTGGGTACAAAGCGCGCCATGCCGTCGAAATCGGTCAGCACCGACCACGCATCGGACAGTGGCACCGGCGCGATGATGACCGTGTCCACGATATAGACGTCGCCGTCCTGCGCGACATCGACCCGCGTGACGGCCTCGGCGCGCGCCAGCGGCGGCGCAAGCAGGAAAGCGACGAGCGCCGTCGCGGCGAGCCGCCCGATCACACGCTGCGCGATACAGCGTCGACCACCGCCACGGCCGACATGTTGACGATGCGTCGCACCGTCGCCGCCGGCGTCAGGATGTGCACCGGCTTGGCCGCGCCTAGCAGGATCGCGCCGATCGTGATACCGCCGCCGGCCGTCACGCGCAGTGCGTTGTAAGTGATGTTGGCGGCATCGACGTTCGGCATGATCAGCAGGTTGGCCTCCGTGCTCAGGCTGGAATCGGGCATGATCGTTTCCAGCACGCCCCGGTCCAGCGCCGCGTCGGCCTGCATTTCGCCATCGACCACGAAGTCGGGCTTGCGCTCGAGCACCAGTTCCAGCGCCGCGCGCATCTTCTGCGCCGACGGCAGGTCGGAACTGCCGAAGTTCGAGTGTGAGATCAGGGCCACACTCGGCACCAGGCCGAAGCTGCGCACCTCGTCGGCGGCGAGCATCGTCATCTCCGCAATCTGCTCGGCGGTCGGATCCGGGTTCACGTGCGTGTCGCAGATGAAGAGCTGCCGGTGCGGCAGGATCAGCAACTGCATCGCGGCGAACGTATGCACTCCTGGCCGCAGACCGATCACGTGGCGCACATACCGCAGGTGATCGGGATAGCCGCCGACGGTACCGCACAGCATTGCGTCGGCTTCTCCCATCTGCACCAGCATCGCACCGATCAGCGAGGTGCGCGTGCGCACCTCGGACTGCGCCAGCGCACGCGTCACGCCCTTGCGTTTGGCGAGCGCGTAATACCCGCTCCAGGTCTCGCGGTAGCGCGGGTCGTCCTGCGGGTTCACGCACTCGACGTCCTGGCCCAGCTTCAGGCGCAGTCCGTAGCGCTCGATGCGCGCGGTGATCACGTCGGGACGGCCGATCAGAATCGGCTGCGCAAGGCCTTCGTCAACGACGATCTGCGCCGCGCGCAGCACGCGCTCCTCTTCGCCTTCGGCGTAGATCAGGCGCTTGCTTTGCTTCTTGGCGCGGTCGAACACCGGTTCCATCGTGGTGCCCGACTGGTACACGAAGCGGCGCAGCTGCGCGCGATAAGCATCGATGTCCGCCAGCGGGCGCGTGGCCACGCCGCTGTCCATGGCCGCCTTGGCCACCGCGGGCGCGAGGCGCTCGATCAGCCGCGGGTCAAACGGCTTGGGAATCAGATACTCGGGGCCGAAGCGCAATCCTTCGGCGCCGTAGGCGCGCGCCACTTCGTCGGGGATCTCGGTGTGCGTCAGATCAGCGAGTGCGCGCACGGTCGCGAGCTTCATCTCCTCGTTGATCGTGGTCGCGCCGACGTCGAGCGCGCCGCGGAAGATGAATGGAAAGCACAGGACGTTGTTGACCTGGTTCGGATAGTCCGAGCGGCCGGTACCGATGATCACATCGGGTCGAACGGCCTTGGCGTCTTCCGGCGTGATCTCCGGATCGGGATTGGCCATGGCGAGGATGATTGGCTGGGGTGCCATCGTCTTGACCATCTCCGGCTTCAATGCACCGGCAGTCGACAGGCCCATGAAGATATCTGCGCCCGGCATCGCATCCGCCAGCACACGCGCGGACGTTTCGCGCGCGTAACGCAGCTTGCTTTCGTCCATGCCGGCACGCCCGTGGTACAGCACGCCCTTGCTGTCGGCGACGAGGATGTTCGCGCGCTTAAGACCCAGGCTCACCAGCAGGTCGAGGCAGGCGATCGCCGCGGCGCCTGCGCCGGAACACACGAGCTTCGCCTTGGCGATGTCCTTGCCGACATAGCGCAGGCCGTTGAGCACCGCTGCGGCGGCAACGATTGCGGTGCCATGCTGGTCGTCATGGAACACCGGCACCTTCATCCGCTCGCGCAGCTTGCGCTCGATGTAGAAACATTCGGGCGCCTTGATGTCCTCGAGATTGATGCCGCCGAAGGTGGGCTCCAGCGCGGCGATGATGTCGACCAGCTTGTCCGGGTCGCGCTCGGCGAGCTCGATGTCGAAGACATCGATGCCGGCGAACTTCTTGAACAGGCAGCCTTTGCCTTCCATCACCGGCTTGCCCGCCAGCGGCCCAATGTTGCCGAGCCCCAGCACCGCGGTGCCGTTTGTGACCACCGCAACCAGATTGCCGCGCGCAGTCAGGCTGTAGGCCTCGCGGGGGTCGCGCACGATCTCGTTGCAGGCCTCGGCCACGCCGGGCGAATAGGCGAGCGACAGGTCGCGCTGCGTGACCATCGCCTTGGTCGGCACGACGGAAATCTTGCCGGGCGTTGGGTGACGGTGATACTCGAGCGCAGCTTCGCGCAGGTTCTCTGACATGGCACTCTCCTCATGGGGCGCACATCGTGCTGGGCGTCGTCGTTCTTTTCTCGTGCTGGGCGCTCGCTAGGTTACGCCGGCTTCAGCTGTAATTCGAGCCGACCGCTGCATCGATCTTCTGCAACACGTCTGAGGTCAGCTTTGGCGCCGTGTCGAGCGCCTTCAGGTTTTCGGCGATCTGTTCGGGCCGGGTGGCGCCGGTGATCACGCTGCTCACGTTCGGATTCTTCAGGCACCAGGCGAGTGCCAGTTGCGCGAGCGAACAGTCAAGATCGCGCGCAACCCCATCGAGCCGGCCGACGATCTCGTTCTTCGCCTTGTCGGTCAGGCCGTCGCGCAGGAACGCGTAGGTTTCCAGCGCGCCGCGTGAGCCGGATGGAATGCCCTGCCGGTACTTGCCGGTCAGCAGTCCCGACGCCAGCGGGCTCCACGTGGTCAGCCCCAGGCCGAGGTCCGCGCACAGCGGCTTGTATTCATCCTCCACGCGCTTGCGGTGGAACAGGTTGTACTGGGGCTGCTCCACCACCGGTTTGTGCAGGTTGCGCTGGTCGGCGATATCCCACGCGGTGCGGATCTCCGCCGCGCTCCATTCGCTGGTGCCCCAGTACAGCGCGCGACCAGAAGAGATGATGTCGTGCATTGCCCACACCGTCTCCTCGATTGGCGTGGTCGGATCCGCGCGGTGGCAATAGACGATGTCTACGAAGTCAAGCTGCAGACGCTTGAGCGATCCGTCGATCGCGTGCAGCAGGTACTTGCGATTGAGCGTATTGGAGTCGTTGGGGTTGGTGCGCATGCCCCAGTAGAACTTGGTCGACACCACGTACCTGATGCGCGGCCAGCCGAGTTCCTTCAGCACCGCGCCCATGATCTCTTCGCTCGCACCCTTGGCATAGATCTCGGCGTTGTCGAAGAAATTGACGCCGGCATCGAACGCAGCCGCCATCAGTTCGCGCGCGGCGCGCGTGTCGACCTGGTTGCCGTAGGTGACCCACGAACCAAACGACAGTTCGCTGACTTTCAGGCCGGCGCGGCCAAGTTGGCGGTAGTTCATGTCTTGATGTTTGTCGGCCGATAGGGAGCGTGGATTCTAGGCTTGGCCCTATCCGCGCCGATAATTGCGCCATGCCGATCATGCTGGCGCCCGCACCCGCCGCCGCCGAGCGCGAATGGGCCGTCGTGTGCCTGTGCGCGGCGTGGTGCCGCACCTGCGATGAGTATCTGCCCGCGCTGAGAGCGCTGGCCGCGCGCGAACCGGGCGCGCGCTTCGTCTGGATCGATGTCGAGGATGACGCGGAGTGGATCGGCGATCTGGACATCGAGACGTTCCCGACCCTGCTGGTGCTGGCGGCACAGACACCGGTCTTCTTCGGCCCCCTGCCGCCGCAGATTGCCGTGCTTGAGCGGACGCTGCAGGCGCTGCGAGAGAGCACCCCGAGCGACGCCGCGATCGACGCCGAAGCCGCCGACGACCTGGCGGCCATCGCCGCGCGTATTGCACGCTGGGGGCTCTGAAAGGCGGCCGTACGCGACTGGCGGCACAATCAAAAGCCCGCAAAGGGCACGGTCGACCATCACTGCCGGATGAGGAGTTCATGGATCTGCAACTGAAAGATCGCACCGCGCTGATCACCGGCGCCAGCGCCGGTATCGGCCGCGCGATCGCGCACGAACTGGCGCGCGAAGGCGTGCGGCTCGCGGTCACCGGCCGCCGCCGCGAGCAACTCGAGACTCTGGCGAACGAGGTCGCGGAGGCCGGTGGAACTCGGCCGGCAGTGATCGTGCACGAGGCGATGGACGAAGGCTATGTGCAGGCGGTTGCATCACAGGCGCTGGCCGCGCTCGGCAAGGTGGAGATCCTGATCAACAACGCGGGTGGCAGCCGGCCATTCAACATCGATGCCAGTGAACAGCAATGGCAAGAGGCGCTGACGCTGAATTTCACCCGACACCGGCAACTGACGCACCGGCTGCTCGAGCAGATGGTCGCCAACCAATGGGGCCGCATCATCAACATCACCGGCAAGTCGGAGCCCGAAGGCATCAACGGCGCGTTCTGCGCCAAGGCCGCGATCCACTCGTGGGCCAAGGGCCTGTCACGCGAGGTGGGCCGGCATGGCATCACCGTCAACTGCATACCGCCCGGCCGCATCCTGAGCGATCAGATCCTGCGCAACTACACGCCGGAATACCGCAAGCACCAGTCGCGACACGAGATCCCGGTCGGCCGCTATGGCGAGCCAGAAGAGCTCGCCGCACTGGCCGCCTTTCTGGCCTCGCCCCGTGCGAGCTATATCACCGGCGCGGTGATCCCGGTGGACGGCGGCCTGCGCCGCTATCAGTTCTAGAAGCTCCAGGAGATCAAATGAAACGCAGACATCTGCTCGCCGCCGCCGCGCTCACGCCACTGGCGCGCGGATCGAACGCGCAGACGTACCCGACCAAGTCGATTCGCTTTGTCGTGCCATTTGCGCCCGGCGGCACGTCCGAGATCGTTGCGCGCTCGGTGGCGCAGGAGCTGACTTCGCAGCTCGGCCAGACTGTGTACGTCGAGAACAAGGCGGGCGGCGCCGGCACGATCGCGATGACCGATGTGGCCAAGTCCGCACCGGACGGCTACACGTTGATCCTGAGCCACGTGGGCACGCTCGCCGTGAACCCGTACGCAATGACGCGCCAGCCCTATGATGTCACCAAGGATTTCGTGCCGGTCGGACTGCTGGCACGCGTGCCGAATATCTTCGTCTGCCACGCCGATTTCCCGGCAGGCAATTTCAAGGAGTTCGTCGAACTGGCGAAGAAGAACCCGGGCAAATACAACTACGGCTCGGCCGGCAACGGCAGCGCCGGGCATCTGGCCTTCGAGTACCTGAAGCTCGTCACCGGCACCTACATCGTGCACATCCCGTACCGCGGCACCGGTCCCCAGCTGCAGGACCTGCTGGCCGGACGCACCGAACTCTCTTCGGCGGGCGCACCGGCGCTGCTGCCTCATATCAAGAGCGGCAAGCTGCGCGCGCTCGCGGTCGGCACGCCGCAACGCATCCCGGCACTGCCCGATGTGCCGACCGTGTCCGAGATGGGCCACAAGGATTTCGAGACCTCACAGTGGTACGGCGTGCACGTGCCGGCCGGTACGCCGCGCGATATCGTGGCGCGGCTCAACAGCGAGATCAACAAGGCCCTGCGCTCCAGCCACGTCACCCAGCGCTTCGCAGCGGACAACGCCAGCGCCGGCATCGGCACGCCGGAGGACTACGCCGCGTTCATCGCGCGCGAGCAGAAACGCTGGAAGTCGGTGGTCGAGCGCGCCAAGATCGTGATCGATTCATGACCGGGCTTTTGCTCACGGCACCGCGCGCCCGGTCGACGCAGTCCAGATCTTGAACCACTGTTCGCGGTTGAGCGACAACGGCACGGCGCCCGCGGCGCCGCGAACGCGATCGATGTTGCCGCTGCCGACGATGGGTACGATGCGCGCCGGATGCGCAAGCAGCCAGGCGAATGCGACCTGATCCTCGGCGCCGCCGATCTCGTTGCCGACTTCGTTGAGCGTGGCGCGGACGCGCTGCGCCTGCGCATCTTCGGGATTGAATAAACGTCCGCCGCCGAGCGGCGACCAGGCCATCGGTGCGATACGCAGGCGCTGCGCGTGGTCGAGCGTCCCATCCAGAAACGGATCGAGCCGCAGCGCGGAGATCTCGATCTGATTGGTCACGAGCGGAATCGACAGGCGCGAGGCAAGCAGATCGAACTGGCTTGGCGTGAAGTTGGACACGCCCACATGCAGCACCTTGCCGGCGCGCACGACTGCCTCCAGGCCCGCCGCGGTGTCGTCTGCATCCATGAATGGATCGGGCCGATGGATCAGCAGCAGATCGACGCGGTCGGTGCGCAGCAGCCGCAGCGAGTTGTCGACCGACTTCACGATGTGCGCCGCGCTGCTGTCGTAGTACTTCAACCGATGCTGCGGGCGGCGCTCTGAAACGAGTTTGATCCCGCACTTGGTGATCAGCTGCAACCGGTCGCGCAACATGGGTGCGCCGGCGAGCATGCTGCCGAAGCGCTCCTCGCAACTGTAGTTGCCGTAGATGTCGGCGTGATCGATCGTCGTGAGGCCTAGTTCAGTGCAGCTTTCGATCAGCGCACGCAACGCGTGATCGTCGAGCTTCCAGTCGTTGAGCCGCCAGACGCCAAAGACCAGGCGCGAAACTTCGGGCCCGCTGACGCCGAGGCGAATTTTCGGGACCAGCATTGGTCTGCCTCCAGGCAACAGAACTACGCGGCGATTCCGACCCGCGCTCGTGCGGCGCGATATTCGCGCTCCAGCCGCGCAACCAGCTCGGCCGTGGTCGGCACGTCGTGAATCTGGCCGGCGCCCTGCCCGGCGCCCCAGATGTCGCGCCACGCTTTCTCGCGCCGGCTGCTGCCGCTACCGAAGTTCATCGCGCTCTTGTCCGCGGTCGGCAGATTGTCGGGATCGAGGCCCGCGGCAGCGATGCTCGCGCGCAGATAGTTGCCATGAACGCCGGTGAACAGATTCGTATAGACGATGTCTTCCGCACGCGACTCGACCAGCGTCTGCTTGTAGGCATCGCTGGCATTGGCCTCCTGCGTGGCGATGAAGCGCGTGCCGATGTAGGCCAGATCGGCCCCGATCGCCTCGGCCGCGAGGATCGCGTCGCCGCTCGCGATCGCTCCCGACAGGATGATCGTGCCGTCGTAGAACTCGCGCACCTCCGGCACCAGCGCGAACGGCGACAGACGGCCCGCATGGCCGCCGGCGCCGGTGCACACGAGGATCAATCCATCGACGCCGGCCTGCAATGCGCGTTTCGCATGCGCGATGTTGGTCACGTCGTGAAACACCAATCCGCCGTAGCTGTGCGCCGCGGCCACGACCTCGTCCGGCGCTCGCAGCGACGTGATCATGATCGGCACCTTGAACTTCACGCACACGTCGATGTCGTGCTGCAGCCGGCTGTTCGACGCGTGCACGATCTGGTTGACCGCGTAGGGCGCGACCTTCTGCTCCGGATGCGACTTCTGCCACACGTCGAGTTCGGCTGAGATCCGCGTCAGCCACTCTTCGAGCACAGGTTCCGGTCGCGCGTTGAGCGCCGGAAAACTGCCGACGATGCCGGCTTTGCACTGCTCGATCACGAGCGCGGGATTGGACACGATGAACAGCGGTGCGCCGATTGCAGGCAGGCGCAGTCGATCACGCAACAGAGGAGGCAGCGACATTTCGATTCAGGAATTCACGACGCAGCGCACTTTAGCCGAACGACGCAACGTCGCCCGCTCGACGTTCAGCGCGGGCCGGGTTTGCGCACGACGCAATCGATCAACGCCGACATGCCGCTGTGCTGCTTGCCTTCGTGCAGCAGGTCATCGTGCTCGCGCAGTTCAACGATCTCGTGCGCACCGAACGCCGCGCGCAGAAGTTCGGGCGTGTACAGATGGTCGGCGCACGGCGGGCCGCCGGTCCGGTACTCGAGCTGCCGCGGCGTATAGCCCTGCAGAAACAGCCACCCGCCCGGCTTCAGTGTGCGCAGCATGCCGTCGAACATCTGCGCCCTCACTGAGGGCGGCGCGAACTGCACGAAGATCGCCGCCACCACGTCGTAGGCGGCGGGAGCCCACGCCCATTCCTCGACGCTCGCAACGTGAAAGTCGATCGCCAGGCCCTGTGCGAGCCGGCGCGCCTTGGCCACGCCCAGCGGCGCGATGTCGAACGCGGTCACCGTCAGCCCCTGCTGCGCAAGCCACACGCTGTTGCGTCCTTCGCCGTCGGCGACACACAGTGCGTGCATGCCCGGCATCAGACGGGCGCGCTGGCGGGCAAGAAAGACATTCGGCGCAGTGCCGAAGATGTACTCGTCGACCGCGAAGCGCGCATCCCAGGTGGCACGCGGATCGGAAAAGTCGGGGTTCATGCGGTCGGCGACGCGCGGAGGTTGCAATGAAATCGCGGGCGATTCGGCGGATTCGGTTGCCCACTGTACCCGACGTCAACTCAGCCGACCGCGGCCGCCGTGCCGGCGACGGCGGAGAGTCTTCGGTACCGACCCGGTGAGTGGCCGGTCACGCGCCGAAAGGCCTTCGAAAACACCGCGTCGGATTGATAACCGACGCCTTCGGCGACGCGCGCCAGCGACGTGCGTTCGCTGCGCAACTGGTTCGCGGCCTGCGTGATGCGCCAGCGTGTCAGATACGCCATCGGCGCTTCGCCGACCAGCTCCTTGAAGCGAACCGCGAGCGCGGTGCGCGAGGTGCCGACCTCGCGCGCCAGCGCAGCGAGCGTCCACGGCTCGGCATAGCGTTCGTGCAGAACCATCAGCGCCCGGCCAATGACAACTCGTTCAGCGTGTTCGTCTACGAACAACTCGGTGCGACGCCTTCGGTGCGCCTGCCCCGGATGTCGCGCGCTGAGCCGGCGCCTGAACGGGCACGCGTCAAGGCCGACGCTCCCGCGCAGGGAGCAACAAAAGCGGCCCCGGCCGTCCACGCTGGCGCGCCGGCCGCCCCGGCCGGTACACCGTCGACGCATTGAGCGAAGCCGCGCTCATATGACCTCAAGCGCCGCAGCGGCAGCACCGGTTTCCCGTTCAAGCAGGAGCCGGTGCTGTCTTGCGTCAGCAGCCTTCAAACGTCAGCACCGGCCGGCCGCTCGGAACCGCCTTGGGTATCAGGGAGCAGAAGTGCGCAGCGCTCGCCCGCGGGTCGAGCAGTCCCTCCCGCACGAAGGACAGCAGATCGTCGAACTCGTGCTCGGTCAGATCGATCGGCAGCGCGAGCAGCGGATCGAGCGTTGCGAGCACGGACTCGATCGGGCCCAATGAAAACCACAGATCGGGTGCCACGCCGGCGCGCCGGGAGTCATAGCGTCGTGCCGACCTGGCGACGTTCAGGTGATGGTTGACCGCATCTTCCAGACGCGTGAATGCGCCGTTGTGGAAGAACGCCGGCTGCAGTGCCACGTTGCGCAGCGGTGATGTGCGGAACTTGTAGCGGTCGGCCGCGTTGCCGGTGATCTGTTCCAGGCCGAAGTCCTCATTCTCGCCCGGGCCGTCGAAGATCACATTGCCCTTGCCCACACCGAAAGCCGGCGCGATCTGCGGCACGCCGATATTGTGCATCTGGAAGTCACTGAACATTTCGTTGGACGCTCCTGCGACTGCGTGACATGCAACGCATTTGCCCTTTCCAAAGAAGGTGAGTGCCCCGCGTTTCTGCGCCGGTGAAAGCGCATTGAGTTCGCCGCGCGCATAGCGGTCGAGCGGCGCGTTGGCGCGCACCAGTGTGAACTCGAACTCGGCGATCGCGCGACCGAACATCGTGAAGTCGATTGGCGCGCCGGCGGACACTTCGGGGAACACCCGGCCGAACAGCGCGCGGTAGGCCGGCGTCGCGTTCAGTCGCTTGAGTACTTCCTGGCGAATCGGCTCGTTGCGAAAACCCGAGGCATCCGGCGGCGGCACGATGCCGCCCTCGCCATCGTCGAACTGATCGAAGCGCGGCCCGATCGTGCCCTTGGTGCCGGTGAATCCCGCGACCTCGACCAGTTCAGTCGGCGGGATATGCGCCTGCGCGATCAACAGATGGGTGACGGTCGGATGCAGTGGCGGGAACTGCGTCGTTCCCTCCGGTGCCGGAAAGGTGAAGCCGAGCACATTGGAAAACGGATCGCCGGCCGGCGAGAAGAAGCGGCCGTTCCACATCATCTTGGGAAAGAAGGCAGCGTTGACGACCGTCGGCGCGCGCCGCTGGTTACGTGGGCCGGTGCGGCTTGGACCAACGACGCCGTTGTTCTGCACGCCGATGGCGATCGACTGCGAATCGCCCATGCCGAACGCCGGTGCATGACAGCCAGCACAGGTGTTGTCGCCGTACAGCGCTCCGGCGGTGTCGAAGAAGAGCAACCTTCCGAGATCAGCGAGCCGCTTGTCGATGCGACGGTTGAGCCGTGCTTCCAGCGTCGATTCAATCTTGCCGGCGAAGCCGGCGCGGCGCAGTTCGGCGCTTAGTCGCTCATTCAGATGCCCCTGGTCATCGGCAAATGACTGCCGCGTCGGTACCGCCAGCGAGCCCAATAGCGTCAAGGCGGCGAGCAGCGCCACCACCCCGCGCCGACCACGCCACCCGGTGCGCCGTGGCGCTGCGAATCTGTCGGCGGTCGAGCACATCAGTTTGCGGTTCATCTATTACCCCTCGGCATTGGCATGCAATGGACGCCGGACTGCTGCGCGGGCCAGCGAATGCGCGGTCAAGTCGTATTTCCTGCGGATTCGAATCCGGAGCCGACTTGGCTCCCTTGACCGGCAGCAATTCCGATGCCAGCGCGGATTCCCGCGCCTACGTTTCAGCGAAACGGCCAGCCCATGCGGCGTCTCGACTCGTCACACGCGGCGAGACTCGGCCGCGTTCAGCGCACGCCTGGGTGAAAACTCGTGTTGTTGCGTGAAAACACCCAAGTGTGGGTGAATTCACCCGGCGGTGCGGTCGAGCCGACGAGGAGGAGCGTCGCTAACCGAA
>Ga0209464_10000057_pt1 | contig 36885 bp, 31 predicted proteins | sample DOMMetBare1Fresh_2_FD_187473 | JGI IMG/M metagenome (GOLD analysis project Ga0209464, IMG submission 187473) | Wetland sediment microbial communities from St. Louis River estuary, USA, under dissolved organic matter induced mercury methylation -... | ecosystem: Environmental > Aquatic >...
ACCATTGGGGCGGTCTGGGAAAATCCCAGATGTTCAAATGCTTCCCCTTCGTCATCGTCGCCATCAACATCCTCATCGCCGTTGTGAGCGATTTCGAATCCGCTTCCCATTTCTTCACGGGCGATTATTTCATGCTCAACGGATCTCCGGTGTGGATTACATCCGAGCATGCGACGCAGGTGTGCGGATGGAACAACGTGTTCAACGGGGTAGCGGGACTCATCAACATCGCCTGCATGACCGGTTGGTGGGGTATCTACACCAGCAAGAAGAAGCACGACATGCTGTGGCCCGACATGACCTGGGTGTTCATTCTGGCCTATGATCTGTGGAACTTCTGCTACACCTACAACTGCCTGCCCAACCACGCATGGTACTGTGGTCTGGCATTGCTGCTGGCTCCTACGGTGGCCAATGCGCTGTGGAACAAAGGCGCTTGGATTCAGAACCGGGCCAATACCTTGGCGATCTGGTGCATGTTTGCCCAGGTGTTCCCGACATTCCAAGATAGCTTCCCCGATATGGGCTTCGATAGCATGTTTGCCGTGCAGTCGACATTGAACGTTACCGCCAACACGGTGATATCCGTCATCGCCCTGGCATCCAATGTGTTTGCGATTGTCTACATCGTGTACCGCGCCAAGAAGCTGGGCGTCAATCCGTACAAGCACGATGTGTTTGTGGGCACCAAGGATTACGATGCCGCTATGGCACGCGTCGACGAAAGCGAACTGAAGGCAGCTTAGACTGCGTGTGTCTAAAGAGGTATTCGGTTCATGCTCTGCTTCATTACCGTTCTGCGGTCGGATTCGCACGAGTCCGACCGCAGTTCATTTTTTGCTGAGGTGTCTGTCGGGATCGTCCGCTAGGCCGTTCGCGTCGAACCTGCGGTATCGTTGCGTGCGAGCAGGGGGAAACGCAGCGCTGGTGCTAGAATTGCACGTGTGAAAGCTATGCTCGCCGGGTGTGTTCTTCCGAGTCGCCTTCGGCGGGGCTGCAAACATTTTGTCCAGGCCGTCCAGCCCGGCCTGCGTGAAGACAAGGAGCGAACATGACCGATTCAAACGCACCTGTGGTGGGCATCATCATGGGGTCGAAGAGCGATATGCCGAACATGGAAGCATGCATGCAGCAACTTGATGAATTCGGCATTCCCTATGAAGTGAAAATCGCGAGCGCGCATCGCAAGCCGCTCGAAGTGCATGCATGGGCTTCTGGTGCTGCCGATCGCGGCATACGCGTTGTCATCGCTGCGGCAGGAAAAGCCGCTCATCTGGGCGGAGTGGTTGCCGCCTACACGCCATGTCCCGTCATTACCGTTCCCATGAAGACGAGCGACTTGGGCGGTCTTGATTCGTTGCTCTCCATGGTGCAGATGCCCAGCGGGGTACCCGTAGCGTGCGTTGCCATCAACGGTGCCAAAAACGCTGCTATTCTGGCGTTGCAGATGCTGGGTACAGGCGATGACGCCCGCCGCAAGCAGATGGCGGAATACAAGAAGGATATGGCCGATGCCTAAAAAACTCCTGATGGGGAACGAGGCCTTCGCGTATGCGGCGCTTGAAGCCGGCGTGCGCGTGGTAGCCGGCTACCCCGGAACGCCTTCCAGCGAACTGGTCGAAACAGTTGCCAAGCTGCACGCTTCGGGCGTTGCCCAAGGAGTGCATGTCGAATGGTCTACCAACGAGAAGGCAGCCCTCGAATTGTTGGCCGGCGCGTCGATGGCTGGAGCCCGCGTGTTGTTCACCTGCAAGCAGGTGGGCATGAATGTTGCCAGCGATCCGTTGCTCAGCCTGAACTATGTGGGCATCAAAGGCGGCTGCGTGCTGTTCGTGGCCGATGACCCCGGCCCCATATCGAGCCAGACCGAGCAGGACACCCGTCGTTTCGCTGATTTTGCGAAAGTGCCGGTACTCGATCCGTCCACGCCCGACGAAGGCTACGCCATGATGCGTGAAGCGTTCGAGCTGTCCGAACGTTATGGTACGCCGGTAATCATTCGCCCTACCACGCGTATCTGCCATGCGTCGACGTTTTTCGATATTCCTGCATCGACGCAAGCCCGTCCGCTCATCGATGGCGGCTTCCAACGCGATTCCAAATGGGTCATCTTCCCGCGCCGTGCCTATCAGGCTCACGCCGAAATCACCGAACGCCTTCCGCGTATTCGCCAAGAATTCGAATCAGGTGCGTTCAATCCGGTTGTGCAGCACGGCGACGATCCCGCACGGGGCATCGTGTGCGGCGGGGTGAGTGCCGCGTATGCGCGCGAAGCGCTTGCGATGCTCGAAGCGGCGTGCGACCGCACGGGAATGCTTGCACCTTCGTACCGGCTGATGCAAATAGGCACTCCGTTCCCGTTCCCGTATGAAGCTGCCGCTGCATTTGCCGACGGCTTGGAAGACGTCCTGGTGTTCGAAGAGCTGGACCATGTCCTGGAAGATGGATTCATCCAACTGGCGGGAAGCCATCATCTTGACCTGCATGTCCATGGCAAGCTTGATGAGTCCACGCTCAGACGGGGCGAGAATGGTACGGAGGATTGCCTGGGGCGTCTTGCCGCATTCTTGGATTGTCATCCTGCCGGCATTGCCGATTTGTCTGCATTGGATCAGCCCGGTGCTCCCGAGCCGCCCATGCGCCCTCCGGTGCTCTGCGCCGGCTGTCCTCATCGGGGCGGCTTCTATGCGGTCAAACGGGCACTGGGCAAGAAGCCGGCGGTGCTGTGCGGCGATATCGGGTGCTACACTCTGGGTAATGCCCAGCCGCTCGATGCCATCGATACGTGCTTGTGCATGGGCGCGGGCATCACTATGGCGCAGGGTTTTTCGGTCGCCGAACCAGATCGTGCGTGCGTTGCGTTCGTGGGCGATTCCACGTTCTTCGCCAGCGCGCTCACCGGCGTGGCGAATGCGGTATACAACCAGCATAATGTAACGTTCGTTATCCTGGACAACGCCACGACGGCTATGACCGGATCTCAACCTCATCCGGGAACAGGGCAGACGCTTATGGGTCCGAAGAGCGAACCCATCGACATCGAGGGCGTGCTGCGCGCCTTGGGCGTGCACTGCACAGTGCGCGCCAATCCTCTTCGGCTGGACGAAGCGGTGGCTGCGGCTCGCCAGGCTATCGAGCATCCCGGCCCTTCTGCGGTGATATTCGAATCTCCTTGCGTGCAGCTGATCAAGCCAGCCCTCCCGGCCGTCATCGATCCTGACACCTGCACGGGCTGCGGAGCCTGCATTCGCGCAATCGGCTGCCCCGCCATGGGTATGGATACCGATGGTGCGTGCGTGCATATTGATGCGTCGCTATGCAACGGATGCGGGTTCTGCGTCGATGTGTGCCCGTTCGGGGCTATTTCTGCGCCCGCGCGCGAAGAAGGAGGGGAGGCGGCATGCTGAACATCCTTATCGCCGGAGTAGGCGGGCAAGGGTCTGTCCTTGCTGCGAAAATCCTCGCCCAGGCTGCGTTGGAGCGCGGCTGGCAGGTGCGTACGGCCGAAACTATCGGTATGGCTCAGCGCGGCGGCAATGTCACCTCGCATGTGCGCATGGGCAATGCAGGCGAATGCGTACATGCGCCGCTTGTTGCCAAGGGAACTGCCGATGTCATCATTGCGCTGGAACCCGGCGAAGGCTTGCGTGCCTTGCCGTATTTGGCAAAAGATGGCTTGATGGTATGCGCCACTACGTCTATTCCCTCGGTCATGACCGATCTTTCCGGCGAAGCGTACTGCACCGAACCCATCATTGCGTACCTAGCTTCTGCTGCGGCTCATTTCTGCGCTGTCGACGATGCGGCCATCTGCGACCGGGTTGGTAGCCGCAAGGTGCTCAATGTGGCCATGCTGGCGGTTGCCGTGCAACTTTCTGCGGGAGCCGACTATGGCTTGCGCGGTGCGATTGATATTGACGAATTGAAAGAGGCGCTGAAGAATTGCGTCAAGGAGCGCTTTATTGCGCTAAACTGTGAGAGCGTCGACATCGCAGTCGAGACACTCCAAAAAGCATAACGGTTAGGACATGCACGTGGAAATGAAGCCCGAGCAGTTGAAGCTCATCACCGATCAGTTCAAGACCCTGAAGGACCGATCGCCGTTCTATGCGCGCAAGTTCGACGGTATCGACATCGCCGACATAGCGACGCAGGCGGACTTCGAGAAGCTGCCGTTTTCCGAAAAGGCCGATTTACGCGAAGCGTATCCGTTGGGCATAGCCGCTGTTCCCGAACGCGAAATAGTGCGTATCCATTCTTCCAGCGGCACGACGGGCACGCCCGTCATCATTCCTTACACCAAGCAGGATGTCGATGATTGGGCCACTATGTTCGCCCGGTGCTACCGCATGGCGGGCATCACCGCAGAGGACCGCATTCAGATAACTCCCGGCTATGGTCTCTGGACTGCCGGCATCGGCTTCCAGTTGGGCGCCGAGAAGCTGGGTGCCATGTCCATCCCCATGGGGCCTGGCAATACCGAAAAGCAGCTGAAGTTCATGATCGACATGAAGTCGACCGTGCTGTGCGCTACCAGCTCCTATGCACTGCTGCTGGCCGAAGAAATCGCCAAGCAAGGCGTGGGCGATAAAATCCACCTGCGCAAAGGCGTGATCGGTAGCGAGCGGTGGGGCGAGAAGATGCGCCAGCGCATCGCCGACGAACTGGGCGTCGAGCTGTTCGATATCTACGGTCTTACCGAAATCTATGGTCCCGGCATCGGCATTGCCTGCAAAGAGCAGAATGGCATGCACATCTGGGAAGACTATGTATACTGCGAAATCGTCAATCCGAAAACAGGCGAGCCCGTGCCGGACGGCGAAATCGGCGAGCTGGTCCTTACAACGTTGCGCAAGCAGGGTGCCCCGCTTATCCGCTATCGCACGCACGACCTGTCCCGTTTCGTAACGGGGGAGTGCCCGTGCGGATGCAAGGACGTGCGCATCGACATGCTGATCGGACGCACCGATGATATGGTGAAGGTGAAGGGCGTGAACATGTTCCCCGCCCAGATTGAAGAAGTCATTCAGTTTACCGACGGCGCTTCCAGCGAATACCAGGTCATGATCGACCACATGCTGGGCAAGGATATTCTGACGGTGTTCTTTGAAACCGAAGCAGTCGGCGAAGCAAAGCAGAAGGTCGAGCAGGAACTCGAGCTTATCTTCAAGGGCAAGATAGGCGTGACACCTGTTGCTAAGGGCGTGTCCGTCGGCGAGCTTCCGCGTAGCGAGAAGAAAACCCAACGTATCTTCGATAACAGGTACTAACAGCCAGATAAAGGAATCGATATTCTCATGATGAATGTATCTCAGCGGCTCGAATCGCTGCCGATGACCCCTACCATGAAGAAGATACTGGTTTTGGTCGGCATCGGCTGGCTGTTCGACGCGATGGATCAGGGCATGGTCAGCGGTGTTATCGCCGCTATTGGGACCGATTGGGCTTTGACGCCTCTGCAATTGAGTTGGCTGGGCAGTGCCGGTGTGCTGGGCATGATCGTTGGTGCGGCCCTTTCCGGTGCCGTAGCCGATCGATGGGGCCGCCGTAAAGTGGTCATGGCAACCCTGCTTATCTACAGCGTGGGCAGCGCCCTTTCCGGACTTGCACCCAACTACATGATACTCATCATCTGCCGGTTCATTACCGGCTTCGGATTGGGTGGCGAACTGCCCGCGGCATCCACCCTGGTCAGCGAATTCTCCCCGCTGAAATCGCGCGGGCGCAATGTCGTGCTGCTGGAAAGCTTCTGGGCGTGGGGCTGGATCGCAGCGTCTCTGGTTGCATATTTCGCAATTCCTTTGTACGGATGGCGTGTGGCCTTCCTCATCGGTGCCATACCCGCATTGTTTGCGGCGGTGTTGCGCCGCATGGTCCCGGAATCTCCGCTGTACTTGGAATCGAAGGGGCGCTTCAAAGAAGCTGATGCGCTCGTTTGCGCCATGGAGAAAGAAGCTGGGATAGCGCGACCCTCCACATCGGATACCGAGGTGCCGGAGGCAAAACTGCATCCTGGGCCTTCGTCGGTTTCTTCTGCTGCAAAGCCGTCGTTTGCTCGGCTGTGGTCGCAAGGAAACAGGCGCACCACTGCGGTGCTGTGGATTATCTGGTTCGGCGTGAACTTCGGTTACTATGGTTTCGTGCTGTGGACGCCGACGCTTCTCATGGGTCAGGGATTCGATATGGTCAAGAGCTTCGGTTTTACAGTAATCATGTGCCTAGCCCAGCTGCCTGGGTATTTCAGCGCAGCGTACTTGATTGAGAAGCTTGGACGCAAACCTGTTTTGATCTGCTATTTTGCTGGCACAGCGGTGGCGGCTTGGCTGTTTGGACAGGCAGGAAGCGAAGCTGCTGTGTTGGCTGCGGGTTGCCTGCTGTACTTCTTCGCCTTGGGCGCGTGGGGATGCGTTTATGCGTATACGCCCGAAGCCTATCCTACCGAAGTGCGGGCATCCGGTGCTGGCTGGGCTGCTGCATTCGGCCGTATCGGGGCGTTTGTTGCGCCGTTTATCGTTCCTGCGCTGTACGCTGCATGCGGGGCTCAGAACGGTTTTGCTGCTGTTTTCGCGCTGCTTGCCGCAGCATTTGCCGCTGTATCATTGGTGGTTGCCCTCTTCGGACGAGAAACCAAGGACGTGCCTTTGGTCTCGTCTGAACGGCGTCAGCCTTCGGATTGCTAAGAGTCGGCAGCTGATGCTCGATTCCTTGTACGTCTGAGCTTTTCGAAGCCTGTCTTAGGCCTCTATGATGTAAGGAAGGGGCTGATCGTGCGGCTCGGTTGGGACAATGGGTACGTATTGTTCACTAAATGCGATGCCGATGACGAGAGTCGTCGGCATTTTTTCTGCCAAAAGGCGATCGTAGTTGCCGCCACCGTAACCAAGCCGGTTCTTCTTTGCATCGAATGCCGTCAGAGGTACGATGATGCTGGCTAATGCGTCGGTGGGACATGGCATGGTCGAGGCAAGTGCGGGGTCGTTCATGCTATACGACTTCAGGGGATGCAGCATGAAGTCGGCTCCGCCTTCTGCGTAGAGTTTTTCGGGAACGATGCGGAATATCATATATGCATGCCGTTTCGGTCTATCCGTCTTACCCGGCGCGTGCGCCGTAACCGCTGCCGGCGCATCCTCCTGTTGCATCATGCAAGGAAACGCTACCCGCCATCCATGGCGATAAGCTGCTACGATAAAGGAATCTACGTCGACTTCACTGCCCATGCACTGATAGGCGGCGATAACGGGATCCTGTCCGGTTATGCGGTCTTCGCGTCTTTCTTCCTGTCTACGCGCGGCGAGACCTGCTTCTATTTCTTCGAGAAGCCGATCGCACGCGGCCTTGCTTCGCCGTATGCGATCGGGTGGGGAAATGCTATCGCGTCGAGCCAAAGCCGCTGTACGCACGGAAGCCTTGTCGACTGTGCGAGAGGGCATGGAATCAATCCATCCCCAGCAGCTGCATGCCCAGTAAGGTGATGGTCAAGGCGCTGACGATGACGATGGTCGTCCAAATCAAGAATCGTGATATACGGCCGCTGGCGTAGGCTCCCATAACATGCTTGTCGGAAGAAATCACGGCCATGCAGATCAGCAGAACCGGTAGGATGATGCCGTTGATCAGCTGTGACGTAATCATGATTCCCATCAGGTTGATGTTGGGAATCAGCACGCCCACAGCCGAAATCAGGATGATGAAAGTGATGAAGCTATTGAACAGCGGGGCCTCTTTCCATTCAAAGGATACGCCGGCTTCCCATCCGAACGCCTCGCAGATGACGAACGAAGTAGTCAGGGGCAGCACGCAGGCACCAAGGAAGCTGGCAGCGATAATGCCGATGGCGAACAGCGTCTGGGCGTATTGCCCGGCAAACGGAGCCAAGGCACCGGCAGCGTCCGCAGCGCTGTTAATGGCAATGCCCTGCGGGTACAGGACGGCTCCCGTGGTCACGATGATGAACCAGGCTACCAGGCATGCGGCGATGGTGCCCGATATGCCGTCGACTTTCAGGCTGAACATATCTTTGATGCCCAAGCCCTTTTCTACCACGTTGCTCTGGGCGTTGAACATCATCCACGGGGCGATGGTTGTGCCGATCATCGATATCGTCAAGGACATGAAATCGCTTTGCTGCAGCACGTGCGGCACGGCCGTTGCCGCCAGGGCGGCATTCCAATCAGGTTGGGCCATGAACGCAGCGATGATATAGGACACGAAAATGAAGCTGAGCACGAGGAATATGCGCTCTACGCGCTTGTAGCTGCCCCCGATGATAAGCAGCCACACGCCTGCCGCTGCAATAGGCACGGACACATACGTGGGCACGCCGAAGATGGCCATGCCCGAAGCGATGCCGGCGAATTCCGACCAGACGGTACTGACGTTGCAGATGACCAGCGTCAGCATGACTAGGGAAGTCAGCCGGATACCAAAGCGCTCGCGGATAAGCGCTGCAAAGCCCTTGCCGGTGACCGCTCCCATACGCGATGCAGTCAGCTGCACGACGATGAGCAGTATGCACATGATGGGGATGGTCCACAGCGTGGTAAACCCGAACTGGGCGCCGGCAGTCGAATAGGTGGAGATGCCGCCGGCATCGTTGCCTGCCATGGCCGTAACCACACCGGGTCCCATTGCAGCCAATATCAAAGCGATGCGGCTTTTGCCTCGGGACTCTTCCCGAGGGTTTTGCTCATTGGACATAACCGGTGCTGCTTGCTGCGCCGAACGATTTTTTCCGGAGGAACGGATTACATTGTTCATGCCACGCCTCCCCGGTACCCGACGATCTGTAGGATGATCAGCGTGTAGAGAATCAGAAGCAGCAACCCTCCTGCCGTGATGCCCGCTATGCGCAGCTTGTTACCGCTGCTCTTGGTTTCTTCGGCATCTTCTTCGATGACGTCCAATGCATCGTCGAACTCGACAATGCCCAGCATACGTCCATGCTCGCTGACAACGGGCATGGCGAGCAGGTTGTATTTGCTGATGCCGTCGGCAACATCGTCTTCGGATTCGTCGGGCAGAACGGTGATCAAGTCATCGAACATGATGTCGTGCAGTTTTGTATCGCTTTGGGCGAGCACCAACGTGCGCAGCGAAAGCACGCCTACCAGCTTGTCGTAGCTATCCAGCACGTACAGGTAGTGGATGGTGGGGAAGTCTTCGGGCATGCCGCGCAGCATTTCCACCGCTTCGCTGACCGTGTCGTCTTCGTGCATGCTGACGAACTTGGTCGTCATCATACCACCGGCGGTTTCGTCGCGGTATCCCAACAGCTTGCGAATATCTTCTGCGTCTTCTACGCCCATCAGGCGAAGCAAGCGCTCGGCCTTACCATACGACAGGTCGCGCACAATGTCGGCGGCATCGTCGGGGTCCATGCTGCCCAGCAGCTTGGAGGCACGTGCATCGTCCATGTCGTCGATGACGCCTGCTTGGTATTCGTCTTCCATTTCGCTGATGGCGTCGCCGGCGCGCTCGTCGTCGAGATGCTGAAAGACTGCGGCGCGCTGTGCAGGATCGAGCTGCTCCAAGATGTCGGCTACGTCGGCAGGATGCAGTTCTTCCAAACGAGTGTGGGAAACAGAAAGCTGCACCTTCGAAAGATCGCGATCGAGTAGATCCATATAATTCCAAGCGATGATCTGCTCATTGATGCGGTGCCCGAATTTTTTGGAAACGGCTACTACGGCCGTCTCCAGCCAAGGGGCCAATCCCCGCAGGATACCGCGGAATCCCACTTCGGCACCGAGCAGTCGCAGCTGCGAACCCGATATGGACAGCTTGAGGTCGTTTACGCGAACGACTTTCATGCCTTGCGTATCTACGATCTGGCGGTTCAGCAGGTCTCGTGCCAGCAGAACTTCATCAGGTTGCAGATAGCTGAAGCGGATGCCCGTTGCGTTCACGGAAAGCAGGATGCGGTCGCCGTCGAATTCTTCGACATACTTGCGCCAGCTGACCATGAAAGGAACTTTGCCGGGCCCTTGGAATGCCAAGCTGGTGATGCGAGGAAACACCTCGCCGGTTTGGATTGCCAGGTCGGACACTGATCCGATTTTCTCGCCGGTCGCATCGATAACCGGTTTCCCCAGCATTTGAGAGAGATAGAGCATGTAACTTCCCCTGTCGGTTCGGCATTCTGGTCCCTATCTGCCACAAGTAGCGAAGCCGCGTGGGCGATGAGCCTGTAAAATACCTATGTTCCAGTGTTGTGGCACGTGCAGCCGACCTTCGACCGCCGTACCGGGGAAGTCGAAGGGCTAGCTACTGTGAGGTTTCGGTTTTCGAACCTTCAAGTAACTTCCTTCCTCCGAGACGAAAAATCCGCACGTGCTGGCATGCCTTGCAAGGAGCCAATCGTTGCGGACATCTACCGAACGCTTTCGGGCGTTTACATAAAAAATGCTGCAAATGGTGCGCCGTGAGGGATTCGAACCCCCGACGTACTGATTCGTAGTCAGTCCCTCTATCCAGCTGAGGTAACGGCGCACTTGAATGCAGCAGAAGCTATTCTGCCAGTTACCTTTGAGGCTGTCAACCGGCATTTGGAAATGTGTTTCACGATTCACAAAAGAAGAAGCGAAGAAGGTCGAAAAAGACCGTCTATCGGTTGCCGAGTTTCTCGATCAATTCATCGCGCGTGTGGACGTCGAGTTTGCGGTACGCGCTCTTGATATGGCTTTGCGCCGTGCTGGTGGATATGAAGAGTGTGGACGCTACTTTTTTGATGCTATGCCCTTGAGAAAACAGGCCGACGACTTCGATTTCGCGCATGGTAAGGTGATGCGCCTCGGCCACATGGCGCCACGATTCGGGGTCGAGAGGGGCATTGGGGGATTGCGAGGTAGCGCCGTTCAGGGCGCTGCGTAGGGTAACGGCACCGAAGAAGGCGATGATAAGCACGAGGAGTGCGAATACGATGGTGAGAACCAATATGTCCGAAGTGGGCATTCTTCCGCCGTCTCCGATCATCAGCAAACGGGGGGTAAGCGCATAGCTGATCAACCAAGATATTGTTTCAACTAAGATGCTGCAGACAACGAACACCGGCAGGAACGGCAGCTTCTTGTATTTGATCATGTTGCAGAGCAGTACCCAGAGAAAAAAGTCCAGCATGGATCGGGATATCACGACCACCTGGCCCCCGATTGAATACGTCCCGCCGAGCAGGCAGACGAATGCGCCGCAGAAGAAGCAGAGAGCCAGCGCGATCCAGCATTTCAAAACCATACCCTCGACGCTCATGTAATCATCGGGGCGTGCTGATTTTCCTTGGAAGAACCGCCCCTTCTGGTAGAGCAGGCAGACGACAAGAACAGCTGCTGCCATGACCATCGAAAGGGGCCAGCGGATATCGGCCGAACCGCCGCGAATATCCACAATACCGCGGACGATGCTGCCAGCCAGCAGGAAAGCGATGAACAACAGCACGTAAGGGTCGGTTTTCTTGAGCAGCGGCAGTACGTTCATGCCGACCGCCTGCTTGTCAGCCTGTTCGATGCGGGGGAGCATGAACCAGCAAAGGCACGTGCAGAAGGGCGCGATGAAGGCGATGACGCTTTTGAGGTAGGGCACATAGCCCAAAGCCGAAAACACGATCAGCCCGAGAAGATATGAAACAGCTAGGACGGTGATCATCTTCGCATTGAAAGAAGCGGAAAAATAGCGCGCCCAGGCAAGGTATGCTCCGAAAAACCCGATGGCGACTAATGGAGTGGACAGCCAATACAGCACGACGCTGTCGAAGCCGGTGTTTGCAATAAGGGCAAAAGCCGCCCCGATGCTGCCCGCGCATCCCGACACCATGATGATCAAGGGTGTGCGTTCGATGGCTGTTTCGATGCGGGGAGATAGACGCAAGGATACAAAGCACAGAACCAAGAGAATCAGCAGGACCGAAAGGTACAGCGTTATATCGTACGTTTCAGAGCCGGATGTCGTATTGGGGTAGAGCACTTGGAAGAACGTTTGGTAACGGAAGTACACCCAAAAAAACGCCATACCGATTATGGCGACGCATGCCTGTGTCTTCTGTTCCCTATCCTGCAAAGGACCCCCTCTCCCGAATGCCTATTCTAACCTATGGAAGCCCGTCTTCGGCAAGTAAAAGCACGCTTGGTCCCTCCTTTGCTTCAAAGAAGGCTCTAGATTGGCAAAATACCTGCTCATGCAAGGATGATTGTGCAACCTCCCCCTTAAATTCCCCTATTTTATGGCTTGGTATCGAGCGAAGCATGAATTTTATGGGATGAGCCGTGCTGCGTTTCGGCGCATAGTCATGTGGTCACGGCGTACCGCATAGCAGAAGGGTGTGCGGAGCCGAAGACCCTCGATTGATAAACAAGGAAAGGGAGGGAACATGAGTATTGACAGAAGGGAATTCCTCAAGGGAGGAGCCTTGGTCGGAGGAGCCGCTGCGTTGGGCGGTATCATGGCCGGTTGCGCACCCACGAGCGGATCGAAGGGAAGCGGTTCTTCGTCTAACGTTTCGTATCCGGAAGGAACCACGGCCGAAGATTACAAGAACTCGATCGTCGAGTTGGAGCAAGTCACCAAATTCTCCGACGAGAAGACCTACGACATCGTTGTTGTGGGCGCAGGAACCGCTGGCGTGCCTGCTGTGCTGACTGCTCTTGAAGAAGGCGCTTCGGTTGCCTGTATCCAGAAGGAAAGCACGGCTATCGCCAACGGCAACGGCTCTTCGGGCCCCATTTTGGACGAGAGCAACGACATCGGCAAGCTGCAGTTCAAGCAGGCATGGCGTAAAGCCGGCGGCTACCGCATGAACCCCGACCTGATCGACCTGTACCTGAACCATGCAGGCGAAATGATCATGTGGATGCTCAACAAGAGCGACAAGGTCGGATTGCTTCCCCAGGCATCGAAGGCCCGCACCGATTTCGACGAGGGCAGCTACATCTCCGTTGCTATGAACTTCTACGGACCCAAGCCCATCAATAACCAGACGATTATGATGAAGCTTGCCGACCTGGCTCAGCAGCAGGGCGCCGATTTCTACTACAGCACGCCGGCTGTCCAGCTTGTTGTGGAAAACGGCAAGGTCACCGGTGTTGTCGGCAAGGCCGATGGCAAGTACATCAAGTTCAATGCCACTAAGGCCGTTATCATGGCTGCAGGCGATTACCAGAATAACGACAGCATGGTCAAACGCTATTCCCCCGATATCGTCCGTTTCCAGAAGAAGCAGGTCAATAAGACCGCCGATGGCATTCTGATGAGCATGGCCATCGGCGCGCTCATGACGCCGGTCAACCATGCCAAGACCATGCATGATATGGATGCAGCCCCCATGGCCATAACGGGCGTTCCGTTCATGGCGGTCAACATGGATGGCGTTCGCTTCATGAACGAAGAGATCCCCATGGAATCGTGGGACCTCTCGCTTCAGTGGGACAAGAAGTCCGAAGACCCCGGCCATTTCTGCCGTATCTTCGACAACGACTATGTTGCCAAATACAAGGCCAAGGTGCCGATTTCCACGCTGGAAGACTACATCCCCGGATACAAGCAGAACCCGCAAGGCGTGTACACGAGCCTGATTGACACGCACCGCGCCGACACCCTGGATGATCTGGCCAAGCAGCTGGACATTCCGGCCGATGCCCTTAAGAAGAGCGTGGCCGAATGGAACCAGTACTGCGCAAGCGGCGTTGATGCCAAGTTCGGCTTGGCGAAAGCGAAGCTGCATCCCATCGACACCCCTCCGTACTGGGGCATCAAGCAGTGGAGCCGCTGCAGCGCTATCAACTCCGGCGTAGTGATCGATGGCTTCTGCCGCGTGCTCGACAAGGACAACAACCCCATTCCCGGTCTGTATTCCGTCGGGTCCGGTGCCGGCAATATCTGCGGCGGCCTCGAGTGGAACCTGTACCAGGGCGGATTGTGCTGTGGATCGTACATGACCATGGGTCGCTATGCGGCTATCCATGCCATCACCGGCGATCTGAAGCCTTCGCATCCCGCAAGCTACGCAGACTCCACGAAATACTGGACAGCATAGAGATCGACATATCTTCCTCCCCTTGGTGCGCGGCGGCCGTCATTGCGATGGCCGTCGCGTTCCCGTTTCAAGGGGTCGCCTGCGCCTTTCCTGTGTTCCGTCATCGAACCGTATGCTCTTTCCCGCTGAAAAACAGGTAGAATTTTCCAGATACACGAAGGGAGGCTGCATGAACGATCAGCAAAAGATCGAGCTGTACGACAAGTTCACCGAAATCAACGCCATAGATCCCTCTTGGTACGACAAATACGACGTTAAAAGGGGTCTGCGCAATGCGAACGGCTCCGGCGTCATAGCCGGCGTGACGAATATTTCGAACGTGCACGGCTACATTATGAGCGACGGAGACAAGAAGCCCGATGACGGGCGGTTGACGTTCCGCGGCTACAATATCTACGACCTTATCGGCACGGACGGTCCTGAACGGCGGTTCAACTTCGAAGAAGTGGCATACCTGCTGCTTATGGGCGAACTGCCCACACGCAACCAGCTGGACGTGTTTGTGCGAGCAATCGATGCCCAGCGCGAGCTTCCCAACGGCTTCACGGCTTCGATGATCATGAAGGAAACGCCGCCCGATATCATGAACGTGCTTCAACGATGCATCCTGCTACTGTACGCCTACGACGAAAACGCCGAAGACCGCAATTACATGCACGAGATCACGACGGCGGTGTCGATGCTCTCGAGGCTTCCGCGCATTGCCGTTCTCACGCATTATGCGGCGCGCGCCCGGTTCGAAAACGATTCCATGATCATGCATCGGTTTCTGCCCGGCCAGTCCACGGCAGAAACCATCCTGTCCATGCTGCGCCCCGATCGTTCGTTCACTCCCGAAGAAGCGCGCATGCTCGATATCATGCTGTGCCTGCACGCCGAACATGGCGGCGGCAACAACTCTACCTTCACCTGCCGTGTGCTGTCGTCGGCCGACACCGATCCATATTCTGCGTATGCGGCGGCCATCGGGTCTTTGAAGGGCAGCAAGCACGGTGGGGCGAACCACCAGGTACGGGCGATGCAGACCGAGTTCAAAGAGAACGTCGTTCATTGGGATAACGACGATGAGGTTGCCGCCTATCTTGCCAAGATCGTGAACAAGCAGGCATACGACAAGACCGGTTTGGTCTACGGCATGGGCCATGCGGTCTACACCAAGAGCGATCCCCGCGCTGTTATCTGCAAGAAATTCGCTGCCCAGTTGGCTGAAGGTACCGAATACGAAGCTGAATACAAGTTGCTGGAAAGCATCGAGCGCTTGAGCCCCCAGGTCATCCTGAATGAAAAGGGCACGCGCAAAGATATGTGCGCAAATGTCGATATGTATTCGGGATTCGTCTATTCGATGCTGGGTATTCCCGAAGATCTGTTTACACCCTTGTTTGCCTGCGCCCGCATGTCGGGCTGGTGCGCCCATCGGTTCGAAGAAATCGTCAGCGGCAAGCGTATTATCCGCCCCGCGTACAAGAGCACGCGCAAGCAGGTGCGCGCCTACGTGCCTATCGACCAGAGGTAGCGCATCGCGTCAATCAGAAGGAGCGGTCGATGGGTGATACGGTGCAGGGAATTCATGGTGTGACCAACCGCACGTTTTTTGCAAACGGCATGCTGAGCGAGTGCACGGTGGATGCAAAGAACGTGCTGCATACCTCGGTCGGCGACTTGGTTCCGCGGTATGAGATGATGGATTTCAGGACGAAGAATCTCAAGTCTTTGTCGTTTCACCAGGATGGCAGCATTCGCAGTGTCTGCTTGAATGAGCGGATACCGATTGCCACGCCCTTGGGGGACATGCCCGCCGAGCTCGTTACCTTCCATCCCGACGGCGCGCTCAACAGCGTGTTCCCGTTGAATGGGCAGCTCGGTTTCGGTTGGTCTGAAGAAGACGAGGGCGCTCTTGCCGAATACCGCACCTTCGACCTAACGTTCGGTTCTGTGCGCGTAAAGCTCAACGGGCTGCGGTTCTATCCCGACGGTGCCTTGAAAAGCATCCTGTTCTGGCCTGGCCAAACGGCTCCAATCGCTACGCCGCTGGGCGTGCTGCCGGGACGCATCGGCATCCGGCTGTTCGACGATGGCTCCCTCGAATCGTTCGAGCCTGCCGTTCCAGCCGATATCGAGACTCCCATCGGTAGGGTGACTGCCTACGATGTGGCGGCCGTGGGTGTCGATGCAGATATCAATTCGGTTCATTTCGACCGCCAAGGGCGGGTTGCGAACATCAAGACGTCGGGCGATCTGATAGTGCGGGGGCGGGGGGAGGCCAGCACGATTATCTCGTCGAAAACGCAGCTGGGGCTTACCGATGACTCGATCATCAAGCTGCCGATGTCCCTTGCGTTCGAAGAAGACCGCCTTGTCGTATACGACGGAGCCGAAACGCATACGTTTTCTTTGGAGGGCAATCGTTTTATTGCGACGCCCGATTTCGATCTGTCGGGTCTTTCTTGTTCAGGTGGATGCGAATCGTGCGCGGGCTGCGCTTGATAGAGTTTTTCTGGCGGAGGAAGTAGGATTTGAACCCACGGTACCTTGCGGCACAACAGTTTTCAAGACTGCCGCCTTCAACCACTCGGCCATTCCTCCGCGTATCTGTGGTGCGTCTGGAAGACGCGTGCACCTACGCGGTGCGTGCATCAGGATAGCATATAATACCTTTCAATATGAAGAACTCCGACATCGAATACATGCAGTTAGCTATCGAAGAGGCGCGTAAGGCCGGCGATTTGGACGAAGTTCCTATTGGCGCCCTGGTGGTCTACCATCCCATCGATCCTGCTACGCGGCGACCGCTTGAAGAGCCTCGCATCATCGCCCGTGCGTTCAATCGACGTGAAACGGATCGCGACCCTGCTGCCCATGCCGAATTCTTGGCAATGGAGCAGGCGGCCCGTGTACTGGACGTTTGGCGCCTTTCCGGCTGCACGGTGTATGTCACGCTGGAACCATGCCTGATGTGTGCCGGGCTGATGCAGCAGTCGCGTATCGATCGCTGTGTCTACGGGGCGGCAGATCCTAAGGCAGGTGCCCTGGGGTCGCTTTATGCCGTCAATGCCGATAATCGCCTGAACCATGCATTCGAAGTGACGCCCGGAGTGTGCGAGGATGAGTGCGCGCGCATGCTTCGCGAGTTTTTCGCTGTAAAACGTGCGGCCGCCAAAGCTGCCAAGCAATCAAATGGAACGAAGGAACCTGAAGACCGATGAAGACTATCAAGATCGTAGCTCCCGCGAAAGTGAACCTCTTTCTGGAAGTGGGATCTCGCCGCGCTGATGGATACCACGATGCCGCTACCGTCATGCATGCCCTGGCGCTGCACGATGCCCTGTCCCTGACATGGGTGCGTGCCGGCGAGCAGGTTCGTCTTATGGAACCGGGCGATGCCGCCCAGCCCCTGCGCGAACATATCGTGGCTGTTGAACCGGGAGACGGCCTGTCTGTACAGGTGAAGGTCATCTGGGCCGAAGGTATCGAGCCGCTCGATATTCCGGTCGAAGACAATCTGGCGGTCAGGGCCGTGCGGCTGCTTGCCTCGTTGGCTGGTCGGACTGAAGACGAGTGCATTCGCATGGTAATAGAAAAACACATTCCCAGTCAGATGGGCTTGGGCGGGGGGTCGTCCGATGCGGCTGCTGCCTTGGTGGGTGCGGCATCCTTCTGGGACCTTTCCGTCGATGATGCGGTGGTGCATGAAGCGGCGCGCCAGTTGGGTTCCGATGTGCTGTTCTTTCTGCGCGGCGGGTGCGCGTTACTCAAGGGCAGGGGGGAATCGTTCGTCCGTGCCCTTGCGCCTCGTCGTGACGCGGTCGTGGTGGTTCGGCCCGGTGCCGGCGTTTCAACTGCCGCTGCCTATGAGGAATTCGATCAGATGCCGGCTGTTGTCGCCGATGGTGCAGCCCAACGCGCATGTGCGGCTGTCGATGCATGCGATGTTCCCTTGGCGAATAACCTTTCTGCTGCTGCCGAATCCCTAGTCCCCGCCATCAGGGAAGTCCGCGCCATCGTCGAGTCGTCGGTAGGTGTCCAAGGTGCCCTTCTCTGTGGAAGCGGCTCGGGGGTTTTCGGGGTGTGCGAGAACTATGCTGCGGCGCAAGCGGTGGCGGCTGCGGCTCAGGCCAAGGGGTATTGGGCGCGCACCACGTCGTTCTCGTCTTTGCGGGCGGCTCAGTTGCCTTCGTAGGGGTTATCGAATCGTATACTTTGCAGCACCCCTCGATGGTAGAATAGACGCATCTATTTCAGACTCTCGATTGAGGAGCGAATTATGGTTGCCCTGATCATCATTCTGGTTGTCGTCGTGCTGGTGGTTATTGCCATCGGGCTATACAACAACCTGGTTAAACTGCGTAATGCGGTCGATAATGCATGGTCGCAGATCGATGTCCAGCTGCAACGTCGTTTGGATTTGATTCCGAATCTGGTGGAAACAGTGAAGGGCTATGCGTCGCATGAAAGCGGCACCTTCCAGGCGGTCACGCAGGCGCGTGCGGCATGCATGAGCGCCCAGACTCCCGAAGCCAAGATGCAAGCCGACAACATGCTGTCCGATACGCTGAAAAGCCTGTTCGCAGTGGCTGAAGCATACCCTGAGCTCAAGGCCAACACGAACTTCCTCGACCTGCAGGCTCAATTGAAAGACACCGAAGACAAGATCAGCTATATGCGTCAGAGCTTCAACGATGTGGTTATGCGTTACAACACCGCCATCCAGACGTTCCCCGGTGTGATTTTCGCCGGCCCTATGGGCTTTGCCAAAAAGGAAAGCTTTGTTGCAGTTTCCAATGCGGCTACGGCTCCTACGGTTGATTTCGGTTCCAGCGCCAACCAGCAGTAAGCTCGATGAAATGCCCGCGTCCGAAAGGGCGCGGGCATGAAAAAAGCCCCGAAAGGGGCTTGTTCGTTCAGGTGGCGGAGAGCTGGGGATTCGAACCCCAGATACGCTTTTGGCGTATACTCGCTTAGCAGGCGAGCACCTTCGGCCTCTCGGTCAGCTCTCCGTCTGATAAAAACGCCCGTAAAGACGCGGTTAGCTATGATAGCGTGACAGGCAGCAACTTGCAAGGAGGCAGGCTGTGCAAAACACAAGGCGAGCGCAACACGTGTTCGCAATCAAAGGGGTAGGGGAATCATCTCGGTTTTCTACCCGCATGATCCTTCTCGGATTGTCGGTTGCGCTGATGTGTCTGATGGCAATGATGTGCACTCCATCCCGGGCATATGCGAAAAGCTACGACATGCCCAAGGTCAGCATCAAGGCCGATGCACAGAGCGATGGCTCCTTGCATGTTGTAGAACAGCGCACATTCGACTTCAATGGCTCGTATTCGGCTGTCTGGTGGGTGTTGGACACCCCGGCAAATGGCAGCTTGAAAGTCAATGGGGTGCAGATGGGGCAGACGTCCGGCAGCGACGATTCGGTGCAGCTTTCCGACGTTCCTTCGACGGCTTTCAACCTCAAATGGCGTGATGAAGGTGGTCCGGGCACCGATGCATATTCCGTCGATGACGGAAAGAATACAGTGTACGTGTTCTTTAATGCCACCGATTCGCACATGGTCGTGCAGTTGGACTACACGATCACGAACGGCGTCCAAGCATACAAGGATTGCGCCGACCTGTACTGGAAGTATGTAGGCTCGGCATGGGCTGAAGATTCCTCCGACGTTACATGCACCATTACCTTGCCTGTTCCTGGCGGTGCTACGCCTGTTGTCGGAGACAATGTACGCGCATGGGGCCATGGTCCCTTGGACGGGTCGCTTGCGTTCAACGATGCAGGCACGGCGGTCACCTACAAGGTTCCTCGCGTAGCGGCGGGCCAGTATGCCGAGGCCCGCATCGTCTTCCCCGTCAACTGGCTGACGAGCTTGAGTGCCGACGCGCTGAAGGCCCATGGGGAAGAAAACCATTTGGCAGATGTACTGAAAGATGAGCAGACGTGGGCCGATCAGGCGAACTACCAGCGCATGCTCTCGCTTGCCTACGTGATCGCCATGGGCGTTATCTGCATTCTTCTAGTACTGTGGGCAATCCGCATGTTCTTGAAGCATGGCAAGGAGCACAAGCCTACGTTTACCGAGCAGTATTGGCGCGATGTTCCTGCGCAGGGCGTGCATCCTGCGGTCATTGCCCGTCTGTGGCGTTGGAACAAGGAAAGCAACAACGACATGACGGCTACCTTGATGCATCTAGCTCATATCGGGGCTGTATCTATCAGCAAGAGCTCCTATTCTCAGCCGGGTGTCTTCAAGTCGAAAAATGTTGAGGATTACGTTATCCAGCGGGTTGATACTGCAACCCCGCCGGCAAACAAGATAGACCGCGAAGCGCTTCGCTTCTTGTTCGACGTTGTCGGGCAAGGCGAGACATCTCTGCGTCTCGCTGCTATCAAAGATTATGGTCAAGATGAGCCTGAGGCATTCAATGATGCTCTCGCCGCATGGCAGGGCCAGGTTTCCGCCGAAGTGAACGAAGCCGATTACTTCGAAGAAAAGGGCCTCAAATGCCAGTCGTTAGTGGCGGGAGTGGCTATCGGCGTCGCTGTTCTCGGTATCGTGCTCGGATTCGTTACCAGCAATTTCTGGCCTCTGGCATTCATGATCCCTACGGCTATCGTCTTGTTCGTCCTTTCGAACTATATGATGAGGCGCACCCAGAAGGGTGCCGATGATTATGCTCGCAGCATCGCTTTGCGCAACTGGTTGAAAGATTTTTCTGCGTTGAACGAACGTCCTACTCAGGATGTAAAAGTGTGGGGCGAATTCATGGTGTACGCCTACATATTCGGAGTGGCTAAAGAGGTGCTGAAGGAATTGCGCGATACCATGCCCGAGATGTTCGCTCAGGAAGATACTATGGCAGCGGGCAACATGGGCTACGTTCCATGGTACATGTGGTATGCCGCATCAGGTCCTGCCGGTATGGGGTCGTTCGGCGATGTGTTCGATGCAACGGTTTCGAATACCGTTTCGACTGCGCAAGCTGCGATTTCGGCTGCTCAAGGTGGCTCCAGCAGCGGCGGCGGCTTCGGCGGAGGATTCAGCATGGGCGGCGGCGGCGGCTTCGGCGGCGGCGGCGGTGCTCGCTAACGGTAGCCTGCAGTATGGCGAAAACTTGACGGGCGGGGTCTTTTCGGACCTCGCCCGTTCTTCATTGCTATAGTAGATATGCAATAAAAGTCGTTAAGGAGTGCGGATGTCGCAAAAAGACAATATAACGCTTATCGGTATGCCGGGTTCGGGCAAATCGACGTTGGGTATCGTGCTGGCAAAAATCATCAACTATGATTTTGTCGATGCAGATCTGCTGATCCAGAACCAATGCGATAAAACGTTGCAGAAGATCATCGATGCGTGCGGGCCTGAAGGCTTTATTCAAGTTGAAAACGAAGTGCTCTGCAATTTGGATAAGATGCATACCGTGATATCTACTGGGGGGTCGGCTGTCTATTCTGAACAGGCTATGAAGCACCTTGCCGATATCAGCACCATCGTCTATTTAAAGGTTTCCTTGGAAGAACTGACTGGGCGTTTGGGCGGATTGCACGAACGCGGTGTCGTTATGAAGAACGGCATGGGCATGAGCCTGGTCGACCTATATGAAGAACGCGCGCCGCTTTACGAGCAGTACGCCGATATCACCATCGACACCAATGGCATGACTGTGCGCGATGCGGCTCGCAAAGTCGTCGATGTCCTTTCTCTGCAGGAATCCCTATAGGCTGCATGTTCAAAAAATCGATTTGCAGGAATGGCCTGCGCTTCATTGCGCGGGCCATTCTTCCCGGCGGGCCGAAACGGCCTGCCGGGAGTTTGTCGTTGCGTTTCTCGGATTCTGCCAGCTGATGTACCGTCTGGCTACTCCAGCGTTTCGTTCATGCTGCCCGTGCGGTAGCCGGCAAGGTCGAGCGTGATGTAGGTAAAACCGATAGCGCGCAAGCGAGCATGAATCGTTTCTCTCGTATGCTGTTCCATCAGGGCATCGAATGCAGAAGGAAGTACTTCGATCCTGGCTATCGTTCCATGCAGGCGTACACGGACTTGATTGAAGCCCAGATCGAGTAATGCCTGTTCGGCAGCATCGACCATCGCAAGTTTTTCTTCGGTGATAGTGTCGCCGTATACGAAGCGAGAAGCCAAACAGGCGAACGATTGCTTGTCCCATGTGGCAAGCCCGAGCAGTTTGGACATGCGGCGGATGTCGTCTTTAGTAAACCCTGCGTCGCGCAAAGGGCTCCGTACCCCCAGCTCTTTGGCGGCGGTTTGCCCTGGCCGGTAATCACGGTCGTCGTCGACATTCGTACCATCGATAACGAATCTCACGTTGTTTTCTTCGGCGATAATGCGTATTTTTCCGAATAGTTCCTGCTTGCAAAGGTAACAGCGGTTTTTCGGATTCTGGCGGAAGCCCTCGATTTCCAGTTCTTCCGATTCGAATACGATTTGACGGATACGATTGTCTTGGCAAAACTGCTGCGCTTCGCGCAGCTCGCGTTTGGGAAACGAGCAGGAAGATGCGGTCAGGGCGATTATATGCTCGCCCAGTGTGTCGTGAGCGGCTTTCAAGAGCAAGGTTGAATCGACGCCGCCGGAAAAGGCAACGGCAACGCTGCCCATGGATGCGAGGCTTTCTGCAAGGTCCTGGTATTTTTCCTGGATGGATGCCATCGATGTTCCTTTCAAGCAAAAGGCCGGGGCGCAAAGGCCCCGGCCGATAGCTTCGTGGTGCCCCCGGGCGGATTCGAACCGTCGACACCAGGTTTAGGAAACCTGTGCTCTATCCCCTGAGCTACGGAGGCGTGTAGAGCATTCTACCATTCCCGCCGGCTATCGATGCGCACATCGCATCCGTTTCATGCAATTCCGATTTCGTTTGGTTTTTGCGGGGTCGTGAACGCTGGATTCTTGCCCTGCGATTGTTGACCGTTCGGAATCGAAGATTCTTCGCGGATGCCGAAAAGCGCTTGTCGCGGTACACTGTCCACAATGTATTGGAAAGAAACGAGGCATTGCCATGACCGGTTTTCGGAAATTCTGCACTATCGTTTTCTTTGCCGCATCGCTTTTGGGCGTTGGGGCGTTGGCTGGCGATTATTTCGGATTCCAGCCTGTGGCATCGGTAGTCGAAGGATGCCGGGACCAAGCGTGGTTTTCGTACCTGCTGCTGGCGTTGCTGGCTATTTTTGCATTGGGGATGGTCGTCTTACTGCTCGGAACGTTGTTTGCTCGCGGTAGGGGGACTTATCAGGAAGCGGCAAACGATTTCGGCAGCATCTGCATCTCGCGTTCTGCCATAGAACGTGCCGTGCAGGATGTCATCGAGACCCATAGTGAACTGCACTTTATGAAAGCAAGTGTGAAAATCGTCAATCGCAAGAAGCCCTACGCCGATATCACGGCGAAGGTGGCTCCGCGCGGGTTCGTGTCGCTTGCTGCTGTGGCGCCTATCTTGCAGAAGGAAATCAAGGATGCAGTCGAAACCCTTACTGGTAATGAAGTGCGTGCTGTAGTAGTCGACATCCGTGAAAACAAAGATGCCGAAGATGTGATGAGCCTTGCGGAAAAGGCGGCGTTGCACGTGCGGCTCCATGGCGAAGAAAACTCCGTGCCATACGAAAAGTTTTTTGACGACGGACAGATTATGTCCGACGATGAGCAGGTTTCCTATGATGAAGGGCAAGACCAGACCATGCCCCTTCCCCTTGAAGAGGAAATAGTTTCTTCTGATCCGCCGTCGGAGAATACCGATAAAATACCCGATCATATCGAAGGGGAAACGGACGTTTCCGGAGTTGAGTCGACGGCGGTTCTTCCGCTTTCTCCGAACAGTGCTTCGTTGGAGAATGGTAGGTGATCGGCATGGCTGAAGAACAAGGAGCAGAGTCGAAGGAGACGGTTCCTGTTGTAACCGAGCCTCCTAAGCCGGAATCGCAGCAAACGGCTTCTTCTTCTGCGGCAGACGATGCCAAGAGTGCGAGTGCATTCGTCAGGACGTCATGGTCGGGGTATTACCACGACCATCGCAATGCGGTAGTGTACGGCATCGCTGGCGGAATCGTGGGCCTCTCCATTTTAGTGTTTGGCTTCTGGCCTGTTGTGCTGATTGTAATTACGGCCATAATAGGGGTTATCTATGGGCAGTATCGCGATGGGGATCCGCGCATCGTCGGGTTCTTCCGCAGGCACTTTGGCGGGTAGACATACGGCTTCCTTTTGCAGCTTGCCATGTTCTATTCTCTGCAGCAAAAAAACCGCAAGCTTTCGGGCCTGCGGTTTTTTAGGATGATACTGCTGGGAATCTAATTGGTGGTTCCACCTGATGCCGTGCTGCCGTTTGTGCTGCCGCCCGTGGTACCTCCACCTGTGGTGGTTTGGGTGAGCGTGACGATCAGCTTGGTGTCGGCGGTGATGTTGTTGATGGTGCCTGAAACATCAGTGCCGTAGCTGCTTCCGAAGTTGTCGGTTACGGATACGATTGAGTATCCCTTGGCAACCGTAATGGTGTAGGTTGCACTGTCTCCGTCATTGACGGTCGTCTTGCTGAATGTAATCGTCGCACCAGCAGCAGGTGATGCGCTTGAAGTGAGCGTGTGGGTCTGGGGCTTGGCGCTGACGTAGATAGTGACCGTGCTCCCTTTGGCGGCTTTGTTCCCGTCGACGGGGTCCTGTTTGAACACGGTGCCCTTGGCGGCGGTGCTGGTGCTATCCGTTTGAACCGATACGTTGAAGCCGGTATTCTGCAGGGTCGATTTTGCATCGCTTTCGGTCATGCCGATTACGCTGGGAACGGTTGCGCTGTCGGCGCCAAGAGAAATAATGTACGTTACCGTCGAATTCTTGTCGACTTTGGTGCCGGCTGCGGGATCTTGGCTCATGACCTTGTCTTTGTCTACTGTGTCGGAATGCTGCGAAGTGCCGGCTTTGGCGGTAAGCCCTGCTTTGGTGAGAGCTTGCTTTGCCTGGTCAGATGTCATGCCTGACAAATCAGGCACTTCGATCTGGTCTTTGCCCTTCGAAACGCTCAGGTTCACTTTTGTACCCGCATCGGCTTTTGTCCCGGCGGGTGGGTCGGTGCTGACGACGGACCCCGACGCTACGCTGTCGCTGAACACCTGGGTCTGCGTTCCCACGGTGTATCCTGCTGATTGCAGGGTGGCGGTGGCTTGCTCGACTGTCTTGCCTGAAACATCGGGGATGCTGCCCGCTGCAGGCACAGTGCTCAAAGCATAGACGGCACCGCCGATGATGGCGAGTGCTGCGATGAGGATGACGGCGATGATGATGGCGCGTTTCTTCTTCTTGTGTTTTTCAGCTTCTTCATCGACGGCCTTGATCTTGCGTGCTTGGTTGCCCATGTGAGCAGGAGCCCCGGCTTCGATGGGGTTCATGACGGACGTTCCGCCTGATGCGGGGAACCCACCCATCATCTGGGTTTCGGCCTCATCCATATTCACACTGCGGCCGGCGAGGTAATCGTTGAGCGCGTGCTTCATATCGTTGACGGTGGCAAATCGCGCAAGCGGATCTTTTTCCAAGGCGCGCATAATGATAGCTTCCAGGGCGGGATCGATTGCGGGGTCGATCTGGCTGGGCGGTACGGGGAAGTCGTTGACCTGCTTCATGGCGACGCTGACCGCATCGGGGCCGTCGAATGGCAATACTCCGGTGGCAGCTTCGTACATAACGACGCCGAGCGAATAGATGTCGCTTGCGGAGGTGAGGTCTTTGCCCTGCGCCTGCTCGGGGGATATGTAATGGGCAGTGCCCAGAACGGCCGATGTCTGAGATTTGACGGAGTTCTTCGCGCGGGCTATGCCGAAATCCATCACCTTCACATTGCCATCAGGCTGAACCATGATGTTCTGGGGCTTGATGTCGCGATGGATGATGTCCTGGTTATGGGCCACGGAAAGGGCCTGGCATACTTGCGCGCCGATTTCGGCTACCTTGCGCTGGTTGACGGGGCCGCGCTGCTTGATCGCGCTCTTCAAATCAGAGCCGCGCACGTATTCCATGACGATGTAGTAGGTGCCTTCATCTTGGCCCCAGTCGTACACGTTCATAATGAAGGGGCTCTGCAGATTGGCTGCAGAGGCGGCCTCTTGGCGGAAGCGCTGGGTAAATTCAGGATCTGCGGCATATTGGGGTAGCATGACCTTCACGGCGACCAAACGTCCCAGCACGCGATCTTGCGCGCGATACACTTCGGCCATACCGCCGACGCCGATCCGCTCGGTGATTTGGTAGCGGTTGTTGAAGACCCTGCCTATCATGTTTCCGTTCACGTATAAACTCCTTTTGGGCACATGCTGTTGGCAAACGACAAGTCTGTCTCAACAGCATACCGTATTTACAAGGCTCCTTGCACTTTCAGCGCAGTACTCAACACATTATTTGCTCTGGTTGCAGCATTCGTCCCGCCTGTCGCTCCTTGCTCAAGGACAAGCGCGACGACGACTTTGCAATCGTCGGTCGGTCCCATGCCCACGAACCAGCTATCGTCGATGGGCTTGCCGGTTTCGGCGGTGCCCGTTTTGCCGGCGATCTTCACACCGGCGATCTTCGCACCCGTGCCGGTTCCATTGTCGATAACGCCTTGCAGCACCGTTTTCACCCGCTTGGCGATGTCTGCCGACATGACCGTCGAATACGCGGAAGGCTGAGTCGTAGAGCTCTTTTCGCCGTTGGCATTGTAGACGCTGTCGACCAAATACGGCGACATGATAGTGCCGTTATTCGCGATGCCCGATCCAATCATGGCCATCTGCAGGACAGTCGCTTGCGGTCCCGCAGGGCTTGAATGCTGTCCGACGGGCTGTCCGACGGCAGCCCAGGCGGTTTCCCATTGGGTCATCTGGCTGGGATCGGGCATGAGCGACTCGGCTAAAGGCAGGTCGAACGCCACTTGTTTGTTGAACCCGTACTGCTCTGCCGATTTCACCAGCAAGTCGGGGCCGATCTGGGCGCCCACCTGGCCGAACACGGTATTTGACGAAAGTTCGGTCGCGCGGGCGAGGGAGATGTTGCCGTAATCGTATTTGTCGTAGCTGTAGACTTCTCCGCCGCCGATGGTGATGCTGCCGGGGCTGGAGTAGACGGTGCTTTCATTGGCGATATTGTTTTGCAGCGCCGTTGCGAGCGAAAGCATCTTGAATGTAGAGCCCGGTGCGTAAAGGGCCTGTGTTGCTCTGTTGAACAGTGCTCCCGAACTGCTGTCGGCCAATAGGGATTCGTAGTCGGATGCATTGTAGGTGGGTGATGATGCCATGGCCAGCACTGCGCCGGTCTTGGGGTCCATGACCACGCATGCTCCCGAAAAGCCGCTCAGGGAATCCTGAGCGGCCTGTTGGATCCTGGAATCGATGGTGAGCTTCACGTCGTTGCCGCTGGTTTGAATGCCGGCGTAGGAATTGAGCACATCGGTCCAATTTGCAAAATGGTCGGAGCCCTTCAGCGTGCTATCGCAGCTGCTCTCGATGCCGGTCGCGCCGTACTGGTTCGAATAGTACCCGACAACATGCGCCGCCAAGGGACCTGCGGGATAGATGCGTGTATATGTGCCGTCGGCATTCTTGATGCTTTGCGCCAGGATATCGCCATCGGATGTCGATATGGTACCGCGTTCTTTGGTGGCTTCCTTCTGGATGGTGTGGTTGTTGGTGCCCAGGTTCTTGTAATAATCGGCATTCACCACCATCAGCATCGTGAGGTTTGCGACCAAGGCTGCAAAGAGCACCGACAAGATGATCATCAGGTGGGTAAGGCGTTTCCCTAAAGAAACACGTCCGAGCACGCCATTTACTCGCAATGAAGTGGTGGTCGTGCCCATCGATACCTCGGATTCAACGCCTGTGCCTTCATCGCCGCATTTGAGCAGAAAGCCGACTGCGATGAAGCTGGCAAGAAGCGATGACCCGCCTTGGCTGACAAAAGGCAGCGTTAGTCCGGTAAGGGGGATGAGCCGCGTGACGCCGCCTACGATGATGAACGCTTGCAATACCAGGCAGACGGTCAAGCCGGTTGCGATGAAAGAGCTCACATCGCTTTTTGCGCGTGCGGCTGTGAGGATGCCGCGGACGGCAAAGCACAGGTACAGCAGCAGTAGGCCTGCTGCGCCTAACAACCCGGCTTCTTCGGCTATGGCTGCGAAGATGTAATCGCTTTCCACAACCGGTATTTGGCTGCAGAGGCCGTTGCCGATACCGACCCCGAACAAATCGCCGTCGGCCATGGAATAAATAGCCTGGCACAACTGGTAGCCGGTTCCGTTCGCATCGGCGAAGGGGTTGAGCCAGGTGCTCACACGTACCTGCACGTGCTCGAAGATACTCCACATGGCCACGGCTCCGATAGCTGCAAGGATAAACCCTACGATGACGTATGATTTTTTGCCGCTTGCGACATAGAGCATGGAGATGAATACGAAGAAGACCACCAAAGCACTGCCCAGGTCTTTTTCGAAGATGACGATGAGCAGGGATATGGCCCACATCAGCAACATGGGGAGAAGCGTGCGGAAATCGGGCAGGGTGAAGGGCCCGACCTTCCAGGTGAAGACCGAGAGCATCTCGCGGTTTGCGGCCAAATACCCCGCCAAGAACAGTACGATCATGATCTTGGCCAGCTCGCCTGGTTGGAAGCTGAAGGGACCGAGCGAAAGCCAGATGCGGCTACCGTAGATTTCTTGCCCCAAGCCGGGCACCATCGGCGAAAGCAGCAAGATAAAGCCTGCGAGCATCAAGGTGTACTTGTAGTTGGCGATCTTATCGATGTTCTTGACCAAAGCCAGGATCAATATCATGCATACAATGCCTGCAACCAGCCATAGAACTTGCTTGACGGCCAGTTCGGGAGCCAAGCGGGTGATAAAAGCGATGCCGATCCCCGAAAGCGCGAAGCTGATGGGCAAGATGGCTGGGTCGGCTCCGGGCGCCCATTTGCGGACAGCCAGGTGAGCGATAGCAAATGTTGCGAATATTCCCAAGGGGACGCCGAGGGTGTTGACGTCAAGCGATTGTCCCTGGTTCACAACGATCATCGCATAGAGCAGGATGACTATGGGTGCTGCTATCAGAAGCAGCAAGAGCTCGGTATTGCGTCGTGTCATGAGGCATCCTTCTTCGTGGAGCTCGCTACCTCCTGCTCGTATTCTTCAACCAAGGCGTTGGCGGCATTCAAGTCGTCGACGCGAATAACTCCGTCTTTCAAGCGATTGGCGGTACCGGGCTGAAGATCGTCCACTTTTACGTCGGTGGTATGGTCGAGTGTCGACAGGCCCATTCCCAATACGGTATCGGGCACGCCGCGATAGACGGCTACCTGTCCGTCTTGAGCTACCAAGTATGCGGCATGCTGGGTGTATGCGTATGCCCCGTAGCAGATGCCCAGTGCCACGGCGACGATGGCGAGGATGATGAAAATCGCCCATGCCCGGCTCTTCCGACGCGTTTTGCGCTGACGGGCGGGGGCATCGCCCTCGACATCTACAACGATGACCGTGATGTTGTCGTATCCTCCGGCGGCGATAGCTTCGTTTACCAGTACGCTTGCACAGCGCTGGGGGTCGCGGGTGCGGGTCAAGATCGTCTCGATGTCGGGGTCTTCCAGCATAGTGGAGAGGCCATCCGAACAGAGGAGCAGCCGATCCCCCGATGATACGTTGAGTTCGTACAGGTCTGGCTGCATATCGGGGTCGCTGCCGAGCGCTCGGGTTATCACCGACCGCTGGGGGTGCACGCGGGCTTCTTCGGGGGTGAGTTCGCCCGCTTCTATCATGTCCGCCATCAAGCTATGATCGCGCGTGAGCTGCTGCATCCTTCCTTGGTGCAGAAGGTAGGCGCGGCTATCGCCTACCTGGGCGATAGCTAAGCGCTCGCGTTCCAAGATGGCTGCTGTCATGGTGGTGCCCATGCCGCCGCGCCCTTTTTCGCGGGCCGCTTCGATGACGGCATGGTTTGCGGCGACGACGGCATCGGCCAGGGCTTCGGTATCCGGGGTGCGCGGGGCCAGCTTCTCGATTGAGCGGACGGCGATTTCGGATGCGACTTCGCCTGCAGCGTGCCCCCCCATGCCATCTGCCACGACGTAGAGTGGCGGAGCAACGACCAAACTGTCCTCGTTATGGTCTCGCAAACATCCGATATCAGTGCGGCTGCCGAATGTGACCGCAGTCGTCCTGCGGGACGAATGAATGTTTTTCCTGGCTACCATCAGGCAAACCTCACTCGAATAGCTACGTCTCCGATAGTAACGACATCCTTATTGCGCAGCGCGGTAGGCTCGAATATCCGTTCCCCGTTTACCGTGGTGCCGTTCGTTGAGCCGAGGTCTTCCACAAACAGGTTCTGCCCCATCAGGGTGAAGCGAGCGTGGCGGCCCGATACGTATCCTGCACCGATGACGATATCGGCTCCGGGATTGCGGCCTATGATGACGGGCCCATGTACGGCGATCTGGACCCCGCGCAGTTCTTTGGGCCCGCGTTCGACTGCGACGGTCCAAGATTTTTCCTTTTTGCGCTGGCCTCGTACTACGCCGATACCTGTTTTCATTATCGCGAGCAGGAACAGATACAGCAGTGCGACGAAGAGTAGGCGTCCTATGAGCAGGGTGATATCGATCACGAGATACTTCCTTTTCTTGTGCGCGGGCGAACACTCCGTGCAGATGAGGCTGTTGTCTCGAATATCGTTTGTGCATCATTCAAAGGCGCAAGCCTATCTCTGGGTGAATACGAAATCAGTCATGCCGATGGATATGCGATCGCCTTCGGCGAGGGTCTTCGATGTGATGCGTTGACCGTTGACCAGTGTCCCGTTCGTGGAGCCCAGGTCGGTGATTGTCCAGATACCCTGCGGCTCGAAGCGCAGTTCGGCATGGCTGCGGCTGGCATTTATGTCGTCTAGCACGACATCGCTCGTGCTGCTTCGGCCCATGATCAGGCGGTTCGAAGCTAAATCGATTGTGCGGTTGGTGGATACGTCGACCAACCGCGCGCGTACGGCCTGCTGGCTGGGAACCGGGTTCGCATTGCCCATGCCGGCGGCGAATACTGTGGTGTTGGCGGCTGCCATGGGTGCCGGCGCGCCTTGAAAACCACCGTTCCCTGCAGGTGGGGCGGCGATGGGGGGCTTTGGGATGGAAAAGCCGTTTTCGGAATAGGGGTCGTAGGTATCGATGTCGATGCCCGAAAAGTCTTCATGGGGAGCCTGGTCGGGGCCGCCGGCGTAGGCGGGCTCGAAAGGCTGGGATACACGCTTGCCGTATGTTTCGCGGCCGACGACGGAGGGCGTGAAGGGCGAAGCGCCGTTTTGCTCGTAGTTATCGAAATCCTGGCTATCGAACGTGTATTCGCCGTAATCGATAGAGCGGTCGATTTCATCTTCCGGCACGTAGGGCAGTTGCTGATGCCCCGCCCGCGTGCCTGCTGCATGGGCGGCGTCTTGCCGCGGGACATAGCCTTGCTGTTGCTGGCGTACGGCCGATACGGGCTGTGGACGGCCGGTGGGATGAGGTTGGGGCGTGTACGAGCCTTGAGGGCGGTTGCCCTGGGCATTGCCCAAACCATAGCGGTTCATCTCTTCTTGGCGTAGCTCTGCGATGATGGGGGCCGATACCAATTCGGCGATAACATCGAACTTGCCGTGTTTCAAAGCGTCATCAACGATAAAACGCACCAAAGGCTGGCCGTCCATGAGAAGACCTTCTTCGGCGGCCTTTGCACCGAGATATGTCTCGGTTTCGCCTGCGAGGGTGGGATAATATCCGAACAGACGCTGATCGTCGTTGGGGTTGACAAGCACGGTGTACAGAGTAGGGGCGTATTGCTTGCCTGCACCTACCATTTTTTCGCGGCGCATGGCTCTTTCTGCCTTTTTTGAAATCTGCACAGGGGAAATAGGGGCATCGAACATTTTGTCCGCTGCGCCTTCCAACCCGTCTTCCATGCGGTTTTCGAATCTTGAGAAAATGCCCATCAACGCTCCTTTAATGCATTGCTGTGCGTAATCGAGGTCCATGCAAGCCTTAATCTTGCCACAAACAGGCGCGCTTGGGCAGGTTTTAACCTAAACGTCATTTAACTGGAACGTAACAGAGAGCCTGTATGCGGCGGAAAACCGTCGGAAATACAGTCAGGAGCTTTGGATGTGCATGGGTCAGCTCCTCGGTTCGAGAGTATGTCGTTCGCACCTTGTGCCATAATAGCGAGCGATACGAACCGAGCAAGCGAAGGAGCTTCTTATGGCATTGCATGAAGTAGATATCAAGAGCCTGTCGTTCAACCCCTTTACCAAGATCGCGCGCGAGTGGATGCTTGTCACTGCAGGGACGGAAAATCGTCTGAATACGATGACTGCCAGCTGGGGCGCGCTGGGAGAATTCTGGGGACATGAAGCCGTGACCTGCTACATTCGAGCCTCGCGGTACACGAAGGAGTTCCTAGACGCAAACGACTTGTTCACCCTGTCGTTCTTCGATGAAGCACAGCGCAAGGCGCTCAACCTCTGCGGTTCCGTTTCGGGCCGCGATTGCGACAAGGTCGCACAGGCAGGTCTTACGCCCATGATGGTCGATGGGGCCCCGGCGTTTGAGGAGGCCGACATGGTGTTCGTGTGCCGCAAGGTCTATGTTGGCGATATGCCGAAAAATAATTTTATCGACCCAGAGGCCGATGCGCGCTGGTATGCCGACGGAAATTACCACACGATGTATATCGGGGCGATTGAAAAAGCGCTGGTGCGCGCGTAGCGCTGGGAAAAGAGAGGACTGCCTGCCTGGATGCGGATTGCGCCCAGGCAGGTAGTCCTCTGTGTATGCTCTAGCGAATAACGCGAATCTTACGTATGCCTGCAAGACCGTTCAAGCGCTCGATCGAGGCAGTGTCTGCGGGTTTGTCCAAGCCGATCAGCGTGTAGCCGTTGGTGCCGCGCGCATTGCTGGCGATTCCTACGACATGCGCCTGATCTTCGGCGAAGGCAGAAGATATGCGCTCGATGGCGTCATCGGCTGCATCATGCAGGACGGCGATGCGCCCCGTTCCCTCAAGGCAGGGACCCATGTCGCAGGCAGGGTAATTCACGGAATTGGCGATAGTGCCGTCCTCGATGTAGGCGACCAGTTCTCGCACGGCCATGATGGCGCAGTTGTCTTCGGCTTCGGCAGTGGAAGCACCCAGATGGGGAAGCACGATGGCATGGGACATTTTCATGACTTCGGGGGTCGCGAAATCGGTAATGTAGGAAGCGACTGTGCCGGATTCCAATGCCGCGGTTATCGCTTTGGCATCGACCAGTGTGTCGCGTGAGAAGTTCAACAGCACTGCGCCGTCCTTCATCTGGGCGCAAGCTTCCTCGTTGATCATGCCGATCGTGCCCGCAACGGCGGGTACGTGGATGGTGATGTAATCGCACGTGCGAAAGATGTCCGCCAGGTTGGTGACGTGATGCACGCCGGCATCGAGGTTCCAAGCGGCTGCAACGGAAACGAACGGGTCGTATCCATAGACGTCCATTCCTAAGTCGATGGCGGCATTCGCGACTTTGGCACCGATGGCGCCTAAGCCGATCACGCCCAGTTTCTTTCCCATGATCTCGCGTCCGGCAAAGGCCTTCTTGGCCTTCTCGGCGGCTTTTCCGATGTTCTCGTCATCGGCGTTGTCTCGGCACCAACCGATGCCGTCGATAATGCCGCGGCTGCCCAACAGCATACCGCACAGCACCAGTTCCTTGACGGCATTGGCATTCGCACCAGGAGTGTTGAAGACAACAATACCCTGTTTTGTGCATCGTTCGAGAGGGATGTTGTTCACGCCGGCGCCCGCACGCCCGATGGCAAGCAGCTCGTCGGAGAATTCCATGTCGTGCATGGCGGCACTGCGCACCAGGATGCCTGAAGCTTCATTGACGCTGTCCGTCAGAGCATACGACTCAGGAAGCAGGTCGGTGCCGATGGTTGAAATATTGTTGAGGCAATGGATATAACGCATAGCATCTCTTTCACTCGCGCGGGTAGGGGAGGCGCAGCTGCATTTGGCGGTCAGCAGTTTCATCTCCCTCGTACTATCGTATAGTGCGTATCGTTCGGTCTCGCGTCAAGGCACTTTAGCCGGGAAAAGCGTTGAAATCCAGAAACGGACGTATTCGCACCGTCGCTGCCGGGCGGTTTCCGAGTGCAATGCCCCGTCTGTCGTTTTGAAACACCTGATAAACGATTCTGCATCATCCGTTGAACGTATGCGTGTGTGCGCGTAATATCGCCTTCATCCGAAAGGACGGAGGTTGAAGATGAAGAATGCGGCGTGCTTCTCCATCGGGCTTGCGCTCGGCTTGGCGATAGGATCTGCTGCGGTGGTGTGCGTTCTCGCAGGCTGCGAAGTGGGCAAGTGCATAAAATCATGTAGCGTGCGGAACAGGTAATCTATATCTTTCGGCACGGCTGAAGTTCCGCTGGTTCTATTGACCCTGCAAGAAGAGCGCTTGGATCTTAGGATTTATTCCCCGTTTTTAAACCAGTGTCCATGGCCTGGGCATATAAGGTATCCCTTAAGCTTGTCCTGCAGTTCCAAACGGATTGCGGTGGCTTTCTTCGAATCCGTGTTCACGCTTGACATGAGGTACGGGGCGTATCGGTTGAAGGCGGCTTGCTCGTCTGAAAATCCTTTGATACTCACGAGGTCATCTCCGGTAAAGGCGAGCCGTTTTTCGTGACAGACGTAGATGCTTTCGCCGCATACATGTCCTCCGTCTCCTTGGTAGCATTCGAATTCCATACCAGAGAGCTCGAGTGTCCCCACCTGCTCGATAAGATCATCGTTCTGCTTGCGTCCGTAAACTGCGACCTTGCTTGTGTCGACGGGGTGATCGTACCCCGTAATCAGTTTGCTGAGACGTACGTATGGTGCGTCCTTTCGATTCTGCTCCCTGAAGTTGTTTTCGCCAGTGGCTTCCAAGACGAAATTCTCATAGCAACTGGCATTGGTGAGTATCCGGTTGCAAAGCGGGGCGATTCCTACATGGTCGACATCTGCATGCGTGAGCACCAGCGTTTTGTCGCGCTGGTCAAAACCTTTGAATAAGGATTGCAATAGCTCGATCATTTCATCGAGATAGCAGGGGAACCCACCGTCTATGAATGTGAGCGAGGCTGTGTCTTCAAGGATGAAGATGTTGCTTCCGCAGGGCGGTTCGATCAAGTGCAGAACGACTCCTTCGCCTAGAGAGGTTGAATCGATCCGGGCATGGAATGCGCTTCCTTTGCGTTTCTTCACGGTTGTGGCGAATTTCCGGATGTACTCGAAAGTCTTGAATGGTGGCTCTCCTCGCTCATCTAGCAACTGCATAATCTTATTGGCATTGACGATAAAATCGTTTGCTTGGGTGCGATCGAGCCCGAGTAAGTTTCTCATGTCTTGCGAAAAGGAGAGATAGAATACGGTATTGTCTAACAGCTTCTGCGTCGGATCGTAGTCTGATACGACAGTGGGGCAGATAAGCGAAAGTTCTTCGAGCAGTCGTTTTGCTTCGTCGGTATCATCGACGACTACGGCTAGCTTATAGTCTTGCCAGCCGCTGCCATCGGCTTCGCTGCTCATATACGAGATGTTCAGATGATAGCCGTCGATAACTTCGAGGATCGAAAGAATCGATCCGGGCTTATCGGCAAGGCGGAGAGAAATCAGCAAGGGGCGTCTGTCGGAGGACGGCTCGAATAGATAGCCGATGCGTTTGAGCTCGCTGGTTATGGAATCGATGGCGTTTTGAGCGCTCTCCACTTCGATAAAGAGCAAATGGGAATCGACGGCGCGATTGTAGCTGACACGGGTAATATTGCCGCCGTTAGAAAAGATAGTCCTGCTTGCTTGCAAGAACGAACCTACCTCATCGGGCATTTCGGCGACATAGGTCTTTTTCATAGGGAGTCCTTTTCTACAGGCCGATTGCGGCCAATGCATGCTCTGTGTTCTGCGCTGATGGTACTCCATCGCTCTGCCCATGCATATATGGCAGCTGCCCGTCGGTTCATTTTTTGCTTGCGGGTAAAACGGTTGTTTCGCAAGAGACTCGTCGCTCTGCCTGTTCTATAATCGATGATTGTTGTCGTGTATTGCTCGATTGAGGAAGAAGCGCATTTTGGATCTTATCCAATCATATCTCCCTATTGTTTTCAGTACGGCGGTCGTGTACCTATTCATCGTGGTGGCGCTCAGGGTTTTCGGGAAAACCGAGATTGCGCAACTCACCATCGTCGACTTGGTTTTCATACTGCTTATATCGAATGCAGTTCAGAATGCGATGGTCGGTCCTGATTCCACGTTGGGCGGGGGCTTGGTGGCGGCTACTACCCTGTTCGTTATGAACTACCTATTCAAGCGATGCCTGTATCGCGTGCCGTGGCTCGGCCGGTTTGTCCAGGGGTCGCCCCTGACCCTTATTCGCCATGGGGAAGTCGATACGAGAAATCTCAAGCGCGCCATGCTGACGATGGACGATCTGATGGAAGCCCTGCGAGAACATGGCATCGACAATGCCGCCGACGTCGATATGGCGGTCCTTGAGATGGATGGAAACATATCCGTGTTGTCCGACAAGTTCAAAACGTCGGCGAAACGAAGCCGCCTTCCGCGTCGTCAGACGAAGAAGAGCTCCTGATCGCAATTTATTTTGCGCGCGTTGGGATTTCGTGTCACATAGATGTTCTTTCGTGCTTTTCTGGGCGTGCGTGCATGTGCACACGCCGCAAGCGAGGCTTTTCTGCGGTTTCCGTTCGAAGCCGATTTTTGCGAGTTAGTATAGTCCGAAAACGAATGAAGGGGTCGCTATGATCAAAGGGCATGCAGGCGCCCAGCCCCGTGTGGCTGAAAGCGCA
>Ga0209464_10000059_pt1 | contig 36403 bp, 31 predicted proteins | sample DOMMetBare1Fresh_2_FD_187473 | JGI IMG/M metagenome (GOLD analysis project Ga0209464, IMG submission 187473) | Wetland sediment microbial communities from St. Louis River estuary, USA, under dissolved organic matter induced mercury methylation -... | ecosystem: Environmental > Aquatic >...
GCTGCAGCTGATCATGAGCATCATCAAGCAGCAAAAGATTAGGATTCTATCCCTCAAGGAAAAAGGAGAAACAGAGCGAGGCCAGGTTTTTAGCATATCAGTACCAACGGAGTTGTGGTGAGCATCATAGGCTAAACGTTCCTTCTAAAATATGACAAGATGAAATACAAGCTCATTTTACTACTATTCGCTCTGTTTACGCTACCATCTGTTGCACAGGTAAAGCGATACACAGCCAATGGAGTTGATGGGGTTATCCTTGATTGGGAAAGAGCATCATTAAACCACCTATCAAATCCTGAAGATAGAGTTCAGATTACCACTAAAGAGGTTGATCTATTCGAAAAAACCTTTCGCAAGAGTTATAGCCGATATAACAGCTACAAGAGGCAGTACTTGGGCTTTCGCAGAAACGGAAAGGAGTATATGATCGTTATCATTTTTAGCGAAAGAATTGCTAAGAATGTGAATTGGACGAAGGGAGAGTATGCATGTATGGATTGCAAGGATTTTTTTATTGTAAAGTTTTACTTAAAATCTAAAGAGATTGTCATTAGTAGCGTTGAATAGATTAATGTATGAATTAAAAATGAAGGGGGTGTATGTCATTACGTCTCCCTCATTTTATCTTTTATGGTTTACTACTTATATAAAAAAGTTGTAAAGGATAGAGTATCTGTAAAGTCTGTAGTAAGGCTCTTGAAATAGGGAAGAAGTTATCACTAATACAGTGATAGCTTCTTTAATATCCCTACACAATGCTCCCTCTAATTAGTGGGCTTAAACCATATGCCTATTCAAGTAGCCTGATCTTCTTGAGCCAGCTATTTACAGAGGTGCTTGCATTTTTTGCGCTGCTTCCCCTTATGGCTAACCCTTCGAGTATTGGGGATTTGGGGCAAAGCTTCTTTACATCGGCGGCTGCAACTCCTAAGCCACTGCCCTCGTGAGTGATGAAAAGGGCGATGGTTGTACCCTCCAAGCTGTACGATGATAGGAACGTTGACACAGGAGGAGCAATGGTTGCCCACCAGCTTGGAGACCCTACGATAATGGTATCATACTGAGAAATGTCAGCAACTTTCTCCTTAAGCGGAGGTTTAAATTTTGCATTTATCTCCCTCTTAGCCTGATCAACTACGGCGTTGTACTCTGAAGGATATTTCTTGACAGGTGTTATTTCAAAAATATCGGCTCTGTCTGCTCCCAAGTTTTTTTGAATCTCTTGTGCAACAGCTCTGGTATTTCCGCTATAGGAAAAGTAGGCAATAAGGATTTTCTTACCCCCTGCCACCTTTTGTGCAGCTTGGGGTATGCTACTCATTGATGTCATTAAAATGCCAAGTATTAGTAGTTTAAGATTCATTGATCTTCTTTTTAGATTCTGATTTGTATCAGATGCTTGTTAAAGAGACTTGTTCTTGAGCAAAAGCTCTTTTGTAGATTTGTAAGGCTTCTTCCTTTTCGATTTTGCATAGGGCTCCAATGTTTCCCCATTCTGTAGCCTTTTCAGCAAGATACTCTAGCTGCTCTTCTTTAATCCCAGCCTCTTTTAAATTTGCAGGCATTCTTAGGGTATGGATGAACTCTCTAAGCTTTATGATACCGTTTTTGGCAGCATTCTTTTCATCATGATCGGTAATCCCAAACACATTTCTAGCAAAGCTTGCGAATAGCCATGTGTATTCAGGAGCTTTTTCTAGTGTAAATTCGAGGTATGCAGGGGTTGTAAGTGCAAGGGTTATTCCGTGCGTCATATCGTTCAAGCTGGATAGCTCGTGCCCGAGCGCATGCATTGGCCAATTAGATCCCTTCTTTCCCAGGGCAAACTGAAAACCTGCAAGGGCCATTGAACTTGCCCACATGATATTTGCGCGAGCATAGTAGTTTTGGGGATCTTCCAAAAGTAGCGGCGCGTTTTTAACTATTGTCTTCATTGCGCCTTCGTTCATCTTATTTTGGAGATCTGTCGATTCGCTTCCAGCAATGAAGTAGCACTCTATAAGGTGATCGAGAGCGTCAAAGCATCCGGCCATAGTGTGCTTTGTGGGAACAGTAAAGGTGTAGGTAGGATCTAGAATTGAAAATTTGGGGTAGAGTAGTGGGTGCATAATGGTGTGCTTCTTATGGTTAAGATCACCTGTAATCACTCCTCCCATATCCATTTCGCTACCAGTACCTGCCATTGTAAGGATGGATGCTAGCGGAGCTGCAGCCTTAATTTCTCCTTTACCTCCTGTCATCAGGTCCATGACATCGCCTTCGTAGCATACACCTGCGGCCATTGCCTTAGCTGCATCTATCGTTGAGCCTCCTCCTACGGCGAGTATGAAATCACAGCCGTTCTTTTTGTAAAGAGCGATGCCCCTTCTTACATCAGCTACAGGAGGGTTGGGCTTTATTCCATCGCAGTCTGTATAGGCTATTCCTGCCTTTTGTAGCTCACCGATAACCGCATCGTAGATGCCATTTTGTTTGATGCTACCTCCTCCATAAGTGAGGAGTACCTTGCTTCCACCAAATTGTTTTATGGAGGGTGCTAGGTTCTCTATTTGATCCTTCCCAAAAAAGATCGTTGTTGGTACGTAAAAGCTAAAGTTTTCCATAATCGAGCAGTATTAATATTCTAGCTTGATGCGTTGTTAATTGTGTTCAATGCATTTAGGGTGCGAGGATAGCCAATGTAGGGCAGAAGCTGCGTAGTAGCTACAATGAGTATTTAATGCTTTGGTTGAGTTCTAGGCGGCAGCTCCTGATATACTATATCCTTGTTTATTGGTTATCTACCAGCTTTTGGTGACTTTCCGAGTACCTTCCGCCGCTTACAGGAATGCTCCTGACTGCAGTCTCAATTGCTCGGAGGTCTTCTTCCGAAAGTACTAGCGATGCAGCCCCTACGTTCTCTATAAGTCGTTCAATTTTGGTTGTTCCAGGGATTGGTACTATCGGCTGTTTTTGGGCCATAAGCCATGCTAGCGCAACCTGTGCTGGAGTTGCATTCTTTTGATGTGCTACCTCATTCAGCAAATCAACGAATGCCATATTTGCCTTGAGGTTTTCGGGACTTAAGCGGGGAACAGTGCTGCGAAAGTCCTTGCTGTCAAAAGTTGTACTTTCATTAAAACGGCCAGCAAGAAATCCCCTCCCTAGCGGGCTAAAGGGTACGAATCCAATCCCTAGCTCTTCTAGAGTTGGAAGGATGCTTGCTTCAGGCTCTCTCCACCATAGTGAGTATTCGCTTTGTAGTGCGGTAATAGGGCACTCGGTATGGGCACGTCGAATGGTTCTTGCGCTAGCTTCTGATAGGCCAAAGTGCTTCACCTTTCCTTCAGAGATAAGATCCTTTACAGTGCCAGCAACCTCCTCTATGGGCACGTTGGGGTCAACGCGATGTTGGTAAAACAGGTCTATTCGATCTGTTTGCAAGCGCTTAAGAGAGGCTTCTGCCACCTTTCTTATTCGCTCCGGACGGCTATCTAGCCCTTCGCCTCCTATGTTGAATCCGAATTTTGTTGCAATTACAACATCATTTCTAAAAGGTTTTAGCGCCTCTCCAACAAGCTCTTCATTGGTGAAGGGACCGTAGATTTCGGCCGTATCAAAGAAGGTAACTCCCAGCTCAACAGCTTTGCGTATAAGCTTAAGAGACTCCTCGTAATTTGTGGCGGAGTTGTATCCAAAGCTCATGCCCATGCAGCCAAGCCCTATCTCGGAGACTTCGAGTCCTTCATTTCCTAGTTTTTTTGTTTTCATTTCCTACTCTTCATTTTAGATCGTTGCAAAGGTGAGGCGAAATTGAAGGTTATGCCTTATACGGATTACTGGTTCTTGTACCAGTATTACTGAATGTGAGCTGTATGTTTGATTCTTAGCGGAAAAAGGGGCTAACTTTACCTTCAAATTTAAAAGGTTAATCCAATGGAAGAGGTGTTGAAGCTGGATAGTATTACACAGTACAATGAGCTGAGGGGGGTAGAAACGCTGCACCCTTTGGTGAGCGTGGTTGATATGTCAAAAACAAATGCAACGGCTAGCTTACGTATTCACTTCGGATTTTACTGCGTTTTCTTGAAGGAGGTTAAATGCGGGGACCTTAAGTATGGGTGCAACTACTACGACTATCAGGAGGGAACGCTAGTTTTTATTGCCCCAGGTCAAGTTCTTGGCATAAATAGTAAGGAGGTGATTCAACCTAAGGGGTGGGCCTTGCTTTTTCACCCCGACTTGATAAGAGGTACATCACTAGGTCGAAGTATAAAGGACTACGCCTTTTTCTCGTATGACGTGCATGAGGCGTTGCATCTCTCGATTAAGGAGCGACAAATAATTTTAGACTGCCTTTCGAAGATAGAGTATGAGCTTTCATTATCCATTGATAGGCATAGCAAGATGTTGATATCCAATAATATTGAGCTGTTGCTAAACTACTGCCTACGCTTTTATGATCGTCAGTTCATAACAAGGGTGAATGTGAACAAGGATATCCTTGTTCGTTTTGAGCAGCTGTTGGATGATTATTTTATATCGAAGCTACCGCTAACGGTAGGGTTGCCTACCGTTAAGTACTGCGCTGATCAGCTTCACCTGTCGGCCAACTACTTTGGAGATCTTGTTAAAAAAGAAACGGGAAAATCTGCACAGGAGTATATTCAGCAAAAGCTAGTAGGGATTGCCAAGGATCGAATTTTTGATAGGAGCAAGACCGTTGGGGAAATTTCCTACGAGCTTGGATTTAAGCACCAGCAGCACTTTAGCAGAATGTTTAAAAATGAGACAGGGTACACTCCAAACGAATACCGATCGCTAAGCTAATGATGGTTGGGATAACCAGTTGCAGCAGGCTTTACTAAAAAGCTATGCTACAATGTATTGCTAAGCTAGGTATTGTAAAAAAGAGAGGGGCTGGAAATATCGTAGGCTTGTTGTCTGTTTACAACTTGTTGTGGAGGCTTATCGAAACCTCTCGTATAGAGATAGCCTTTAAGATTTGCTCCCAGCCCCATCTGTGTGTCTAGGTGATAAAAGTTAGTTCGAATGCTCCTTAAATGTAACCTGTCTTAGTATTGTTTTCCCAACGGGAACTAGCTCAACTTTTTCTGTATGATTTGTGCTGCTATTTCTTAAGGTTAGCCTAATTATTCCTTCATGAAATTGAGCGTTATTGTCAGGGATAAAGCTGTACCTACTTGAATCTAGTGGGGTGTAGGTGTAATCTTCAAAGCCTGGTGCATATGCTCTACCTTTTTGCATTTTAGCTGCAATTGGTTTTGCATAGATCAGAGGACCGTAGCTGAAGTACCTATTTTGAGCATAATCTTTGTTTACGGCTACTTCTGATTTAAGCTCTAGATCAATACTGTCATTCTTTGAGAATTGTCGCTCAAATACCAGAAAGCTACCGTCAATATGGTACTTCTCCTTCGTAATTGCTGCCGATGCCCAGCTTGGTTTCCTAATTTTTAGGCGGAAGTGTACGTTTTTGCTTGCTTTAATCTTGAAGGAAAAGTGGTTAGAAAACGGGTAGCTTGTAGCTTCTTCAATCCTAACTGTAACATCGGAAAGCTTTGTTTCCATTTTGTTTGGAGCCAATATTGCTGCTACTAGCGTATTTTCTCCCTCTTTCAACCAGCAAGACTGAAGGAAGTAGGGTGAAATTCGTCCTGCATTTGGGACGCAGCATACGGCAACATCTTTATGAACAGGTGAGTACTTGTACCTAGTTTGAGTACGGCCATTTTCTACTTCTCCATTTTTCAACCCTTGCATTTCGAAGGAGTTGTCTGTTTTTAAGTAGGCGATGCTTGATGCGTCAGGGTTGCGGCTACCTTGTGCTGCATTGTAGAAGATGCGCTCCATAGCTTCGGCTGCGCTTGCCTCTCCGCTTTTTTGCAGTAGTGTTGCGTAGCTGTCTAGCAGCTCATGCAGCGAGCAGTACTCGTATCCAGTATGCTCTGCATCTGCTATTCTTCCGGCAATCCACTCGTCGCCAATTGCTCCTCCTGTAGGGGTTGTACACTCCTTGATTCTTTCACCGTATATTTTCACTGCCGATAGCATTTCTGGTGTGCCAATGGAGTATGCTGCAACGATTAGGGGCCTAAAATGCTCGTAGGTGTGTACTCCGTGCGACTGTAGCTTGTAGCTTGGGTCGAGGATGTTGGTAAGCTGAACATCCTTCTCTGAGGTGTAGCTGGTAGAAAAGCTCGAGTACAAAAATGCTGCATACTTTGCGTATGTCTGATCCCCAGTTAGCAGGTAGAGCCTATCGAGTATGTCTGTAAAGGTTAGTCCATGCGCTACTCCTCCTGAAAAATCTTTGCCAGCATAGAAGGGCTGCGATTGGTTGATCGGATAGCTAAGCATAACCTCATTAACAGCCATTTTTATGGACTTCCATACTTTTGCATCGTTGGTTGCTTCGTAGTAGGCTAGCATGCTTCGGAGCAGGGTTGTCTTTGCCCAAAGCTCTCCGTTTTCACTTTTAAATTTGTAGCGAAGCTCCTTGTCGTAAATTCCAAGGTAGCCATCTTTGTCTTGGGTTGAAAGGATACGGTAAATGTAGGATTTGGCTACCTTCTTTGCATCGCTGTTGTCAAGTAGGAATGCATTTCGTATATACCCATCCCACCAGTTAGATTGTGTTTCCGAATTCCACCATTTGTACTGGTCGTCACCTTCGGCATCGCCCGACTTAAGATTACCCAAATCTTTTGCCTTACTTTTCTTATGTAGCCTTTCTTCTCCATAGATGGGGTCATTCATTAAGTCAGGAACAAGATGGGGGAGATGTCCAATAAATCCATCCATATCTTTTTGCATTTGTGCTTTAAGCCATCCCGTTGGTTTGATGCTGCCAAATTGCAGAGGCTGGAATTTTTCCTGTATTGGACTTGTTTGGGCACTTAGGCTTAGTGCGGCAAGCAGGAATCCTAGGTTTAAAATGTGTTTCATGCTACTATCTTTTATTCATATTAAACAACATGCTGCCTCCAGCGGTAATTTCTTGGAAGGTTATGAATGGGCGATGTACTTGTACGCCATTGATGTAAACCTCTTTGGGGTAGATGTTTTCCGTTGAAAAGCCTTTTGTTTCGATGGTAAAGGTCCGATCGTTGCTCAAATGGAGGGTTGCCTTACTTAGCTGAGGTGCACCCAATTCGAATATGCTGGTTGCTGGATTTATGGGATAAAACCCTAAGCTGGACAGGATGTACCATGCCGACATTTGTCCGCAATCGTCATTTCCAATCATACCATCTGGAGTGTTGTTGTGAAAGCTATTAATCACCCTATGTATGTAGCTATGCGCCCTGTGTGGTTCGTTGGAGTAGGCGTACAGGTAAATGATGTGGTGACTTGGCTCATTGCCGTGTGCGTATTGGCCAATCATTGCTTCCTGTCCAAGGAACTTGTTGGGGCTTTTGGATTCAAGGGTAAAAAAGCTGTTGAGCTGCTGGGTAAGTGCTGTTTTGCCGCCCAAAAGTTGGCTAACCCCGCTTAAATCATGCTGAGCGGGTGTCCAAAAGTATTGCCAAGCGTTTGCTTCTGTGTAATCTCCGGGGTTATTCATTGGAGATGTTGCCATCAGTGGATCAAAGGGTGTTCGCCATTTGCCGTAGGAATCCTTGCCTCTAAAGAGCTTGGTCTCGGGATCGAATAGTGTTTTGTAGAAGTTTGCTCGTTCGTAGAAGCGTTCTGCTAATTCTGAAAAATCTAGCTTTTGTGCCAGCTCCGCTACACACCAATCGTCGTAGCTACTTTCTAACGTTCGGGATACGGCCTCATTTTCAATTAAATCAAAAGGGTAGTAGCCGTATTTTTCGTACATATCCCAGTTGGAATTGATGTGGTTACGGGTTGAGCTTTCTACCATCGCTCTCAGAGCTTCTTGATGGTCAAAGCCCGTAAAGCCATTGTTTACGGCCGAAAGTATCATTGGGATAGAGTGGTTTCCAATCATACAGTAGTTGTCTTTTCCCCACACGGTCCAAATTGGTAGAAACCCTGCAGCTTTGTGGTGTGCTAACAATGAGCCGATAATGCCATCAACTTTTTCTGGTACGAGTAGCTGGAGAAGGGGGAATGCTCCTCGATATATATCCCATATCGAGAGGGTTGAGTAGTACTCCTTGGTAGGCGAATGCTTTACGCTGTTGTCTGCTCCGCGGTATCTTCCATCAACATCACAGATGTTTGACGGTTGGAGAAGTAGGTGGTAGAGAGCGGTGTAGAAGATTTCTTTTTGCTTAAGAGGGGCTTCCACTTCAATTCGGGCAAGGTACTTTTCCCATGCTTGCACAGCATTTTGTCTTACCTTGTCAAAATCCCAGATCGGCATTTCAGCTTGCATATTTAACCTTGCGCCATCTACGCTAACTGTAGAAAGGGCAACCTTCACCAGAAGTTCTTTTGAGGCATCAAGGTTAAAGCGAAGCTGGTACTTGGGGGCATTCTCTTTTATCATTAATGGAAGTTCCTCTGCTTTTGCGATAGGGTGATCGAACTTTATTACAAAAAAGTAGGTTCTTTCCACCCAATTTTTGGTATGACAGCTGCCCGATATGGTTTGCGCATCTTCAATCCTTACGTTGGAATTTAAAACAAGGCTATCTGTAAGAAAGCGCAGTCCATGCTGAAAGTTTGCTAGAACTTGTGCTTCGTTGGAGGGAAATGTATATCTATGGATGGCGACCTTTTCGGTACAGCTCAGCTCTACCTTTACTCCATTTTTCATTACAACCGAATAGTAACCCGGACTGCCTTTCTCTGTGTTCTTATGGTAGCTGTTATTCAAGGTTCTCTCGTTAAGGCTACCTACATATGGGAGCAGGAGGATATCTCCCAGCTCGTTGATTCCTGTTCCACTCAAACGCGTTTGCGAAAACCCCATAATGAGGGAGTCTCGGTACTGGTATCCGCTAGTATGGTTCCACCCTTGATCTGCATTGTCAGGTCCTGGTTGCACCATTCCAAATGGTAACGAAGGGCCTGGAAATGTATGCCCTGTTCCATCAGTTCCTACAAAAACGTTGACATACTGGGAGTAGGTTTGCGAATGAGCTAATGCCGAGACTAACATTAGCATAGCCAAAAGCGCTCTCTTCATGCTTGATGAGGTTGGTTATTTGGCAAACTTCATTAATAATTGGATCTAAGGATGTGCTTCGATTATCCAATTATTGTGTAATATTGTCTAATTTGATGCTTGGTAGAATTTGTAATGGTAATATTAGGTCTGTGAAGCCAATTTTAGAACAGTCAACAACCGGATTCGAAAGGTCTATTTCGGTCATTGATCTCAGCTTACCAAGCTTTGGGGGGCCTTTCCACTTTCATCCAGAGGTAGAGCTAACCTGGATTAAGAGTAGCTTCGGAAGGCGCTATCTTGGAAGTAATGCATCTGACTATGAACCAAACGATTTGGTTTTGGTTGGAGCTAATACGCCGCATTGCTGGAGGAGCACTTCCGATTCGACAACTTCCAATGCAGAAGCTATCGTTATTCAGGTAAATCCCAATTTTGCTGGAGTGGACTTTTGGAGAGTTCCCGAACTTTCGGAAGTTTACTCAATGCTTAGTAAATCGCATTGCGGCATATTAATTGGTGGTGTGACGCGCGATTTAGTAGTTGAAAGAATGGTTAGGTGCGCTGCCGTAGGGGGTGTTCAACGAGTTTTACTGCTACTTGAAATGCTTGATTTGGTGGCTAGGTCTAGGGATATAACCTATATCGACCCCCTCTATTCTTCTAATGTAACAACATCTGAGGATAGCGAGCGTTTTCGGCGGATATTTGACTACCTAATACAGAGCTATCAGGGCGAAATCTCGCTTAAGAGTGTCTCAGAGGTTGCAAGTATGACACCTACCTCGTTTTGTCGCTACTTTAAGAGTATCACCCGAAAGTCGTTGGTTGAGGTAGTAACGGAACTTCGAATTAACCAAGCTTGTCTTTTGCTCCGATCAACCGAAAAATCTGTGGCAGAGGTCTGTTTTGAATCAGGTTTTGGGAACATTTCCTACTTCAATAAAACATTTAGGACGTTGAAGGGATCTACACCACTTCAGTTTAGGAGACACTTTCGGGAGGGGGTGTAGTGGTGTAATCCTACTGTTACTCCTTTGGTTGGTGCAAGGCTTACTTCCAATAAAAAGCCACTTTCGTTCTGCTGCTTAATCAGGTAGGTAGTTTATGGTTTTGTTTTATCTCTTCCTTAAACTCCATATTTCGCTATAAATACCCTTTTTTTCTTTTTATCCCAGCGATATGCTGTAAATTTTTCTTTTTCATTTACTTTTCGGCAAAATTGAGTAGATGGAGTCGTTCGTATCCTTTTTGAGCAGAAAGCTGCTACTGGTAAGTCTTATTGCAGCAGTGTTTATCATTTACCCCAACATAATTTGTTTGCCATGGGAGCTGGTGGCTTTAGAAGGATGGGTTGAGGTTGTTTTCGTCTCCTTTTTTCTTTTCCGGATTCTCTACTTTTGGATGCTCTTCATGTATTTGATAAGGTACAATCTTAAACGAGCTGTAGGGTTCTCCTTAAAGAAGCGCTTTGTTCGTAACTTCGAGATATCGGCTGCTGCCTATATTATTTACCTTGTGCTTTACTTGACTACCAAGCGATACGGTGCTCACGACTTTTTTGGTAGTATCCTCATCTTTCAGTTTTTTGTTGTATGCTCCATCTGTACTTTAATCGGACATATTTCGATGCTGAATACGGCACAGCAGGAGAAGGAGCTCGAAATAGAACGGTTAAAAACCGAAAACTTGAAGAGCCGATGCGATGCCCTTGCCAACCAGATAAACCCTCACTTTTTCTTCAACTCGTTGGGGGGCATATCGTCATTGGTACGTAAAAAGGACGAGGCTAGAACTTTGCAGTACGTTGATGAGCTTTCGGATATTTTTCGGTATATCTTGCAGAGCGATAGGAAGGGTATTGTTACTTTACGTGAAGAGCTTAACTTTATAGAGGCATTTCGGTACGTTATGGAGGTTCGGTTTGCTAATAAGCTTTCGTTTTGCATTGATGTTGACGAGTGTGAGCAGAATGTGCTTACGTTGCCAGTCTTGTCGTTACTTCCGGTTGTTGATAACGTTGTTGTGCATAATATGATAGATATTGATCACAAAATGACGATCTCTATACGGCTCAACGAGCGTTCGGAACTGGTTATCAGCAATCCTATTTACCCCAAATCGACACCGCCTAAAACCAATGGTACTGGAATAAAGAATCTGGATAGCCGGTTTGCTCTGATGAAGAATCGCAGCATAAGAGTTGAAGAAACCGAAGATACTTTTACTGTTTACCTGCCATTAAAGTAGAAGAGTAAGGTATGTTGGAGATGCCATGGAGGTTCTACTTTAAGCAATTTTGGAAGTTCACATCGCTCGTGCGATACCACAAATAGCTAACCTATGAAAGTTTTGATTGTCGAAGACGAGACATCTGCTTACGAGAATCTGAAGGTGATTCTTCAGGAGCTTTCGCCTAGTACACAAATTGTTGCCAATACCGAGAGTGTTGCCAAAACTGTTCATTGGCTTAAGTCCAACCCGCTACCCGATCTCATATTTATGGACATCCATCTCTCCGATGCCTCGGCATTTACCATTTTCGATAGGATGGAGGTTGAAACTCCCATAGTCTTTACAACGGCTTACGACCAGTATGCTATTGACGCTTTTAGGGTTAACAGCATCGACTACCTGCTCAAGCCGTTAAAGGTTGCGGCTGTGCAGCATGCGCTTGAGAAGTTTGAAAAGCTGAACCGTACTGAGCTGGTTGGATACTTAGAACGACTCTCGCAGCTGGCTCCATCGCCCCGTTACAAAGATATCCTGCTGGTTCCTTTAAAAGATAAGCTTAAGCCTGTTCGTGTTTCCGAAATATCGTTCTTCTACACCTCCGATAAAAACACGAGCCTATACCTAAGCGATGGAGGGTGCTTGCCCTTTTCGAAGAATCTAGAGCAGGTTATGCTGATGCTAGATCCTTCTGAATTTTTTAGGGCGAACAAGCAGTACATTATTAGGCGTGCCAGCGTTACCGATATAACGATTTGGTTCGATAATCGTCTGCTGGTTACCATGGATGTTGAAGTACCAGAGCGAATTTATATAAGTAAGAATAGAGCATCCGATTTTAAGGATTGGATGATGAGGGAGTAGAGGAGGATCTTGAACAAAATTATTGATATGTAAGATATGCTATATACATAACAGTCCGTCATTTCGCTATAAATACTTAATTTTTCGTTTTGAAGATACCTTCGGTTGCTAAGAAAGCTATATGTAGCATTTTTGAGTTCGAGTAACATTAAATTACAATAGTTATGTTGTTAAGAAGAATACGAATAGCATTTGCTTCAGTCTGCTTTTTGCTGCTCACGTTACTGTTTCTCGACTTTACAGGAACGCTGCATGCGTGGTTTGGCTGGATGGCGGAGGTGCAGCTGATCCCCGCAATTCTTGCCGTTAACATGGCGGTAATCGTCTTTCTGGCGTTTATCACGTTGCTGTTTGGACGTATTTACTGTTCTGTTATATGTCCGCTAGGAGTGTTTCAAGATGCGATTTCATGGATTGCAGGAAAGCGGAAGAAGTTTCGATTTTCATATACTCGCGAGAAGGTGTGGTTGCGTTACCTTATTATGGTTTTCTTTACCGCAGCGCTTGTGGTTGGTATAAGCGCAGTTGCTAATCTTCTCGATCCTTATAGCATATACGGGCGAATAGCTTCAAGCCTATTGGCACCCATTTACCAGCTTGCCAATAACCTTTTGGCTTTTTTTGCAGAGAGGGTAAATAGCTACGCCTTTTATGGTGTCGATTTATGGTTAAAGAGTACAGCGGTTTTTGCTGTTGCGCTTGTATCGTTAGCGGTAGTGGGCATAATGTCTTGGCGTTATGGTCGTAGCTACTGCAACACCATCTGTCCGGTTGGTTCTTTTCTAGGTTTGGTTGCTCGTTTTTCGATTTATAAAGTTAGGATAGATAGCAGCAAGTGCAATGCATGCGGATTATGCGAACGGAGCTGCAAATCATCGTGTATCAGCTCAACAGATCATGCTGTTGATTCATCGCGCTGTGTGGCCTGTTTTAGCTGTATTGGTAAATGTCGCCACAGCGCAATAACCTTTGCTCCTCGATTTACTCGTGCTAATGGAGCGCAAAAGGTAGAAGAAAAAGAGGTTACCGAACTAGAGGCAGATTCATCGCGTCGTAAGTTTCTTTCAATTCTTGCGCTCTTTACGGTGAGCACAGCCCTTAATGCTCAGCAGAAAAAGGTAGATGGAGGATTGGCTGCAATCGAAGATAAGCAGCTACCCAACCGAAAAGCTCCTGTGACACCTCCTGGTTCGCATAGTGCACGAAATTTCAACCGTCATTGTACAGCTTGCCAGCTTTGTGTGTCGGTTTGTCCCAATCAGGTACTAAGACCGTCTGGTAACATTACAACGCTATTACAGCCAGAGATGACCTATGAACGAGGCTTCTGTCGTCCTGAATGTACTAGGTGTTCGGAGGTTTGCCCTTCAGGTGCTATAGAACCGATTACAATCGCTGAAAAGTCATCTTTACAGATTGGGCATGCAGTGTGGATAGAAAAGAACTGCGTTGTGCTTACCGATAAGGTAGCATGTGGTAACTGTGCCCGTCACTGTCCTGCTGGGGCAATTACCATGGTAGAGCGTCTGCCCAAGGGGTCATCATCTCATAAGATTCCGGTGGTAAATGTAGAGCGTTGTATTGGTTGTGGAGCCTGCGAATACCACTGTCCTGCACGACCCTTTAGTGCCATATACGTGGAAGGTCATGCCATGCATAGGATGGTTTAGATTAAGGGGTTTTTGGAGATGCAAAACAGCAATTCTAACGTCTAAATTTTAAGAAAATCAATGTCTGATAGCAATCATAAAATAGATAGACGCAACTTCCTAAAAATGATGGGAGTTGGAGCGACTGCAGCACTGGTAGGGTGCAGCTCTAGCAACGGGAAATCGGGAGAGAAGGCTTCTGGTGATGTTCCTACAGATAAGATGACCTACCGTACCGCGCGGGGGAAGAGTGAGAAGGTTTCGCTCCTTGGCTACGGTTGTATGCGTTGGCCAGAGCTTCCTAAGCCTCTGCCAGATGGTAATGTGGTAGATCAGGCGGCGGTGAACGATCTGGTAGATTATGCTATTGCACATGGTGTAAACCTGTTCGATACTTCGCCTATGTACATGCAGGGTTGGTCGGAGCGAGCAACAGGTGTTGCTTTAAGTCGCCATCCTCGTAGTAAGTTTATGGTATCAACCAAGCTATCGAACTTCGATCCTAGTACTTGGAGTCGTGAGGAGTCGATTAAGATGTACCACAACTCTTTAAAGTACCTACAGGTTGATTATCTAGACTTTATGTTGCTGCATGCAATAGGACTTGGAGGAATGGATGCTCTTAAAGGTAGATATCTTGATAACGGGGTGCTCGATTTCTTAGTAAAAGAGCGTGCTGAGGGGCGGATTCGTAATCTTGGTTTTTCGTATCACGGAGAGGTGGAGGTGTTTGATTATCTGCTTTCGAAGCATGATACGTATAAGTGGGACTTTGTGCTAATTCAGCTAAACTATGTGGATTGGCAGCATGCTTCGGGGTTCAACAAAAATGCCGAATACCTATACGGTGAGCTAGAGAAGCGAAATATACAGGCTTTTGTTATGGAACCTTTACTGGGAGGTAGGCTCTCTAAGCTTCCCGATTATCTTGCAGCTAGGCTTAAGCAGCATAGACCAAATGATAGCGTTGCTTCGTGGGCATTTCGCTATGCGGGATCATTCCCTAATGTGCTGTCGGTATTGAGTGGGATGACTTTTATGGAGCATTTGCAGGATAATATACGTGCATATTCCCCACTCGAAGAGCTGAGCAAGGAGGAGTTTGATCTTCTATACGATACGGCAAGGCTTATGGTTGAATATCCGCTTATACCTTGTACTGCATGCCAGTATTGTATGCCTTGTCCTTATGGGATTGACATCCCATCGGTGTTTCAGCATTATAATAAGTGCGTTTGCGAGAATAGCTATCCAAAAAGTAAGCAGGACAAAAACTACCTTAGCGCACGAAGGGCATTTCTTGTTGGATACGATCGTAGTGTCCCTAAGCTACGTCAGGCTAGTCATTGTATAGGGTGTAACAAGTGCGTGCCACACTGTCCTCAAGCAATAAAAATTCCTCAGGAGATGACTCGTATTGATGCTTATGTCGAAAAGCTAAAGCAGAATACGCTATGATGGAGGAGTTGGTGCAGCTGCTTCATAGTGGTGGATTCTCGTGCGTAGTAGGTAACGGTGGTTGTGTGCGTACGTTTACTAAGCGTGGTGTTGCCGACTTGTACGATCTTTTTGTGGCTGAACCAGAGTTTCTTAAAGGAGCGATGGTTGCCGATAAGGTGGTAGGAAAGGGTGCCGCAGCGTTGATGGTAGAAGGTGGTGTCCAAGAGCTCTATACCGATATCATCAGCGAGTCTGCCCTAAAGCTACTTACAGATGCAGGTGTAAGCGTACAATTTGTAAAGGTTGTTCACCATATCATAAATAGGGATAAGAGCGATTGGTGTCCGCTGGAGAAGAGTTGTAAAGGTGTCGCTCATTCAAAAGAAATAGTGCCAATCGTAAGTAGCTTTATGGCAAAGATTCGTGGGGTGTCAGGCCTTTCAGTTCTGCTACTAGCGATGCAGTGCTCTAGCGTATTTGCACAAAAGGCATCGTTGAGCGATACGCTGTCTATCCCAGAGGTGGTGGTAACTGGAACGCGCAACGCCACCAACGTTAGACATCTACCTATGAGCGTTACTACGGTTGGGCAGCGACAGATTGAGTCGCGCTACGAGCCATCGCTATTGCCGGTGCTAACCGAGCTTGTACCCGGGCTTTTTACAACCTCTCGAGGTGCAATGGGCTACGGTGTATCGGCTGGTGCTTCGGGAGGAATGAGCATGCGTGGGGTGGGAGGTGCTCCTACCACTGGGATGCTGGTGCTTATTGATGGTCATCCTCAGTATATGGGTTTGATGGGGCATCCTATTGCTGATGCCTATCAGGCAATGCTAGCAGAAAAGGTGGAGGTGGTGCGTGGTCCTGCATCGGTGCTTTATGGTTCCAACTCAATGGGTGGTGTTATCAACATCATTACAAAAAAGGTTGATGATAAAAAAGCACATGGCAGCATGCGTGTTGGCTACGGTTCGTTTAACACTTTGGTTACGGATGCAACAGGCAGTGTTGGCGGTGATGGTGTTACTGCGCTTGTGAGTAGTTCATATAATAGAACCGACGGTCATCGTGATCGTATGGGATTTGAACAGTACGGGGGATATGCCAAGGTTGGATACTTGTTATCATCTAGCTGGAACCTATTTGCAGATGTTAATCTTACGCATTTTAATGCAACTAATCCGGGTACAGCTAGTCGCCCAATATATAGTAACGACTCTAGGATTACTCGTGGTATGACTTCGCTTTTGTTGGAGAATATCTACGAAAACACCTCGGGAGCGGTGAAGCTATTCTACAACTTTGGTAGGCATAAAATCGATGATGGCTATATGGCTGGGGAGGCTCCTAAGAGCTACCTTTTCAATTCAACCGACCGTATGCTCGGAGCAACCATTTATCAGAGCATTTTGCTTACAAAGGAAGGACGACTGACAGCTGGCTTAGATTACCAGCGTTTTGGTGGAAGGGCGTGGAATGCTTTTATGGCAGGTTCGACTGTGGATATAGCAGACAAGCAGGAGAATGAAACGGCTGCCTATACCCATTACAGGCAAGGTATAGGGAAATGGGTAACGCTAGATGCAGGAATTCGTTACGACTACCATTCGCGTACTGGAGCGCAATGGGTGCCGCAGCTGGGTGCATCAATTGCCGTTACACCTACAGCAGAGGTAAAGCTTATTGCAAGTCGAGGATTTAGGAATCCTACCATTAGGGAGATGTATATGTTTCCTCCGCAGAATCCGTATCTTAGGCCCGAAACTCTTTGGAGCTACGAAGTGGCTTGGAGTCAGAGGCTACTCAACGAGCGTATATCCTACGGTGTTAATCTGTTCTATATCAGCGGTGAGGATATGATTCAGGTGGTACCCGTTAATGGTCGTCCACAAAATGTAAATGCAGGAAAGTTGGAGAACCGAGGAGGTGAGCTATCGTTGGTATACAGGGTAACGCAAGCTCTCACACTTTTGTCTAATTACAGCCGACTGATTATGGAGCACCATGTCATAGCAGCACCAGAGCATAAGCTTTTTATGGGAGCAAATCTAGCTAAAAGTAAATTTGCTCTATCTGTCGGATTTCAGTATGTTAAAGGACTGTACACCGCCATTAATCCTGATGTAAAGGAAAATTTCTCGTTGTGGAATGTCAGAGGTGCCTACCAGCTAACCAAAATGATAGAAGTATATGCTAAGGGCGAGAATCTGTTCGATCAAGCTTATGAGGTAAACCTAGGATATCCAATGCCCGGAGCTACTTTTAGTACCGGAATCAATTTAGTAATTTAAAAGAACGAAAATATATGCAAGCGACAACATTACAGCTTTACTCACTAAGATACAGCCAGCAGAAAACCTACTGGTTGACTGTGGCTTTTATAGCCGGCAATATCCTTTTGCCTCAAATGGTACACTTTATACCTCGTGGAGGTTTGATTTGGTTGCCCATTTACTTCTTTACGCTCATTGGATCCTACAAGTATGGGGTACGTGTTGGTTTGCTAACAGCAATCCTGTCACCTGTAGTAAATTCGCTGATGTTTGGTATGCCAAGCGAAGTTGTACTCCCCTTTATTCTTGTTAAATCGTGTCTCTTGGCTGTAACCGCAGGGTATGTTGCCCATCGTTTCAAGAGTGCTTCGGTGCTTCTGCTTGGTGGTGTGGTATTAACCTATCAGCTTATAGGCACAGCGGTAGAGTGGATTGTTCTTGGCGATTTTGTAGCTGCAGTACAAGATTTCCGTTTGGGAATTCCTGGCATGCTGCTTCAGATTTATGGAGGCTATTTTATTATAAACAACTTAATACGTAAGTAAAATGACACTACTCTTTATCGCAGGACTTGGAATGCAGGAGATTTTCTTTATTCTTCTTATTGTGCTGCTCTTTTTTGGTGGTAAAAAGATTCCTGAGCTTATGAAAGGACTAGGAAAGGGTGTCAAGAGTTTTAAAGATGGAATGAACGGTATTGATACCGATGATAAGCAAGAAGCAGCTCCAAAGTCTCAACCTAAGAGTAAAGATTCGGAGCAGTAGATGAGTCCAATCGATACGAAAGAAGCATCATTCTGGGATCATCTTGATGTTCTTAGAGCTACAATATGGCGAGTTGCTGTTGCTGTAGTAGCTCTAGGTGGCGTAGCTTTTTGCTTTAAGGATATACTGTTTGATGTAATACTCGCTCCTAGTAGAGATAGCTTTATTACTTACCAGCTGCTTGACCGGGTTGCTGCTTCATTTGTGGAGCAGGACACGGTAGGCATGCACTTTACTGTAAAGCTGATTAACACCCAGCTGGCGCAGCAGTTTATTACGCATGTGCAGATGGCCATGTATGCTGCTTTTTTGCTCATTTTCCCCTACATTCTTTACGAACTTTACCGATTTGTATCGCCTGCTTTATACACAAAAGAGCGTCGATACGCCTTTTTGATAGCTAGTAGTGGCTATGTAATGTTTATGATGGGGGTTGCTTTAAGCTACTTCCTTATATTTCCGCTAACCTTCCGCTTTTTGGGAACCTACCAAGTTAGTGTAGACGTTGAAAACCTAATTGTGCTCGATTCCTATATCGGGACAATGATGATGCTAAACCTAATGATGGGAATCGTTTTTGAACTGCCTATACTAAGCTTACTCTTTGCCAAGTTTGGACTGATTTCTGCCCACTTTCTCCGAAAGTACCGCAAGCATGCCATTGTGATACTACTTATCATTGCAGCTATAATTACACCTACATCGGATATAGTGACGTTGCTGCTGGTATCGCTACCAATGTACTTGCTTTATGAGGTAAGCATCGCTGTTGTTGCGCTAGTACGGAGAGGAGAAAAGTAGGCTGCTGAGCATTTGAAGGAGGATCGATTGGTTCCCAAAGAGAAATGGAGTCCTTTTTCGTGCTGCACTTTGGGTGGACTTTACCCTTTCATCCTGTAAAATCATTAATTTAGGTGTAGATTGCTGGTTTTATTTGGTAACTCGTTATAAAAGTTCGAATTTTGCAGGAACGAACAACAAGGCTTAATGAAAGATTTTACCGAGGGCAACGTCTCAAAGCTAATCCTTAACTTTTCTGTACCTCTACTGTTGGGCAACGTGTTCCAGTCGCTATACAGCATTATTGATAGTATTATTGTAGGAAGGTACTTAGGAACAAAGGCGCTTGCTGCTGTTGGAGCATCCTACCCAATAATATTCTTTATTATTGCCCTAGTAATTGGCATTGGTGGCGGAGGTTCGATTGTTATAGCCCAGTACTTTGGTGCAAAACAGTACGATAAGGTAAAGCAGGCTGCTGATACCATCAATATATTTCTTTTAGCTGCAGGACTTATTGTTGCCGTTTCAGGTTTTTTCCTTGCTAAGCCAATACTTCGATTAATACAGCTGCCTAACGAGCTGCTTGATGATGCGGCCCTGTTTTTAAAGATATACCTTGGAGGTATGGTTGCCTTCTTTGGTTTCAATGGAGTTATTTCCACGCTTAGGGGAGTAGGGGATTCAAAAACGCCGCTCTACTTTCTGATTGTATCTATCATTGCCAATATTGTTTTAGATATACTTTTTATTGGCGTTTTTGGATGGGGAATTGCTGGTGCAGCATGGGCTACGCTTATTGCTCAGCTGGGGGCGTTTATTTCGGCCATTGTTTATATTAATCGTACCCATGATGTGTTTAGGTTTGCGGTAAAAGGAATGACTTTTAACCGAGAAATTTTTAGGCACTGCATTAAAATTGGACTTCCTTCTGGATTTCAGCAAACATTTGTGGCGTTGGGTATGACTGCCCTTATGGGCATAGTAAATACATTTGGCACCGATGTTATAGCAGCGTATAGCACAGCCTCTAGAATAGATTCGCTGGCTATGATGCCTGCCATGAGCTTTTCGGTGGCACTCTCGACCTTTGTTGGGCAGAATGTAGCACTCCAAAATTTCGAAAGGATTAAGAAGGGGTTAGCCTCTACGCTACTTATGTCGTTAGTTATAGCCGTAATTATATCGTTAGCCATTATACTTTTGGGTAAGGATATGATGCGGATGTTTACCAACAACAGCAACGTAATTGGGATAGGAAGCGAATACCTAACGGTTGTTTCGCTATTTTACTGGATGTTTACCATTATGTTTGTTGTAAACGGTTTACTACGAGGTGCAGGAGCAACAATGGTACCCATGCTTACAACGCTTGTATCGCTATGGGCAGTTCGTGTGCCTGCAGCATTTCTGCTGTCGAAGTATATTGGTGAATCGGGTATATGGTGGTCTATACCAATAGGTTGGGTGTTTGGTATGATTGGTGCATATGCCTACTATAAAACCGGAAAGTGGAAGAACAAGACGGTATTCCATCGCTCTAAGATGAGCCAGTCGGAAGAGGCAATGATGGGAGAGATGGAGGTGTAAAGTACACAATCGCAGAAAAAAGCTAACTTTATCGAAATTTATACAAGAGATATGGTAAGATCGATGACCGGCTATGGTAAGGCCGAACAAGAGATACAAGGTAAGAAGATAACCATAGAGCTACGCTCGTTAAATAGCAAGCAGCTCGATCTTAACGTTAAACTACCCATGTCGTACCGCGAGTACGAGCTGGAGCTACGTGCCGAAATTGCTAAAAAGCTTGTAAGAGGCAAGGTTGATCTGTTTATTTTTGTAGAGACAACCAAAGAAGAAGCACCTGCATCTATTAATAAAGATGTATTTAGCAGCTACTACGAACAGGTTAAGAAGGTATCGGACGAGCTAGGAATTAGCCTAACCAACGAGCCTGTGGTGCAAACTATCTTGCGTATGCCCGATGTGCTACATGTAGAAAGGCAGGAAGTTACTGAAGAGGAAGTTGTAGCACTGAAATCGGCTGTTACCGCAGCTTTAAGCGAGATTGAAAAGTTTAGAGCACAAGAGGGTGCCGCTCTTATTTCTGATATCCTATCGAGAGTTTCGAGGATCGAAGACCTAGTTACATCAATCGAGCCATTTGAAAAGGGGCGTATAGAAGTAGTTAAGACACGTATAGCCAATAATTTAGCAGAGTTTGTTCCACAAGCCAATATCGATCAGAATAGGTTTGAACAGGAACTTATTTTTTACGTAGAAAAGCTTGATATAACCGAAGAGAAGGTTCGCCTGCGCAATCACTGCAAATATTTTAGGGAGATTTGCGATGCAGAGGAAGCTCCAGGGCGTAAGCTGGGCTTTGTAGCACAGGAGATGGGGCGTGAAATAAACACGCTTGGATCTAAAGCTAACGATGCCGATATTCAGAAAATGGTTGTCCAAATGAAGGACGAGCTAGAAAAAATAAAGGAGCAGGTACTTAATATTCTTTAGTTTTAATTACCAGCAACTTACAGTTTTTTTTCAAATCGCAGTAAACTTAAAATGAACGGTAAGATGATTATATTCTCAGCTCCATCGGGAGCTGGGAAAACAACCATAGTTAAGCATTTGCTAACGGTTTTTCCTCAATTCGAATTTTCGATTTCGGCCACCTCGCGTGCAGTGAGGGGTGGAGAGGTAGATGGGAAAGACTACTTTTTTTTAACGGCAGAAGAGTTTAGAAGGCGAATTGCCAACAACGAATTTGTTGAGTGGCAAGAGGTGTATGCTGGTAGCTACTATGGCACTTTAAAATCGGAGCTTGAAAGAATTTGGGCGAAAGGTAATGTTGTTGTTTTTGATGTTGACGTTCAAGGCGGAGTAAACCTAAAAAAGCTATTCCCCGATTGTTCGCTATCGTTATTTGTTATGCCACCATCTGTGGAGGAACTTAGGCTAAGGCTTGAAGGACGAGGAACCGACTCGCCCGAAGCTATTGCTAAAAGAGTGGCTAAAGCAGAGGAGGAGATTGCTTTCCATCAGCAGTTTGATTATGTGATTGTAAACGACGATCTTGATGCCGCAAAGTCGAGAGCAGAAGAGATCATCCACGCCTTTCTAAATAGTAAATCGTAGGTATTAACATGCTTATAGGGCTCTACTTTGGCTCGTTTAATCCAGTTCATTTAGGGCATATACAAATTGCCCGAGCAATGTATTATGCCGCAGGTTTCGACGAACTTTGGTTTGTTGTTAGTCCGCAGAATCCGTTAAAAGCAGCAGATGAGCTTGCACCCGAGCAAAATCGGGTAGAGATGCTAAGGTTGGCCATAGCTAAGCTAGACTTTGCAGCTAAGGTTTGCGACATTGAGCTTGCATTGCCAAAGCCTTCGTACACCTATAAGACGCTCGAAGAGCTAATCTTGCAGTATCCGCAGCATAAGTTTGCCCTTGTTATGGGAAGCGATAACCTAGCATCAATAGAGCTTTGGAAGAGGTATGAAGAGATCATACAGCAATTCCCAATTTACTTTTATCCCCGCCAAAACGATAGCTCGAGGGTATTGGCAAAGAGGTATGGCGCAACATTGGTAGAAGCAGAGCTACTAGACTACTCATCAACAGCTATACGCATGAAGGTAGCTAGAGGGGAGGACCTAGCAGAGCTTGTAGGAGAAGAGGTGGCAAGCTATATCGCTGTAAATAAGCTGTACAGGTAGCTCTGTTAAGCAGTTGTTGTATTGCGTAATAATCAAAAATATGGAAAAGCTTGGTGCGTTAATCCAGCTAGTAGGAGCATCTTTATCGTTTTTCTTTCTTTTTCTGATACTTTCGAAGCGGAAGAAGGAGCATAACGACTACATCCTGTCGGCTGTGTTTTTTATCTATTTTGCAACGCTTATCCTAAGCTATACCGACTCGTTTAACCGAAACAATGGTTATCCGTATCCATCGTTGCTAAACACATCTGTCCCACTTATACTGCTACATGCGCCACTTATATGGCTTTATATCAAATCGCTAACAACTCCCAAGTTCAGCTTCCGACTATCCTATTTGGTGCACTTTATGCCTTTTTTAGTGGCTTTCATAACAATGGTTGCTACTTTTTACTTGCTTCCGAGTACTCAGAAGGTGTTAGTTGACAGTAGAGCTCTTTTTGTAGAGAGCTTTACCTTTCCAATGCTGGTTTTGCTAATTGCACTAACCAATATTGTTTACTACTTGTGGGGATTGATGCTAATTAGCAGGTATCAAAAGCTAATACAATCGTACTTTTCAGAAATCAACGCCATTGATTTAGGCTGGTTAATGTTTTTAATTAAAGCTACGCTTGCGAGCTACCTCGTAATAAGCTTGCTATACTTGCTCAACTACTTTACAGGAATTCTTTCATACGAGATGCTGCAATCGTTGGGCTATTCGTTAGGTGCATTTTACGTAGTTGCACTTGGCTTTTTTGGATTAAGGCAAACCAACATTTTTGTAGATTCGACGGCAGTAATTAGCATTGAGGCTGTAGAAAAACTACCCATTCCATCTACAAGCATATCAAAAGCAGACGCAATTTTTGTAGAGCAGCTGCTCCTTTTTATGAATAAAAGCAAGCCCTTTTTAGATAGCGATTTAACCATAGCAAAGCTTGCTGAATTGCAGAACGTGCCCACCGACTACCTTTCTAACATCCTAAATAGCAGTTTAGGTATGAACTTCTACGACTTTATTAATAGGTATAGGGTAGAGGAGTTTAAAAAGAAGTGCAACGAACCTCAAAGCAGCCTATTTACCCTAATTGGTATGGCCTACGACTGTGGATTTAACTCTAAGCCAACTTTCAATCGCGTATTTAAGAAGGAGACCGGTCTAACCCCAGGGCAGTACTACGATTCGATTGTAAGGCAAAAGAGTGAGTTGTAAGTCTTTGTTTTGTAGTGATTTATAAGTGTTGATACCACGTTAAGGTTTGATGATACTTCAGAGTGGTTCTGTTTTGGTTGATTTGTACAACAAAATAGACGCGTATGGAAACAGTAGCAATTGTATTTGCCTCGAAGCATGGCACAACACAAAAGGTTGCCGAATACCTAGCAAGTAAAGTAAAAGGTGCTGTGCTATTTGACCTCAAAAAGAACGACAACCCCGATCTGTCGCAGTTTTCGAAAGTTGTAGTAGGAGGACCGATTTATGCAGGAAAGCTAAACTCTAAGGTCGCACATTTCTGTCGGAAGCATACGTTGGAGCTTCTACAGCGCAAGCTCGCTTTGTTTGTCTGTGGAATGAATGTGAAAGCTTACCAAGAAGAGCTTGAGCATGCCTTTCCCGAGATACTTATTAAGCATGCTACTACGGCATGCGTAGTTGGTGGGGAGTTTAATATCGAAAGGCTTGGCTTTTTCGAAAGGTTTCTGGTTAGAAAAATATCGGGAGTAACGCAATCTGTATCGCAGCTCGACTATGAAAAGTTGAATTCCTTAGCAGGAATTATTACCTCTGATAAAGCAGAATAAGTTCGAAGGTATTTCTTCATGTAAAAAAGTTTTAGGTAGATAGTTGATGTGCTATCTACCTAAAAATCGAATTTTAAATTATATGTTGGTTGGGCGATTCTATTGCTCGTTAACGTGAAGATTAAAAGTGCCAACCGAGCTTTAGCGAAGCTTCGGGGATAAACCTACTAGGCTTAAAAACCTTACTACCAACAGCAACATTATTCTCCCCTCCAATTTTTAAATGGCCAGCAACCCAAGGGTTTAGGTATAGGTTTTTGTAGATCTTCCAAACGTATCCCCCACCTAAAGTAAAAACATAGCTTTTGTAGCTTTTAGTCATACTTTGTTCAGGTAATATCCCACTTTCGGAAGTAGGAAGGACTTCTTTAGTTGTTATCTTACCATTCCACTGCTCGAAACCAGTACCAATCCAAAAACCTTTAAAATCGGGTTTAAAAAAGTAGTCAACCACAAAAGCGTTAACCCTAAGGGTGTTCTTTTTAAAATCGCTGTCCAACATAAATGAAGGTACATCCGATTTTGCAATGATCGGACGAAGCCTTATTTGCGACTGTTTAAACCCGACCCATCCCGAAAAGTACCATCCGTTAGAAAGGTATGGGAGAGCATCAAGCTCAAAGCCAAGTGTAGGATTCATGCTACAAGGGGTCGCGTCCTGAGCCTCGGCTACGCTTGCAGCTGATAAAATCATTGCTGCCAAAGCATAATTTCTAATCCACTTCATAGCTACTATAATTTTGTATGTTGAGTAAAAAGAGTGGAAACAACGAAGGGCCAAACAATCCATTTACCTTGTACCTCTCTGCTGAAGGGATGTTGTTACCACAAATTTTATGGTTGCAAAGGAACAGAAGAGGTAACCCAAAATGGTTGATATATGTCACAAAAAGAACAATTATTGCTATTTTGTGGGTGAACTAGGAAGAAGGATATTCTGGCCCTAAGATTAACAAAACCAAGAAGTAAATATGAACCGAAATATTTTTACAAAGCATCCTAACGAAGTAGGAATGACCTACATTGAACACTTTAAATTTGCATTTTACCTGTTCAGAACGCTGTTTTGCTGTAGCATTGCTTCGCTGGTACATGCCGTATTTCCCTTTCTTTTTGTAACCTATACAAGTACCCGAATCAAGCAGCTGAACGAGACATTTAAGAAAAGAATTCCTGCAGCACCCGCGCAAAAGCATGAAGAGCCAGTAGAGGTATAGCAAATGCGGAAATGCTTAGGGTTTATATGGTACGCTATTGAAATGGTAGGAGCTACCTATCAAAATGCATCTACATTTTGCCAACCTTTTTCCGAATCCTGCTTAAAGTTTCGCGGGTAACACCAAGGTACGACGCAAGATGCTGAATTGGAATCGTTTTTATGTATTCGGGATGTTGCCTTGCAAGCTCCAAGTAGCGCTCTTCTGCACTAAAGTTGAGCAAGCTAAACAGATGTGCCTCCGATTTAATAGCTACCTGTTCGGCCAGCAACCTTCCGATGCGTTCGATAGCTGGAAAACGATCGTATAGCGATTGTAGCTCGTCGTAGCGTATGGTAAGAAAGCTCATATCAGCCATAGCCTGCAGGTAAACCTGAGACGGTTGGCCTGTTAGTAGGCTAGTGTATGATGAAACGATGTTAGGCCCAAAGTAGAAATCGCTTGTAATTTCTACCCCTTGATGGTTGAAGTGGAAGAAGCGTATAAGGCCCGAGCTGTAAAAGAAGATTTCTCTAGCCTGTTCGCCAGCACTTACCAGATGCTCTCGCTTACGAAAGCTCGTCGTAGTACAAATGGACGAGAGCTCCTGTATCTCGCTATCGGCGATTGGGAGAAGAGCATTTAGGAAGCGTTTAAGATCTTCAATCATAGTAGTAAAACGAAGCTGGTAATTCAAAGATACGTAAAAAAGTAAAGCGGGAGTCCCTTATAGTGCAATTAGTGTAAGAAGTATTAGTGTTAATTTTATTTATAAATTGAAGAAAAGCTTTGATATTACTAACCCTATTTTTAGATTTGCAAAAGCATCAAGAATTCCTTAGATGGATGCCAACCGAGCATAACGCAGCCACGGTGGTAAAATAGATGGGGGCATATAGTCAAAATAAGCGGTTCCTTCCTCAGTATCTTGATGCAATGTTTTACATAAAACGTTGCAAGATGAAAAATAATATTTACAATCAGTTTCGGAGTTGGCTGTCTGAAAAGACGCTAGACGAAGTCATATACCTATACAATAAAGAGGTTGCCAGAAGGGGGTGGGTTTCGGTTAGGGCTATCTATATCAAAGCATTAGAAGACGATCTGTTCGATAGAGGAGTTACGGTTTGTGGTAGGTATCAGCTCTAGGATTTCAATTTTTTTTTCATCAATCCCAATAAAGTACAACTTAAATAAGCAATTCTGATTAGCATACAAACTGCTGCATAAGGCTATTCCATTTATTCTGAATCAGCATTGTAACAAACTGCCACTATATATTTATCCACTTTTTGCAAATTATACCAGCATGTATTTGCTAGTATTTTGCAAAAAAGTGGATTTATTCTTGTAAAAATGCAGCATCATTTTAGATTAATGGCTGATATACTATTGAGCTTACATTGATAAATAATTCCGATACGTTTTATACAAATCAATCCCTTTTGGGATAAAAAGAGGTAGTACATATAAAGGATAGTACAAAAAGAAAGAGGGTATGCGCTATTGTCATACCCTCTTTAGCTTTATGCTTTCTTTCTACTTCTTAGAATCTTCGATAGAAAGCTTTCTAAACTCTTTGAAAAGCTTTGTAAGCTCTAAAGTTGCTTTTCTTGCACGAGCACCTGCAGCCTTGCTGTTCTTAGTTGCGTAAGCATCTGCATTTTCGGTGTAAAGAGCAATTTGCACTTTAATCTGATCAAGTAATTCTTGCATAAGAATAAGTTTATTGAATTAGTATTGAAGTTGACCTCGTAAGCATCATAATAACTTGCGTTACTCGATGTTTACATAAGCTAAGATAGAAAGAAAAAATGGAAGCGAATATCCAAAAACGTCCATTAACATTAGGTTTTCATTATTTTTTCACTCGAGAATGCGTTTTTTTACCGTTTTAGACGTTTTATGCAGCTAAATTGGATTTCGCACCCTGGATTTCGAGGATGATTTAGCAAAAGACTAGCTCGATGAAACCCTTATGTCAAAAGCACTTCGTAGCACAATTAAGCCCTTTTCTGTACAAATGCCTTTAAGGTAAAAGTAGAGCACCTGAAGGAACTGAGATTTTCCGATTTCGCTATAAAATACCCCATTTTCCTCGTTGAGAAGCAGCTTAATTTGAAAAAGGAGGTACAAGCTAAGCAGGTTATGGTCGATATCCTGCTCGAAATGGCCATCGTGAGCACCCTTTTTAAAGCAGAATTCTATAATTTCTACCAGCTCCTTTTTACGATCGTTGAAGAGATTTCCCAGCAGATATGTTCTGCTAAAGCCGTTATGAGATTTGAAGAGGAATACATACTTTTCAGAGAAGGTTATGAGGCTTCTCCCAATAAAGCATAAAGCATCTATCGGAGTATCTTGCTTATGAAGACCAGCCCTAAGCTGTTCTATTTGTTTCCTACATACATAATCGGTAACGCACTCAACCATGCTTTGCTTGCTATCGAAGTAGTTGTAGAGCGTCTTCTTGGTAATACCTAAGCTAGATGCTATTTCCTCAACCTTAAGTGTTGTACTGCCGTAATTCCCAAATACATCTGCAATTCTGGCTGTATAAAATAGCTTTTTTGATTTAGTTGGTTGCATAATGCATTAAATGTTGAATTTTGTTTCAATCGTTCTCACTGTATTTTGCATATCCCTCCCCCTGGATGCTAAGTGAGCATAGTGAGGGAGGGGTAGTGCTACTTCTTATTTACGTATGAACCAAATGCTTGGCTATACTTAGCGGCAACAACCTGATGATTGCAAAGCTTTTCAGAAAGATCATTTTGCCTTTCTCTAAGAAGGGCCTGAGCTTCGAGAAGATCTGAAATGCTGATAACCCCAGATTTGTAGCTGTCGTTTGTAATCCTGAAGTTTTCGTTTGCTTGGCCAACCATATCTTCGCAAAGATTAATTTGAGTATAGCTCTCCTCAAGCTGGTTTTGCGCTTGGGTCATCTGTAGCATCAGCTGCTCGGCAGCTTCGTCTTGCCTAACCTGCGAACGTTGGATTTTTAGCTGTTGCTGCCTCATCTTTTTAGAGCCTCCCCACCAATCGCTTATAGGGATGGATAAAGTAGCGAGGGCTAGAGTTTGCTTGGTAGCAGAGTTGTTTACATCAATGTAGTTCCACTGAGCAGTTACCGCTAGCTGAGGAAGGTACTCCCCAACTAGCATTTTCTTTTGAAGCTTTTCGGCCTCAACAGCCTTGCCCAAAAGCTGGTACTCCATTCTATTCTCGACGGCTTGACGTTTATCAGACCTAAACTTGGTAGCTGTAGGAGCCGAAAGCTGGTAGGCAAGATCGATTTGCTCGTCGATAGGAATACCAATATGCTGACAAAGAGCTAGCTTGCTAAGCTTTATCCCATTCTGAAGTTTTTGCCTATTCATCCGAAGCTCGTTCTGCTTAATTTGCACCTTTAAAAGATCGTTGCGTTGGGCAAGTCCTGCCTTACACATGTTTGCAACATCCTTAGCAAGCGTATCCAAAAAGCTTTGGTACTCTACAATAGTTTTCATCTTTTCTTGAAGAGATATAACAGACCAAAAAAGCTCTTCGGTTTTAACCAGCACCTCGGTTGTAGAAAGCTCGTTCTTTTTGAAGCTAACCTCCTTACCTAGAGTTGCCAGCTTGTTCCCGTTTACAATTCGGCCACCTGCATATATAGGTTGAACAAGGTTTAAGTCAGCATAAAACGCCTTGTCGAGTATGTTAAAACCCGGAATGTAGGTAAACTGGGTTGGATTTTGAAGGTTCGCAGGGTTTCCGTCGTAAACAGGAAGGTTGGTTGCAGAAGTTTTAATCAGGTAGTCGGTTGCCCTTAGATAGGCAAGACGAGCATCGACAGTAGGAAAAAAGTTTGTGAATGCAGCCTTTTTCTGCTCGTCAGCCTCCTGCATCTCCTTTTGTGCTTGTACCAACGTTTTGCTACTACCTAAGGCAATAGCTTTACAAGAATCGATGGTAAGCATGCGACCTCTAGCACTGCCATTTGATTGAGCATTGGCCATAGCTGGAAGAGCAAAAAGAAACAGAGCAACAGCCGTAATTGCAGCACCCTTAGCAGGCGACTTGCTATCGTTTCGATAAGCCAACCAGTAAAGCACCGGAAGAACAAAAAGCGTAAGCACCATAGAGATGAGCAAGCCAAAGCAAATAACGGTACCAAGAGGCCCCCATAGTGGCGAACGGCTTGCAATCATAGATATCACACCAACCGCAGCAGCAGCCGAAGTTAGGAATATGGGGCGCATACGTCTTTTCCCAGCAGCAAGCGCAGCCTCGTAGATAGACATGCCCTGCTTTTCTGCAAGCTCATGAGCGTAATCAACCAAAATAATACCATTACGGACAACAATACCACACAAGCTGGTAACACCCATAAAGGCTGTCATCCCAAAAGGATACTGCATTAAGAATAAGCCAATTGCAGCACCAGGAAGTCCGAGTAGCATGGTGCACATTATTAGTAGCGAAAGCTTAATCTTTTTAAACTGGAATAGCAGGATAAAGAAGATCATTACAATACTAACCATTAGCGCAATAGCCATTGGGATGTAAGTTTCTAGCTGCTGCTCTAGCTCCCCACCATAGCTCACTTCTACATTAGGCGTAACAAGCTTATCTACCTGAGGCTTTAGAATTGCAAACACCTCCGAAGGCATAACCTCCGACTTGGTATCCACCTGAACGGTAAGAGTTCTAACACCATTACGACGAACAATAGTGCCATCGGTCCATTCAGGAGTTAGCTTGGTGAACGAACGGAGAGGAGTTCCGCTCATTGTTGTTGGAGACGTAACGTATTGATCCTGTAGTGTTTTTATGCTCTTTGGAGAGCTGTTTTCTTTGTAAAGCTTCACCTCTATTGGGTAATCGTTTTCCCAAATTGTAGTTAGCGGAAGACCATCCAGCGATGCAAGGAGCGAAGTAGCAACAAGACTTTTAGTGTAGCCCATGCGTTCAGCCTTATCCTTATCCATATCAACACGAATGTTCTGTTGGGGTTGATCCCAGTCTGTACGAACCCATTCGATGTTTTTAGTCTTTGCAAGAATGGCGTTAACCTGCTTCTCGGCAGCCCTAATATCTGAAATCGAATCGCCCGATAGGCGTATTTCGATAGGAGCTTTTGTAGCAAGCATCGAAAGTATTTTAAACTTCACGTGAGCCTCTGGAAAAGCATTGGTAAGCTTTGGCGCATAGCTGCTAAATATTTCTTTGGAGGCTTTGTTAGAAGTAGTATTAATTAGTACCTGCCCATAGTTATGCGACGGCATATTTGGAGCATAAACCGTGTGGAATCGAGGGGAGCTGGTTCCTATAAAGCTGGTAACATTTGTAACACGCTCATCTTTTTTAAGAACAGCTTCAAGGCTATCAATCACCCTGTTGGTAGCTTCGAGCGACGCACCCGTTGGGAGGTAAACCTCTACCGCCAGCTGGTTTCGTTCCATATCGGGGAATAGCTGCTGCTTTACTTGGCTGAAAAGCACAAATGAAAGAAGTATGGAGCCTACAGCAATACCCATTGTTGTCTTAGGGTGTTTAAATGCCCTTTCGAGCCACTTGTCGAATAGCTTTTGAAGCTTATCTAAGAATGAGTCCTTCTCCTTCTTAGTTTCTTCTCCATGATGCACAAGTCCCTTTTTTATGAACTGGTAGTTAAGGAAAGGAACAATTAGCAGCGCAACCAGTATAGAAACGAATAGCGCAATAGCAATGGTGTAAGGGAACGAGAAAACAAACTCGCCAGATTGGCCAGGAAGAAAAATGCTTAGCGGAAAGTATGCCGAAATTATGGCAAGTGTAGCAGCAATAATAGGAACTATCAGCTCTTTAGCACTCTTAACAGCAGCCTTCCATGGATCCATTCCATGATCGAGCTTCTCCACATGGTTATCTATCACCACAATAGAGTTGTCGACAATCATTCCAAGAACAACAATAAGAGCAGCAAGAGTTACCGTATTTAGCTCGAACCCTAAAAAGTAAAGTAAGCCTAAGGTTATAAGCACAGCGATAGGAACGGTTACACCAGCCACAGAGGCCACCCTTAGCGGAAGTAGCAGCATTGTAACAAGAATCACCGAGATAATAGCTATGCTAAATTCTCCAAGAAAGTTGGATACGGATTCATCTACATACTTAGGTAGCTCTGATATTTTTTCAACTTTAATATCCTTCGAAGTGCTGCTTGTAAATTTTTGGATTGCCTTATCGATATCCTTTCCAAACTGAACGATGTTGTTTCCAGGCTGCATCTCCAGGGAAAGAAGGATCGTTTTTTTTCCGTTTTGGCGGATGTAGCTTTCAGGATCTTCGTATTTACGTTCTATGGTGGCAATATCCTTTAGTCGCACCACATTACCGTTCGGATCAGCATATACGATTTGGTTAGCCAGATCTCTTTCGGTTGAAAAGTTGGCTGGGAAGTGTACGGTAAGATCGTTTTTTCCATCCTTAAGCTTACCAGCACTATTGACAGCACCGTTCGATTGGTACGAAGATAGAAGGGATAACGATTTAATATTGTACTCGTTTAGCTTCTCAGGGCGAACATTAACGTTTATTTGCTCCTTCTGAAGGCCGTAATGCTTAATCTTAGAAGCAGCAGGTATCTTTCGGCATTCTGCTTCGAGCTTTTTCAGCTCCTTTTCTAGCTCCTTGTACGATTTGGTATCCGACGAAAGGGTGATTAGAAGAGCAGCAGTATCGCCAAAGTCGTTATTAGCAACAAGTGCTAAAACACCCGAAGGGAGCGAACTTTTAAGCTCATTTAGTCCATGGCGAAGCTTCGACCAAAATCTGTCGGCATCCTTCACATCGTCATTTAGCTCTACGAAAATATATACAATACCATCGCGCGATTGCGAGTAGGTTTTAGATTTCTTAACCTCCTTATATCCAAAAATGTAATTTTCTACCTCGCGAGTTAGCTGCTCTTCTACCTCCTGCGATGTTGCGCCAGGGTAAACGCCAACTACCAAACCTTGACGTATAGTAAATTCAGGAAATTCGTTTCGAGGCATTTCCTTTAGCGCCCATGCACCAAAGATTAGTAGTAGTACAGCAATAGAGAATACAATATTGCGATACTTCATTGCAGCCTCAATGAAGCCAATTTTTCTGTTGCTCATGCTAGTACGATATTGTAGTGTTGTTAGCTACCTTTTCTTTTCCTTCGGTTATAACCAGCGTATTTGCGTCTATACCATCGGTTATGACTATCCCATCTTGGCTATACTGTCCGACTTTTACAGATTTTTTGGTAGCAACCTTAGAGCTAGGGTTAACAACCATAACAAATGGTTTGCCATCGCTATCCTTGCTTACAGCCTCATAAGGAGCAACGGTTGCTTTTACCAGCTCGTTCGGATGGACTAGCACATCGCAAACCATGCCAGGTTTCATGAGATATCCAGGATTCTCGGCTTGTATCTTAACCTCGTAGGTTCGCGAAATCTGGTCGGCAACAACTCCAATATGGGTAATGGTGCCATTGAATTGCCTATCGTTAAGAGCGGATATGCTGAAAGTTGCCTTCATTCCCTTGTGGAGCTTTCCGATTTCGTTTTCTGGAACGGCAACTTTCACCAAAATACGATCTATCTTCACTATTTCTAGTGGAGCAAGCGATGACGAGGTGTGCTGACCTGGTTCGATATCCCTCTTGCCAATAACCCCCGAAGCAGGCGCTTTGAGGTACGACTTGTTGAGGTTCGATCGGTATAGCTCTACCTGCGATTCGGCCTGCTTTAGGTTAGTTTCCATTTCTACCCACTTTATTTCGGGTAGGCTACCTTTTTCGTACACGCTTTTCATACGATCGTATGCGTCCTTTGCCTGCCTGTATTTCGCAACCGCCGAGTTGTACATCGACTCGTTGTCCGACTTTTCAACGCTAGCTAGTAGCTGACCTTTTTTTACAGCATCTCCCTCTTGTACAAGAACCTGAGTTACAATGCCCATCGATTGAAATGTTAATGGGATTGATTGTTCTGGCTCAACTGTTCCGCTATAGCGGAAGTCTGTAGAGGTCATAACCTCCTTAACTTCGGCAACCTTAACCTTAACGCTGTTTGCCTCATTTGCCTCTGTGCCTCCCGATTTTGTGCAGCTGGCAACGGCTAGTAGTCCAAGTAAGTAAACGTAGCTGAATTTCATTTGCTCTTTTTTTTGATACTGAACGATCGGTATTTAAAATACTAAACGGTCGGTATGTTGATTTGGTTAAAAAATAATATTTGTTAAGCCCTATATTTTAAGGACTTTGTAGTACTCTTGAAGCTGTGCTGTGAGAATTTTAAAGGCCGAATCAGTGTCGCAACCATCAAAAACTAAGTTTCCCGCAAAGCCCATAAAAACAGATGTAATGGTATATGCTGTAACGGGAATATTTATGTCGCTTCGTATCTCTTTGCGCTCTATGGCATTTTTAAGAACAACTTCGGTCTTATAGGTCTCCTGCTTTATAATTCGGTTTTTTTGCTCCATAAAGCCAGGGTAGTGCCTAAAGGCATCAATAAAAAGTGCGATATAGTTGATAGGATTAAACTCCGAGCTGTAGCTCATGTATTCCTCGATAGATGATCGCATTTCGGCAACATTGATCTTTATAAACTCCTTAAGTGTAATCTCCTCAAGGTTGCACTCGGGTTCTGGAATTTTTAGGTATTTGTCTATTATGGCTCTAAACAGCTCATCCTTGCTCGAGAAGTGATGGTAAAGAGCACCTTTAGTCATCCCAATGGCTTTGCTAATATCGCTTATTGATACTGCTTCGTAGCTATGAGCCAAAAAAAGCTCGTAGCTTCTGTCTATTATATGTTGCTTGGTATCTATCATTACTTTAAATACTGAACGATCGGTATGCAAATGTAGCATTGTTGTCAATCATTCTGAACTAATTGTGTAACTTTTTTTTGTTAAAAAAGTTAATCGGTGTAAGTGGCATATATACAGCTGTATAGGTTGTGCGATTCATTGGTGTGCTTCCCCAAATACAGGTTCTGCCTATGCTTTTTTACATTTAAGGTTAGCTGTGTGTACCATTTGGCGGAGCAAATTTGGATCTTTTATGCAATGCTATGGGTGTATTGATTCTTTTGGAAATAATCCTTTATTTTGGTGCCAATGAATTTCTACTAACCTTGCGTGCTAAGTGTTTAAATCAGAGAAAGAGCTAATAGAAGGGCTAAAACAGGGTTCGCAGTACGATTTTAACAGGTTGTACGATTTGTATGCCGATCACCTGTATGGCTTTGCGCACAAGCTTTCGCGATCGTCGGTTGTGGCGGAAGAGATTGTGCAGGATACCTTTCTTACGGTATGGCAAAAGCGAGAGCTCATAGATCCTTCCTTCTCCTTTAAAGCATTTTTATTTACGGTTGCGAAGAATCGAATCCTTAATCTTTTTCGTAGTAGCGTTAGGCAATTCGAGTTTGAGGATTTTGTAATCCACTCCAACAGCATCACCCTTTCGGAGAATAGTACCGACGAAAAAATTAGCTATAACGAGTTTTTGGAGATCGTAAAGGTGGCAAAAGAGGTGCTACCTGCTCGTCAGCTTGAGATTTTTGAGCTTAGTAAGGAGCAGGATATGTCGAATAAAGAGATCGCCGAGCTGCTTGATATAAGCGAGCAAACGGTTAAAAATCAGCTTGTTTCTGCTCTAAAAACTCTACGAGATAAGCTTTCTTCTTCGCAGTTCCTTTTTGTTTTATTCTTGTAGATGGTGTCCGTAGGTAGGTTGTAGTTCGAATATGGCATTCGTTTTAATTGTTGGCGTACTGGCGTTGCGTTTTATTGCGAGGAAGGCTGTTGTGTGAAAAAATCTATTTTTTCTAAAAAAGTTGCCTTTCGACTAGTACGCTTTGTTCTAAATCGTGTATTACTAATATCAGAGCTTTACTATGAATCAACAGAGCTATAGAAATCTGCTACATCGCCTTTTTTCGTCAGCTATCACTAAGAGTGGTTATGATGAGCTAAAGGAGCGCACACCGTCCTTATCAGACGATGAGCTATCCGACGAGCTACAGCGCGTTTGGAACGAGCATGATTTTGGAAAAGCTATGCCGATGGAGAGCAAGATGCGAGTTAGGCAGCAGCTAGACCGTAGTATTGGCAGGCAGCTATTTGTTGGGCGAGCTATTCGGTTGGCAAAGGTTGCTGCAGCAATTGCGCTTCCGGTACTGTTAACGACAACGGTGTACCTTCTGAACGAGCGGAAAGGCTATGTTAATCAGCAGGCAGATCTGCTCAACATAGCTGTAGCAAAGGGCGAAAAGGCAACTGTTAACCTGCCAGATGGATCTACTGTTACCCTTAATTCCGAAAGTAAGCTGTACTACCCATCAAACTTTAACTCGCAAGAGAGGTGGATTAAGCTCGAAGGCGAGGCCTACTTTCACGTGATGAAGAGCAACGGACGATCGTTTACTGTAAAGACAAAGAACCTTAACGTTAGGGTTTTGGGTACAACGTTCAACGTGTCGGCTTATAATGACGATGCTTCGCACTCGGTTGTGCTGGTAAACGGATCGGTAGAGGTGAATGTCGGAGGCGGTAAGCCACACCTTATTAAGCCCAACGAAATGTTTGCCTACAA
>Ga0209464_10000061_pt1 | contig 35739 bp, 33 predicted proteins | sample DOMMetBare1Fresh_2_FD_187473 | JGI IMG/M metagenome (GOLD analysis project Ga0209464, IMG submission 187473) | Wetland sediment microbial communities from St. Louis River estuary, USA, under dissolved organic matter induced mercury methylation -... | ecosystem: Environmental > Aquatic >...
CAGGAAGAAGGGCGATATCGACATTCCCCTGAACGATTTGAGGAACGATTTCATCAGCCGTCCCCGCTATAGAGAACCGATAGTCTTCATCGGCAGAACCGTTCTTCGTATCGTCCATCATCTTTGCAAGACCGATTCCCGTGGGACCTTTCAAGGCGGCCACGTTCACGGTCACTCCGGTTTCCTGCTGCGCCGATTCAGCATCCGTCGATGCAACGGGAGCAGATGCCCCCGTTGCCGCACATCCGGATACACCAACGACCAGCAATGCTGCGCAGCAAGCAGCTAGTATCTTTTTCAGGTGCTTCTTCATTAAAACGCTTCTCATGCTCAGGCTTTCACTCGATGCTTAAAGGCTTAGGTACGTTAATTTTCTTTCGGGGCAGACGCCTCTTCTTTTTCGTGAGTTTCCAATACGACGCAATCGTCTTCGAGCCAACGCCCGTGCTTATGTACCGAATAGGCATAATCGGCCATGCCGTCGCCGAACATCGTTCCGAATTCGACACGCGTCGGAGGGTACAAGGCCCCTAGGAAAAAATGCACGGCAAAGACGAGGAGGATGAGGATCGCAGCCACAAGATGAATCGTCCACGTTATATGGACCATTTCGGGAGCGATATCCAAGCTCAGCAGACCGAAGTAGCCGCTGCCGGATGCGCCCCACATCACAACACCCGTAATCGCCAGCACGATGGCGCACACCATCAAAACGACTCCGGCGCCTTTCTGGCCTGTGTTGTATTTGCCCATCGGCGGCACGTAGCTGGGCTCTTTACCGCGCTTTATGAACGGATCGAGGTATCCGCCCATAGGGGCAGTGACCCAGCCGAGATCATCTTTGTCGTAGTGGAAGATCGTGGCGATGACATTAGAGAACTCGCCGAAATCGAAGATGATCCACAGAACAGGGGCGACAATGAACACGAGTCCCATGATGCAATGAATCAAAGCCACGTAGAGACTCCCAAACGAAAAGCCCAGCAGCAGCATAATTCCCGAAATAGCAAGAACGCAAAACGAGACAGCTACCGCTCCATGCATAATGCGCGTTGGCAGGCGATGTTTGAGAATCTTTACTTCATCGTCGCCTTCGGCGATGACCGCAGGATTAGTCAATTCCATTTCACTCATGACATGCCTTCCTATGCCTTGGCCTGAGAGGAAAGAAGCTTCGCCACTTCCTGCTTCGTTTCTTCTTTTGCTTCTTCGACACTCGTCGAGCGCAGCTTGCGAATATGCGCGTCAACCTGATCTCCATACGTCGTATGAAGAAGGCGATGGGAAAGCTCGGTGTAGGCAGGACGAACCGTACCAGGCGAAAGGTATTCCTTATAGAGCGTCAATACTTCTTGGTTCTCATTTGACTTGCGTACCGTACGGGCCGAATCGATGGCGTAAAGACCACCCGAGCGGCGGGCGATGTACTCTTTGGCTTTGGCGACAGTAGAAGTCACGAACAAGCCGAAACTAGTTGCAGCGATAACGGAGATTGCCGCGGTGATGGCACCTTTCACGAAGCTACGCCGCGAAACCCCTTTTGGCGAATCTCCTACAATTCTTACTTCCGACATAACAGCCCCTTCCTAAAAATCTCTCGAAATCGGCTGACCGCCGCCATTGATGCAACCCTGAGGGCAGTTCATGACCTCGATGAAGTGATAGGGACTCGTGCCATCCATGGCAGCTTGAGCAAGCGATTCGACATTCTTCGAGCCGCTGACGATTGCAACCTTCACATCAACGGTTTTCCCATTCAAGTCGGCAATGGGTACAGGAATAGTGGCTTCGCGTACCGAATCGGTTCCGCGCACAGCATCCAATTCCACGTCTTCGAGAACCTGGCCCGAAAGAACCTCATAGGCCGTCCTCAATGCCGCTTCCATAACTCCTCCCGTCACACCGAAGATCGCGGCAGCTCCGGTGCCTTCTCCGAGCAGTTTGTCGGGGCCTTCCTCTGGAAGAGATTTGAAATCTATTCCCGCTTCTCCTATCAGTTGCGCCAGTTCACGCGTTGTAATGACCGCATCGACGTCCTGGTATCCGCTGCCGATGAATTCGGGGCGAGAGCATTCGTATTTCTTTGCCGTACAGGGCATGACGGCAACGCTGTACATCTGAGAAGGGTCGATGCCTAGTTTTTCAGCCCCATACGTTTTTGCCACCGCTCCGAACATCTGCATAGGCGAACGAGCCGATGAAAGATGATCGAGCATGTCGGGATAGCGTGATTCAGCATAGGAGACCCACCCCGGACAGCACGAAGTGAACTGAGGGAGAGGGCCTGCATCTTCGTACCCCACCACTCCGAGCGCCTTGTATACACGCCCGATCAGCTCGTACCCTTCCTCCATAATGGTAAGGTCGGCTCCGAAAAGCGTGTCGTAGACCTTGTCGAATCCGAGACGTCGCAACGCTGCGAACATCTGCCCCTCAACAGGAGTTCCTTCGGGATACCCGAATGCCTCGCCTAGACCGACGCGTACCGATGGTGCCTCTTGCACGACCACATACCGGTCGTCCGCCAAGGCGCTGCGGACATCATCGAGCATGCTTCTTTCCTGCACGCGCCCGAAGGGGCAATGCACGAGACATTGGCCGCAATTGACGCATTTGTCGTGATCGATCGCATGCCGCGACCCCAAGCCAACCGCAACGACGGCATCGGCCGGGCAATACTTGACGCACTGGTCGCACCCCTTGCAGTCGCCCGTGATGTCTATGACGCCGCTCGCTAGAATCTCATCGCACATCAGACTCAAAACGCACCTCCATCTTTTCCAATAGAACCCGTCTCGGCAAATCGCTTAGACAGGCATAACCGTACCCGTCATACGGGCATATGCATGATCGGCTTCATTGATCATTTGATGTTACATATTGATATTCCGTAACAATATGTTACTGTATCATTGTTCGTAACACCATTGGAGGACAGACCGAGGCAAGCTGCGAACGATCTCGACTGCAGGGCGAACGGCCGCAAACTCCGTTCGCCCATCTTGTTTATCCGATATTCTGTTGCTCATATAAGGAAAAACGGCCGCTTGGAATACCAGCAGCCGAAAGACTGATTCGCCTGATCACGCGGGACGCATTTCCCCGTCCATCAAATCGATCAATTCCTGACGTGAATGGATGCCCAGCTTCACATAGACGTTATGGGTATGCGTGCGAGCGGTATTGAGCGACACTGACAGTTCTTCAGCTATATAATCGCTGCCCCGTCCCATGGCCAAAAAGCGCATGACTTCCGCTTCCCTTGCAGATAATCCGTATCTTTTTGCCAGAGCGTCCAAAGCGCTCCCGAACCTTCCGCGCTTGCCATCTTTCTTTTCCCCGCCCAACCCCTCTTCCATCAGATTGCCCAAGGTCAGGGCAGTTTCAGATACCGATGAGAACAATCGGTTGAAATCGCGCTCGGAAAACAGCGCAGACACCAGCACCAGCACCGTTCCGGCACACACGAGAAAAAACGCCGTCGGACCGACGGAAGCGACGACGGCAGGCAGGCAGCGCACGCCGAACAGCCAGCCCAATCCGCACCCGAGCATAAGCGCGCCACGACCGAAGCCGTACACGATAAGGGGCGAGATACGTTTTTGAAAGACGATGAATGCAAGCAGGCACCACACGATGAATTCGAAGACACTGGAAATGAAGTAGACCAGAATGCTCCACCCATCCGCCGAACCTTCGAAAATCGGCAGGAGCGCGATGGCGACCACCATCGCGACGATGAGGAGCGAATAGAGCTTGCCGAAATCAAAGCGGTCGGCCCGCTCATCGATAGCCAGATAAACGAACAGCAGCATGACTGCAAAGCGTAGGAGCTGCAGCACATTGTTGCCTTCGAGAGTGATGGGAAGCGCATTGGCGGTTACCACCGAAGCACGCACCATGGAAGCCAAAAACGAAAATAGGACGACCACAGCGACCATCTTCCAAAACGCATGGGGCAGCATGCGGAGGTTTTCGGCGCATACCCCCTTCATCAAGCCCGGCCGCGACGAATCATTGCCCCCATCGGACAATTCGGCCAAAAACGACCGATCAGCTAATCGGGCTGGCATCGACAGGAGCGCTGCCGTCAGCAGCGGCAAGCCGATGAAGACGATACTGCCGCAGAAGCTCGGTCCTCCGGGAATGAGGGCCCACCGCGGAGCCCCGATTGCCATGAAGTACACGAATGCCGCAAGCAACTGCGAAACCGCCGAATAAAGAAGGGATTTGCGCGGCGTCATGAATCCGTATAGTTCGCCGCATTTCAAACCGAGCACGGCGGTGCCCAACCCGGAAAGGACGGATCCTATCCAGAAAAAAACGTGCAAGCTCAGATAATACGGCCCGGCGAGGATGATGAGCAACGCACCCGCTGCCGTTACCGCCCCCGAGACTATAAGAACACGCGAACTGCTCAGCAGTCGCTTGGCAAACGACAAGCGAAACGGAGCGAGAACGCACACGACTCCGAAGGAAAGCGTCGAGACGATGAACATGCTCGAAAGCCAAAAACCGTTCACCTCGACATCCGAAAGCCATGTCGACCCGCTATAGGCAAGTGCCGCCCATGCGCACCAAACACCGAATCCCATATAGGGCAGCGATGGCCAGATGCGCGTCAAGCGCCCTCCCAACCGCTTATCCATCGCCTTGCGCTGCGCCATATACCGACGGCCGGTTTTCAACCCCGGCCACTCCCTCCGAAAACCGATGATCCCTGTACGGTCCATCGGACGGCAGTTCCTGTGCCCTCGAATCAACACGGAACGCCTGTCCCCTCCATCGGGTTTCAGTATAATCCATCAGTGCAGGCTTATGCTTCCGGCTTGTTCGATTCATGGGCGCTTGAAGGGGAATCTTATCGCCTTCACAGGGCAAGAAGCCGAGCAACGACCGCATTTCACACATTCCGAAAGCGGGCGTTCGCCCAGATCGGCATAAGGATCGATATGCTCAGGGCATGCCAAGTCGCATGCTTCGCAGGAAGCACCATTCGTATCCCGAAGGCACTTGTCATGATCGACGGCAGGATGAAACGTCTTATTGAAAGACGATGCCAATGAGAGCAAAGCGCCGAGGGGGCATATCTTGCCGCACCACCTGCGTAGAACCACTACTTCGAGGATAATGACGAGGGGGAACGCAAGCAATCCCCATGTCGGTTCGTTGAACTGCACGAAACGCCAGAGCAGTATGAATGTGGCGAACGTCAGCCCTACTGGGCAGACCAGGCAGAATACGGGAAATCCGAAAATCGCAGTAGAGATCAGTGCCCCGCCCAAGACCACATGCCGCGAATCGACATTCACCCGATGATGCTCGACTTGCACCCCGTCTTTCCAATTCGCCGCAGCCAGAGAAGCAGCCTCTCGGTTTTCACGGTCTTCCGTCGCAGCCCGCTTCTTCGTTTTGAAAACGTTCTGGATGTGGGGAATAGGACACGCCCACGAACAGAATGCCTTGCCGAACAGGAGAACGATGGCAACCACGATTGCAAGGACCACAAGAACGCGGGGTATGAACGCGTACCCCCCTAGCAACGACTCGAGCGCGCCAAGAGGACAGATGCTCGCCACCCAATCAAGGCCCATCGACGACACGGTTCCCGTTCCGGTATGCAAAGCCAAGCCGATGCCCGTCACGACGAATATCGCAAGGGCGACAAGACCCCGCAAAGTCGATACCTTCATCTTGCGCTTCATCGGGTACTCCCCTCCCACGCCTCGATATTGATTCCGCGCCTGCCCGAAGCGGTGTAGCTTGCATACGAAGATGACGGGCACGCGTTCTCGCACGCCCCGCATCCGTTACAGGCAGCTTGATCGACCACAAGCCCGCCATCCGAGCCGATGGAAAGGGCGCCGTAGGCGCATGCATCCATGCACTGCTTGGAACACCGGTTCGATCCGGAACGATACAGAAGGCATTCGGACGCATCCACAACCGCCATGCCTATCTTGGCGGTCGCCGGTTCGAACCCGAACGAAATCGCCTGGGTCGGACAATTGCGAGCACATAGAAATTCCCCGTTGCAAAAATCGCAATACCCTTTGCGGAAATTCATTTTGGGTGTTCTCGCATGGATGAAGCCATCTTCCACGTGGGCGACGTCGACGGCCCCCCGAGGACATGCACTCCGGCAACGGTCGCATCTGATACAGCGGCCCAGAAGCAGATTCTCATCCTGCGCCCCCGGAGGACGCAGCAGCTGGCCTTGGCCGGCAAAAGCCCGTCCGGCACCGCCGACAGCAACCAATACAACAGCCCCCAGGGCGCCGCCCATCAAAGCCCGGCGGGTCATTCCCCCGGAAGGAGGAACGGAATCCTCAGGCGCATCGGACATGGCGACGTCCTCCCGCTTCTTCAAGCATGTCGGCAAGCGTCTGCCGATCAACTTCGAGAAATCCCTGGGAAAGTTCGAGTACCCCGCGATAAAAACGCGTCTTGATGATCTTCTCGGACAGCTCGACAAAATCATCGAACCAGGGAACGATATGCGTTTCGAGAAAATCAAGGGAAGTCTGCAAACCCTTCTCCACTTGAAGCCATTTCTCTTCGACAACCGCACGTTTCGCCCTGCGCGACATCATTGCCAGAAACTGGCACATAAACGAAAGATGGTCATCGGGGTAATCGAGCCCATCCTTTTTCACAATATAGGATTGCCGGTATGCCAGGTAGACTTCATGGTAGCTTTCCTGGTACAGCAGCCCTTCTTCGCTGGTGAACACCGATTCGTAGGGAACCGCCGAACGCCCTTCGTATACCTTCGTGCCGGCAAAAGCCGACGTGAAGTCAACGGCAAGATCCTGACGCGTGCCCGTATTGCGTTTTCGCAGATAACGGGTTATATCATTCACCCCCACCGCAAACCGCTTGTTGATATCGGCATACGGGGAGAAATCGGCTTCTCCCATCGCATCGATCTGCTTTTGCGTCAGCGGTTTGAAATACAGTGAAGCCAGCGTTTCATAAAAGGCGGCACGTCCTTCCAATGCTTCGCAGAAAACCCGATCTTCTTCCGAAAGCTTCGGACCTTCTGCTCCCTTCTGTTCGACGGCGTCGACCGCCTGCATGTTTTCAGCCATGACCGGCTTCCTTTCGCATACGCTTGTGCGCCCTATCGTTTGCACGGTTTTCATGGGCGCTGTCCATCCATTTACTTGCCGGGCCCCGGGGAGGGGTTCGCCAGAGCCCGACACACTACCGCCGCATCCCTGCCTCATCAGCTTGCAAGACGGGCGCATTATCGCCGCAGGCCTCTACAGGCCAAGGACACCGCGCACAGCCGCAACCTGGAACAACGCGAGGAATCCGGTCCCCATGACCCACATGAGTGCACGGAACGCGATACCGCCGACCAAAGCACCGGCACAGGCCGCATATGCAAGCTTGGCCGATTTGGGAAGCAGCACGCAGCAGACGATGGGAACCACGGCTCCGATCGCAATTGCAGCAACCCAAAGCGGCATGGCTGCCATGGGAAATCCGTCAATCGCCACGAAAGCCAGGAAGAAAACGCCCTCTGCAACCGCAGCACCCAGCACGAACGGGTTGATGCGCCCGAGGGCATCGGCCTCCTCTTTTTTGGCGACCATGATCGACTCGAACAGCGTGCCGCCGCATGCCAAGCCGCTTCCCAGGTAAGCCAGGGGAAGCGCGATGGTATTCCACTCCGGCTGGGCCTCCATGACATAGCCGTTACCCACCGCGAACGTCATGAGCACGCCGGTCACGATGCCGATGATGCCCACCGCCTTAACGGCAGAAGCCGAACGCCCCGTTCTCAGGAGCACGATGTACACGATGGCAACGATAACATTGGCGCCGAGCATGATAAGCTCGATCGAAATGCCGCTGAAACTGAAGATGTTCGCAGCAGCAGCCATGATGTTGCCCGGCTGCCCCAAGTGGAGCACGGAAGCACAGCCTCCCACCACTAGGAAGGCAAAAGCACAGACAGCCGCAGGCAAACGACTTTCGCGCGCGATACCGAGCACTTCGGAAAGGCCGGCGAACGCAAGCGTCGCGCCGCCACAGCCCGCCAACAGGCTGAATATAAGCAAAGGCCATTGAATCGCCATCTGGATCAGAGCCCCTTCCATTGCGCGACTTTGGGCGACAGGATATACACCGTCACCGGTTTGGCATCGCCCGGATCGGGCAGATGATGCACATCCGCGGGATTCGCGGCGGCGATGGCCTTGGCCGCATCGCTTGTCGGATCGTCTATGTCACCGTAGAAGCGGGCCCCGGCACAGCAATTGTGCACGCAGGCGGGAATGCCCGTACCGTCAGCCGTACGTTGGCTGCATAGCGTGCATTTCTCGACGACATGCTCCTTTTTGTTATATGTGCGCACCCCATAGGGGCATGCCATCATGCAGTACTGGCACCCAATGCACTTTGCTTTGTCAATCAACACCACACCCGTAGTCTTGTCACGGTATGAAGCGCCGGTCGGGCACACCTTTACGCACTGGGGATTCTCGCACTGCTGACACTGGACCGGCAGCCAATACTGCTCGACATCGGGAAACGTCCCGGCAGGTCCCACCGTCACCACGCGGTTCCAGTAGTTGCCGAGGCCGATGCCGTTCTCGTGCTTGCACGCCACGATGCACGAGTCGCAACCGCTGCAGCGGTTCAGGTCGATTACCAGACACCTTCTCATGAGAACGTCACATCCTTCGTCACAGGCTCGCTCTGGAGCGTCGGCATGAATGGTTCGAATTCTTCAGGTTCGATCCAGATATTCGCCGGTTTCTCGCTTTTCTCGATCTTGACCGTGAACCCACGGTTCGTATAGGATCCGAACACCTCGTTGAACGGCGCATCGTTCTTGGTGAGAACGTTCACATTGCATTCGCGCCATCCGGCGGTCTGCTCTTTCTGCGATTCATCGAAGCACTCGGGATTCCAGAAGCGCTCCATCCACACCGTGTGCGGAGCGACCCCTTCGGTCAGGTACGCGCGACCGTGAATCTCGCCGCGGCGGCTCGATACCTTGACCCAATCCATGTGCTCGATGCCCATCTGTTCCGCCGTGCGACGGTTGATCCGCACATCGGGCGCCGGATACAGCTCGCGGGCGAATGCAGCATGGCGCATGGTTCCATGATGGAAATAAGGCACGCGGCCGCTGGTGAGTACGAAGGGATATTCATTGTCCGACAGCGGACTTTCGGCAGGCTCGATGAATTCGCAGATCGGCGAATAGTCGTCGCACGCCTGCTGGGTGAAGGGATACGTATAGGGATAGCCGGTACGGCTCATCCTCAAAAGCATCTGGCAGTACACTTCGAACTTGCGCGACTCGGTGCCGAACCCTGCAGGCAGACCGTCGTCGACAAGCATCTCATGCTGGTTGTAATGCCAGTACTCGGGCGTGACCAGGGGAACGTACTTATCGGTGTTGGCCACCAGATCGTTCCAGTCCTTTGCATTGAGCTTCTTGGCTACGCCAGCCTTCACCTCGTCTTCGGTAGCATCGCCCAAATACCCGGGAATCAGACCGGGCAACTTGCCACCCCACTTCTCGCGGCACTTGTTCAATACCTGGGCCGCGGGAATGCTATGAGATACCGTCTCGCCGATATGGGTGACTTCGTTCTGCAGCCATTGCGTATCGAGCTGGCACATGTTCACCATCGGCTCTTCAAGCCATTCACGCAGCGGGAACACCATGTCGGCTGCTTCGATATGGAAGGATGTGAGCATCGGGTATTGGCCGATAATGAAATCGACCTGCGGAAACACTTCGTACCACGATTTCGCGTTGCCCAGCATCGCCAACTTGTTGCCCGACATATCGAACCAGACGCGCGGCTTGTACGGCTCGCCGGTTGCGATGGCCTGCCGAACTGTGGGGATATGGCTGTGCTGCCAGGCATACAGGCCCTTATGGTCCTTCATGCCCAAGCGATCGATTAGGAGCTTGCCGTATTGCTGTTGCACGTCTTTCGGGAAGGCCTCGATGCGCTTTTGGTTCTCGGCATCGCTCATCCCCACTACGGCACCGCATCCGTACATGTCCGAGAACATGCCGTCGAATCCGTTGAAATACGTGATCGGACGCTTCGTCGGCACCGATTTCGGCCCATACTGGGTCATCGTGCAACCGGGCTTGTTGACGTGGCCCATGATGGCATCCAGCCCCATCACGCCGATCGGTACCTGCGATGCGCTTTCAGTCATATCGGAGGCCACACCGTTGGCGATACCTGCAACTTTTGCCGTCGCGTACATTTTCACGGCTGCCTCGTTGCGGTCGGCGGGCACCCAGCACACCTCTTCCGCATGCTCGAATGTCCATGGTTCAGCCTGCTCGCGGTATATCTGCCCAGCGCTCTTGTACGTCTTCCCATTGATGGTCTGGGTGGTGAATATTTCGGGATCGACCTTGGAATCCTTCGGAGCACTGTATTCGAACGGTTGGACGGAATTCGTCTTCAAGTCGAAGCATACATATGCAGGCGTGTTCTCGGGAACCGATGTCGTGAAGCTGGGGAACAAGTCCTTTGCTCTCGCCGGCAGTTTAGTATCCGGGTCGATCAGGAACGGCAGGTTGGTCCAGTATTTCGTGAACTCCTCATCATAGAGCTTGTTCTCGAATATATAGCGATACCACGAAAGGATAACCCCCGTATCGGTACCGGGTCGGACAGGCAGCCAGACATCGGCCTTGACGGCATCGGGGCTGAAGTTGGGATCGACTACGATCGTCTTCACGCCTTGCGCCCTCAACTCGGCCATGCCGCGGCCGCTTTCGGCCGTTTGACTCACTGATGGCTGAGCCGCCCACAACACGACCGTATCGGCTTTGTTGTCCGTCACCTTGAATATCTCTTGGACGGCATTGTCCGCGATGGACTGGTCGTTGCCGCCGTAGATGAGCTTCGAAAGGGCCCATCGGGGAAGATAGCATTGTGCGCAACCGGGCTCGAACACCGTCGGAGACCCCAAGGCCATCGGCAACGTCATAGCCTCCATGAACGAATACGATCCGCCGCCGCCTACGCTGGCGAAGAACGAATAAGGACCGTACTTATCGATAATGGAAGTGATCTGGCTCGATGCCAGCTCGAGCGCCTCATCCCAGGAAATCACCTCCCAGTTGTTCGTACCGCGCTCGCCAGCACGTTTGAGCGGATGGATCACACGGCGCGGACTGTACATGGTATGCAGCTGGTTGAGCCCCTTCATGCAGAGCGATCCTCTGCTCACCGGAGCGGCAGGATCGCCTTCCAGCTTCACCACGACACCGTTTTCCACATATGCCAATGCCGGGCACATCTGGATGCATCCATGGCAGGATGTCTTGTACACCTTCGTCTCGACGGCAGTCGCGGCCGAAGCCTCATCGACTTCCATGAGCGAATCCGACATCGATGCCCCGATTGCCGCAGCGGCTCCGACAAGAGCCGATGCTTTCACGAAGCTTCGACGTGTTATGCTTGCAGTCGGCATCTTTCCTTCCTTTCTCGTCATTTCTCTCCTCGATTCGATAACTCCAGATCTTTAAGGAACCCTCCCCCTCCTTCCGTGAGAAGCCAGACTTCATCCCACACGATTCCCCCTGCCCGTTCGAGCTTGTCCAAGAAGACGCTCGGTTGCATGCCGACCTCGTCCAAACAGAAAGGAGTCAACGCACCGCTTTGGGAAAGCAAATCGCCTACCTGGGCATATGTGCGTGGGGATTCTTCGAGGCATTCCATCACCTGGATATAGACGTTGCGACGTCGGGGCTCGGCTTCCAACAGTTCCGCCAAACGAGCTTGCGGAGTATGGCGCGATACGATTAGGTTCCCTGCGTCCGTGGTCTCATACGCCCAACCCGCAACCAAGTCGTCTATCGCATCTTCGTCGAGCCCCTCCTTCATAGCCGGCGTAATTTCGCCGTCGTTTCGATCAAGCTCGAATTCCTGCAAACCGCCGGCTTCGACCATGGCCAGAATAAGATGACATGGGTCCTGAGTTGCGTGTTTGAATTCGGGATATGCTTGGATCTGGGATTCGATTTCATTCAAAGCGCGCCGTTGCCGGCAGAACGCGAGAACCTTGCAGTGGATCTCCCGATGAAGCGATTGGCGCAGGATCGCCTGCTCTATACGCTCGCATCGCTGCTCCAGGGTAAGCCCCTTGCAGGCTTCTCGTTCCTCCGCTTGCCGTCGCTCTTCCTCCGCCACATCGACGACCGGGAATTCCCCGTCTTCAGACATTGCACCGGCAGGAAGCATTGAATCGAGTGCTTCGTCATCCTGTGCGGTTTCCACACGCATTGCATCCATGCCGGTCCGCTCTTCAAGCGTTTCAGGCATTCGCATCGCCCCCTATCCCTTATGCAGGCGGTCCTCCATGCCACCCGCTTTCGAAGACGGTACGATTCAGCGGTGTCCCAAGCCAGATGCTCCATGCATGAAATATCTTGGAGGATTGCAGATTACATCGTCATACATGCGCTAATGCATAAAGGATGAGCTATGTGATCTGGAGATATCGCCATAACAAGCATTGTATGGACACAGAAGGAAAAGCAACGGTGTTGCTGTAACCGGCATGAGAAGCCGATGAAGGCTATCTGCGCGGAAGGCACGATACCGTTGCTCGAAGCAACAACTGCCTGAAGATCGCGCGAAAGAAGATTCATGGACCACAGAAAGCACCATACGCGAACAACCATGAAAAGAAATGTGCTTGCTCTTGCCCTGTTCGGAGTTCTCGCATGTCTCTGTCTATCGGATATACCGCCAACGGCAATGCGATCCCGAGTGGTGCCGGCACCCGACCACAGCACCTATGATGCACAGAACCAGCAAGACGGCACGTTCCCCTCAGTAGATTGGGGATGGTGGCAATCGATCAACCCCGACCTGGTCGGGTGGATCACCATCCCGGGAACAAACATAGACGGCCCCATCGTGCATGCCGCCAGAGAAGCCCCTGATTTCTATCTCGACCACGATGTCTACCGGAATCCCGACTGCTATGGCTGCCTGTACCTCGATGCCGATTGCCCACCCCTTTCAGCTTCAGCAGAAACCATCGCACATGAATCCACCCCCAATCTAACGACCAGCATAAACAGACTGATATGCGGACATAATCCAGGGTTTGGAAACCGGCTGCAATTCGCCGACCTGGTCGGCTTTTCCGATGCCTCGTTTGCAGCAGAACATCAGACCATCCTTCTGCAGACTCCTGAAGCGCGCCGGACACTGCAGGTGGCATGCGTAACAGTCGAGGCATACGGCGGCGCGTCGAATCGCACGTCTTTTGCCCATGCACGAGAATTCAGGGCTTGGTGGAACGGGGTATTCGCTGCAGCCACCACACGCACGGAAACAGACATCCCCGCTGCAACCCAAGTGTTCACTTTCTGCACCTGCAGTTACAACGGGGACGATGAAAGAACCTTGGTATTCGCCTATGACCCAGAAGAACCGCAGGCGACATCATAGACGGAATTCGGAATTCTAATCCTGCACGGGGATGAATGTGTCTTTGTCAGGTGCAAAGCTCTGCATAGCCGCGATAGTCCGCTCGAACAGTTCGTCCAAATCCCAGCACAGACCTTCAGCCCCTTGCCGGATGATGTCGCGATCGCAACCGGCTGCAAAACGCTTGTCCTTGAATTTCTTCTTGAGAGACTTCAAGTTGAAATCCATAACGCTCTTCGACGGACGCATAAGAACAGCTGCACCGATCAAGCCCGTCAGCTCATCGATCGCAAACAGCACTTTTTCCATTTCCAATTCGGGCGCAGGGCACGCATCATTCATATCCGAATTATGGGTTTGCACGGCATGGATCAGTTCTTCGCTACCGCCAGCATCCCGTATCATTTCGGCTCCGCGGATGGTGTGGTCTTCAACCGTGGGGTACTCTTCCCAATCGACGTCATGGAGCAATCCGACGACGCCCCAGAACCCTTCGTTTTCCGGATCGATGTCCCGAGCGAAGTAGCGCATGGTTCCTTCGACTGTTTCCCCATGTTCGATGTGAAAACCATCTTTGTTGTGCTTCTTCAGAAGATCAAATGCCTCATCACGTGTCAGTCCAGCCTGCAGCTTGGCCATATTCGTCCTCTTCCTCTTGGGAATGAAACATCCGCATTAGAGCAGTTTCGCCCTTCTGCAACGTCGGCGAAAAGCACCGCGCATACAGATTCTACAACGAAAAACCGAAAGCCTGGAAAAACAGCCCCCATGCCGCGCCGATGAAGAACAAAAGCACCACGATGATGGCATTCTGCTTAGCATGTCGATTAGTGCGCAAAAGCACGAGCAAGCCAATGCCCGCAGAAACCAGGAGGCCGGCCATCATCTCGCCGAACCCAAGGGCTCCGTCCAGATACAGTTCGGTCAGCACGACACTTGCGCCGCAGTTAGGTATAAGACCCACCAACGCGGAAGCGAATACCGAAAGCGTCGGATTGGCGGAAATGAAGGCACCCAGGGCATCTTCTCCCACTACGGCGATAAGCGCAGCCAACGCAAAGGTGATAAGGAATATGAATAGCGTCACCTGCAGCGTATGGTGCAGAGCGCTTTTGAAGACGCCTTCACCTTCTTCATCGCAACCGCAATGATCCTGCTCGCATAAATCGTGGATACGCATGCCTTCGTCGGCAGCATGCCGCCGGGCGTGCAGAATACCGTCGATGGCAAATCCCATGATCATGCCGATGGCTGCCTTCATAGCTACGATCTGCAAGATGAGAACAGGGTCTACTTGTTCCGCTATGAAGATGGGGAGCATTTCGTCCGACGTGGACAAGAATACGGCGAGGAGAGTGCCTATCGTTACCACCCGACCGGCATACAGAGTCGATGCCGCAGCTGAAAAGCCACATTGGGGCAACGTGCCCAAAAGGGCACCGACTGCAGGACCGGCATGACCGGCACGTTCCACCGCAGCCCGGCTGCGATTGCCTGCTTTATGCTCGAGAGCCTCCATAGCCAGATACGTAAGGAACAGAAAGGGAATCAGCTTCAAAGTGTCTAGAACCGAATCCTGCAATATGTCTAAAAATATATCCATAATCCCGTCATTCTATCATCGACGGCGAAGCTCCCAGAAAGCAACCGCACTGGCGGCCGCCACATTCAGCGAATCAACATGATGGGCCATGGGAATGCGCACCGTGAAATCGCACTGGGCAATCGTATGGGAACCCAGCCCATCTCCTTCCGTCCCAAAGACCAAGGCAAGCCGGTCGCACGAAGCAAGACGGGGATCGTCAAGGAGGATGGAATCATCCGACAGCGCGAATGCAGCCGTCTGGAATCCGGCAGCTCGCAGGACCGACAGGCCCGCATCGGGCCAATCATGCACATCGGACCCGATACGCGTCCATGGCACCTGAAACACCGTACCCATAGAAACGCGCACTGCACGACGGTAGAGCGGATCACAGCAGGTAGGAGTGACAAGAACCGCATCGACGCCAAGTGCTGCCGCAGAACGGAAGATCGCCCCTACATTGGTGTGGTCGACGATTCCTTCGAGCACGGCAACGCGATGGGCATCTGCCAGCAGGTCGGCTGGATCGACCGGCTTCGGACGATGCATCGCGCACAATACGCCCCGCGTCAACGCAAATCCCGTCAATCGGGCAAGCTGGTCTGAAGGCCCCGTGAATACAGGTACATCTTCACAGCGGGATACGAGCGGACGCGCAGCCTCGAGCCATTTGCGTTCCATAAGAAACGACAGGGGTTCCATACCCGCATCCAGAGCACGTTCGATAACCTTGGGAGATTCGGCGATGAATATACCCTTCTCAGGTTCGAGTTTATTACGCAACTGAGCTTCGGTCAGTCGAGAATATGCGGCCAGGCGCGGATCGTCGAGCGTTTCCACTTCTACAAGGTTCACGGCATTCCTTCCATACCCGGCATCCCGGGCCTACCTGCGAAAATGGACAAGAGGTCCGCGAGGACCTCCTGCCCAAAAACGAGAGACGATGCCCGATGAGGAGGGAGGGCATCATCAGCCTCCGGAAAGAGGCATCGAGTTGTCAGATGGCAAAGCGAGCCGTTGCACGCGATTCGCCTATCGGCTTCCTCCCGCCCCGAATGGAGCGGAAGGAACATGCCGATTCTTACATCATACCGCCCATGCCGCCCATCTGGGCCGCAGCAGCTGCGGCTGCGGCCGGATCGGGATCCTTCGGGATCTCGTTCACGGTGCAGTCGGTGATCAGAATCAAGGTTGCAACAGAAGCAGCAGACTGGAGAGCGATGCGGGTGACCTTGACAGGATCGTTGACACCCATCTTGATCATGTCGCCATATTCGCCGTTTGCGCAGTTCAGGCCTTCGCCCTTCTTAAGGTTCCTGACCTTCTCTACAACAACGCTGCCTTCGAAGCCTGCGTTCTGAGCGATGGCACGCATCGGGGCAACCAAGGCTTTACGGACGATGTCGACGCCGATTTCCTCATCCTTGTTTTCGCATTCCACCTTGTCCAGGCACGGCAGTGCGTCGACCAGAGCCACGCCGCCGCCGGCGACGATGCCCTCTTCAACGGCCGCACGGGTTGCCTGAAGCGCGTCTTCGATGCGGCTCTTCTTTTCCTTGAGCTCGCTTTCGGTAGCAGCGCCGACCTTCAGCACAGCGACACCGCCGGTCAGCTTGGACAGACGCTCCTGCAGCTTCTCACGGTCGAAATCGGAATCAACGCGGTCGAGCTCGGCTTTGATCTGCTCTTTGCGTTCGTCGATAGCCTTCTTGTCGCCCGAGCCGTCGACGATAAGAGTGTTATCCTTGTCGACTTTGACGGTCTTGGCATGGCCCATCATCTCGATAGTCGCATCGGCCATGGTCATGCCGAAGTCCTTATCGATGACCTGGGCGCCTGTAACGATAGCAATGTCTTCCAGAATGCGCTTACGACGATCGCCGAAGCCCGGAGCCTTGATGGCGACGCAGTTGAACGTACCGCGCAGCTTGTTCAGCAGAATGGTAGCCAGAGCTTCACCGTCGACATCTTCGGCGACGATCAGCAGCGGACGACCAGATTTCATAACCTGCTCGAGCAGACCGACCATGTCCTGGATATTAGAGATCTTCTGATCGGTAAGGAGGATGTAAGGATCCTGCAGGACAGCTTCCATCTTTTCCATATCGGTTGCCATGTAGGGGCTGATGTAGCCGCGAGCATACTGCATGCCCTCGACATGTTCTAGTTCGATGCCGAACGTTTGGCTTTCCTCGACGGAGATAGCCCCGTCCTTGCCCACCAAGTCCATGGCTTCGGCGATGTTCTCACCGATTGTAGCGTCGCCCGCAGAAATAGTGCCGACATTGGCAATCTGCTCTTTACCGGAAACCTCGATGGCATCCTTCTTGATGGTGGAGACGACGGCTTCGACGCCCTTCTGAACACCACGGCGAATGCCGAGCGCATCGGAACCAGCGGTTACATTGCGCAGGCCCTCGATCACGATTGCATCAGCCAGCAGCGTAGCGGTCGTAGTACCGTCACCGGCAACGTCGTTCGTCTTGACGGCAGCTTCGCGAACCAGTTGGGCACCCATGTTCTCAACAGGATTGTCCAGTTCGATTTCCTTCGCCACAGTCACACCGTCGTTGGTAACTACGGGAGCACCATAGGATTTTTCCAGCGCCACGTAACGACCCTTAGGTCCGAGCGTTACTTTGACGGCATTGGAAAGCTTGTTCACGCCAGCAGCCAGGGCAGCGCGTGCATCTGCATCGAATTTCACATCTTTAGCCATGATTCACTGATCCTTTCGAATTCTTATTCGGATAATGCTTCGGGAAGCCGTGTGCTAACCGCGAATGGCATACAAATCGTCGGCGCGCAGGATGATGACCTTTTCGCCTTCGACTTCGATTTCGGTTCCGCCGAATTTACCGTAGATGACGCGATCGCCCTCTTTGACGGGCATGGGCAGATGAGCGCCCTCATCGGTCAGCTTGCCATCCCCAACAGCCAAGACGACACCGCTTGTCGGCTTTTCTTTCGCTCCGCTCGCGATGTAGAGGCCGGATGTAGTGGTTTCCTCGGCCTCGTCCTGCTTCACGATGACTCGATCGCCTAACGGTTTCAGATTCATAACACAGCCTTCCTTTCGTTGATCCGCCGCAACCCACGGCTTTGTCTTTTCAATAAAGAGAGTGCTAGCACTCGAACTGCAAGAGTGCTAGCGAACAATTGCAATGATAGCACCAACCACAAGGGGTGCAAGGGCGTTTGGAAAAATCCAACGGGTTCACCCAAGATTACACGGGGCCGTTAACGCTTCGTTACCTTGAAGGGGTAACCAGCCTGCTTTCATAGGCTATCACTACCAGCTGGGCCCGATCATGAGCTTCAAGCTTCGCCATAATGCGCGCAATATGGGTTTTTACCGTAGCTGGCGATATAACCAACTGCCTCGCTATGCCATCATTACTCATGCCGCGCGCAACCAGCACGAGTATCTCGTGTTCCCGATCAGTCAGGGCATCGAGCATGCGATGGGCGACCGCATGGCGGGCACGGGACCCTACGAACGTCTCGATAAGGCGTCTCGTGATAGATGGCTGAATGAGCGCATCGCCTTGGGCGACCGTATGAATAGCACGCGCAATATCGTCGGGCTCTGAATCCTTCAGCATAAATCCGCTTGCGCCTGCCGAAAGAGCGTCATAGACATATTCATCGATGTCGAACGTCGTCAGCACGAGTACATGGGTATTCGACAGCGCGACATCCCTGACTATACGCGCAGTGGCGTCGATACCGTTTTCCAACGGCATGCGGATATCCATCAGAACGACGTCGGGAGACAAATCGAGAGAACGATCATAGGCAGTCAGCCCATTATCGGCTTCACCGACCACCTTGATATGGTCGTACGATGACAAGATGAGTTTGAAGCCGTTACGCACCAAGTCCTGGTCGTCCACAATCAAAACCTTGACTTCTGCAATATTTTCGTTTGCCGCCTCCGCCATGCGCGCGACCTCTTCGCTGTGTTGACGCAAGCGCTCCTGAACCTGACGATATTTTTCGTCGTACTGCTTGGTTCCGCCTATCAGCTCCTCAGTCATGTGCTTCCCTTTCCGTCAAAGGTATCTCTACCCGAATCACATAGCCACCTTGCATGCGGTTGCCTGCGCTGAAAATCCCATGGAGCACGCGGGCGCGCTCTTCCATACCCTGCAAACCATGTCCGTCGTTCGTGCCCTGCCCCACATCGCCAGATCCATCGTCTTCGATGACGAGACGGACCGACTGCGCATCCGACTCAAGGCAGATACGAACGTTTTCAGCATGAGCATGCCTGACCACATTAGTAAGAGCTTCGCGGGCTATACCGAACAAGGCGACATCGATATAGGCCGGAATACCGGACTTCCTATAACGCGCATCGTCAAGCTGCACCTGCAATCCTGCTTCGTGCGCATACGCGCACAAATCGGAAACCCGATCGGTTCCCGTTGTCGGAGCCGTTTCCGCCGATTGCCCTTCATTGCGCAAGACTCCGATCATAGACCGAATCTCTTCGAGGGCAACCTTCGATGTTGCCCGCACCTGTATGATAGCTTCTTTGGCCGCAACCGGATCGCGATCGACGAGTTTTTCTGCAGCGGCAGCCTGGATGCTCACAGCGGTGAGGGAATGGGCGGTAATATCATGGATTTCACGGGCGATGCGAACCCGTTCTTCCTCGACCCGGCGCGCTGCTTCTTCCTCGCGGCTCTTTTCGGCTACGACAGCCCGTTCTTCAGCTTCGGTAAGATAGCCTTTATATGCACGAAAAGCAATGCCCATGATAATCGATACCACCATGTATCCGGTATTCTGAATGCGATAGAGCATAGCCAGGCTATCGCTTTGCGGCAATATGGGAGAAACCCAAATAGCAAGCAAGATAACGACGCACGCAATGTGTATTTCCAAGCGCGGACGTTCTTTAGCGACGGTGAATGCCGCAACCATGGGTCCGATGATGGAAAGCCAATAGCCGGGCAGACCGTTTTCCGCCACAAGGAAAATCGCCATAGTGAACACGAGCGTCGGCCAAGGGAAGCGCCGGCGAAAGGCCAAGGGCAGCGTACTGAGGCAGAGCATGATATACACAGAAGGCTTGGGGACCACGTTTACGATTCCAACCATAGTACGAAATGTCTCATCATGAAACATAGCAGTCGATGAGGTGAGCGAAAGCTGGGCGCACCCCAAAAAGAAAGACACGATTGCAACGGCTATATCGATCAGCCAATCTACCGCATCCATCTTTCTTCTGCTTATAAGGACATTCTTCATGCTGTAATAGTAAGGCACGTATACAAAACAAGCCATACCCAAAGCGCGGTATCGACATGCCGAAAAGCAGGCTTCTTTCGATGGAAGCGCCTTGTTCAGTATGATAGCAGCCCACAACGCAGCTTCCCAAGCAGAAGTGGCGCGAAATACGGAAAAGGCCCGCTCCAGGACCCGTTCACCGCGCCCTTGTACGCTGCCAGACAACGTGGGCGATCTCAAACCAGACGCGGAGTCATCTGGATTCGCCGACAACACCGAGCACAGGCTTGGGCAGACAAGGCCGTACCCTCCGACAAGCCAAGGGCAAACGCCTCGCAGCGATTCCCATAGCTTTACGCATAGAATAAATCAGACGGGAAGGACGGCTCCATCGCGCGCTTGAATGCAAACCCATCGGCATCGTCGAATATACGCTGGATCGAACCTACGCTCCGATCCGAGACTGCAGCCATTTCAGCTGCAGTCTTGCCGTGCTCGTAATGCCCGATAAGCAGCTGATCGAGCATTGCATAATCGATTCCTAGACTTTTCTCGTCCTGCTGGCCAGGCGAGAGCTCCGCACTCGGCGGTTTGGTGAATACCTGTTCAGGGATGGGAGGAATATGTCCTTCAGAATGGGCCTTCTCATTAGCATAGCGGCCGATTGCATAGACATCGGTCTTGTACAGGCCCCCGATCGGCGCAAACGCCCCGGCTGTGTCACCGTACAATGTAGAGTAACCCATCATGGCCTCGCTTTTGTTCCCTGTATTGACGAGCATCCAGCCATAGCGGTTGGAAAGAGCCATAAGACAAACCATGCGGCATCGAGCTTGCGTATTCTCGCTAGCAAGCCCCCTGAACGAACCGCCGCAAGGCCGCGACAGCACGCTTTCGAACGCTTCGTATGGCTCAAGAATGGAAATGATCTCGGCTTTGATGCCCAGATTCACGGCAAGGTCGCTCGCATCATCGACCGAGTGCCCTGTCGAGTAAGGCCCCGGAAGCATATACCCGTGGACATGCTCGGCACCAAAGGCATCCACGCACAAAGCCGCAACAACCGACGAGTCGATACCCCCCGAAAGTCCCAACACGACATCCGAGAATCCCGCCGACGCAGCATAATCCGCCAAGGCCCGTAAACAAGCCTCGTACTTCTCCTCAGTGCGCATGATATGAACCTTCCTCATCGCATATACGTTGAAACCAGTATGCCCGTATTCTGTTTCAATCGCGTTGCGCATTGCCGTAGGCACAATGAAATACCGAGGTTTGCGCGCAAGTACGTTAATGCAACGAGCGAACGCGCGATGCCAGCCATTCCGCCCACGCTTCAACGCCTTCGCCCGTGGTAGCCGAAATCGGAAAGATAGGAGCCTGGGGGTTCAGGCGCTCCACTGATTCGTAAAAGGCATCTTTCTTGAAATCGAATACCGGCATGGTGTCGACCTTATTCAAGATGACAGCTTGCGAGACCTGAAATACTCCGGGGTATTTCAAAGGCTTATCATCGCCTTCGGGAACCGAGAGGATCATGACCTTGGCATTCTCACCCAAATCGAAATCAGTCGGACACACCAAGTTTCCTACGTTCTCAAGCAGGATGAGATCGAGTTCATCCAAGTCGAGCACGTCAACGGCACGTTGGATCATCCGGCTTTCCAAATGGCAAGCACCGCCTGTATTGACTTGGACCGCAGCAATACCCTGCGCTTTGATTTTTTCGGAATCAACGCTCGAAGCAATATCGCCCTCGATGACAGCGATATTGAATTCGTCGCGCAAGGCCTCGATAGTCGCAAGAATGGTCGACGTTTTACCCGACCCGGGACTTGCCAGGATATTCAAGACGAACACGCGCTTTTCTGCAAACAGAGCCCTGTTTGCAGCTGCCAGCTCATCATTCTTTGCCAGAATGGGAGAATTCACTTCAACCTGCATGATGATTACCGTCCTTCCGAATGAGGCGGTGCATCCTCGTCGTCTGGGATGTCGACCTCGATCGAGTCTATCTGCATCTCACGTCCGGCAATAAGCTCGGTAGCGAAGCTGCCGCAATGGGGACAGAGCATATGAAAGCGATCATGCTCGAACTCCAAACCGCAGTCCAAGCAGTGACTTCTCGGTTCGATCATGTTGACCTTCAGCTCGCAGCCTTCGCAGATGGTTCCTTCCGAAAGAGCTTCGAAGGCGAACTCGAGCGCCTCTTCGATTACCTCGGTCATAACACCCACAGAAAGCGAGATGGCAAGCACTTTGGTGGCACCGGCGTCGGCTGCAGCCTGATCAACTGCATCCAAGACGCCGGTCATGAGTCCGAGTTCATGCATATGCGAGCCTAGTCTTCGTCGGCTTCGCGCTCAAGTTTCTTCAACCGCTGCTTTTCAGCCCATTCGGCTTCCCATTCAGCGTCTTCCTGTGCTTCGCGATCCATTTCTTCCTTCTGCTTCTTGATCCTTCCACCCAGTACGAGGCGTGCAGCAAACAGACTGAGCTCGTATAGCACAATCAAGGGAATGAACATCAAGAACATGGTGACCGGCGAGGCATCGGGGGTAATGAAAGCAGAGACAACCAAGAGCGAAACGTACACGGTACGCCAGCTTGCCCGCAATTTGGCATAGGGAAGCACTTCGAAGATCGTCAGGTAGAACACGACGAGCGGCAGCTCGAATGCAAGGCCGAAACCGACTTCGAACTTGATTATGATGTTGATCCATTGGCTTGCCTCGGGCATAACCTGGGCGAAACCGCTTGCTTGGTCGGTCAGCCATTGGAAGGAAGGATGCAAGATTATGTTATAGCAGAACACCGTACCGAAGATGAACAAACCGACAGCAACGGCAAAGGTAGGAATGAACCACTTGCGCTCACTCGGCTTGAGAGCGGGCAAGAAGAACGCCAGCACCTGCCAGATGATAACGGGCATGCACGCCACGAAAGCCGACCACATAGATATGGTAAAGCGAACTTGGAAGGCATCGAACGCACCGAAAACGTTCATGACAGCGGCGCCATTGGCATCTTGCGGCATGAGGTCGGAAACGGGCTGCATCATGAATTGGGCAATGGTCGGCGTGGCCATATAGAACACGCATACAGCGATAAGCAAACAGGCAACGATGCGCACCAGGCGCATACGAAGTTCGCCCAAATGATCGAAAAGGGGCATACGAGCAGGACCGACGGGCATGGTTTATTCCCCCTTCTCTTCTGTAGCAGCGGGGGTTTCAACCGCCGCCTTGGCTTTTACGGCTGCGGGTTTTGCAGTTTTGGCTCTGGTAGCAGCGGGCTTCTTGGCCGCTGCTGTCGTTTTGGCTGCCGTGTTTCTGCTCGATGCGGATGCAGCAGGTTTCTTTGCAGCTGCAGTCGTGGCCGAAGCCTTAGCTGCGGCAGGCTTTTTTGCCACCGCCGTTTTAGCTGCAGCAGGCTTTTTTGCTGCCGTTGCGGATTTCTTAGCTGCCGCGGTTCCCGCAGCAGTACGTGCAGCTGGTTTGCGCGTAGTGGTTGTCGTCTTTTTTGCTGGGGCCTTAGAAACCGGTTTGGCCGCAGCGGCAGGTACCGCAGCATCGGATGCATCCAACGGCTCTTTGACAACAGGAGAAGGCGCCGCAGACGTTGCTTTAGCCGTCGATGCAGGTTGAACAGCGGCAGCCGGCTTGGCTTCGGGTTTTTTAGCAACGGGCTTGGTACCGTACAATTCGTCGGCACTCACCTTGGCTGCGCCGGAAACAGCCTTTGCGGCAATGGCAGCTGCTGAAGCAGGTTCCTTTTCAGCAACCTGAGCCCCTTCGGCGGCCGCGTGGGCTTCAGCCTCTTTCTTTGCAGCACGCTGCTTATCATAGCGAGCCTTGCGCTCGCTGAAGCTTTCGCCTTTATCGTCCTTCTTGGCGTTGCTTTCTAATTTGGAGAGGGCATCAAGAGGATTCTTGAACGGATCATCGGCATCGGGATCATACACCTCGGTCTTGATGACCTTGTTCATCTCCTCTTGCGCATTCTTGAATTTATTGATGGCCTGGCCGATGGTTTTAGCCATCGCAGGCAGCTTGTCCGGCCCAAAAATCAGGAATCCGAACAGCAGGATGAGTATGAGCTCGTTCGCTCCAATACCAAACAAAGGAAACCTCTCAACCGATCGGGCGTCGAAGGAATATGCTCGCTCGACGCGATGCTGACCGCAACATAGTAGCGCAACAGCTTACGCTGCGCCACTGAGAAACGTAAGCGCAACCGTGGGAATCCCGAGTGCGAGCACAAGAACAACGCACACGATGATAATGCCCATCTTCTTCAGGCGTTCCTTCTTTACCTTGGTTTCCTGAGCGGCACGTTCACGTGCCTGGGCGGCCTCGAGACGCGCCTGGCGCTGCCGCGCCGACATTTTCTGCTGCTTTGCCATAGTACCGGAAATCCCCTTCTTTCGTGTACCGAAACCATACAGGCGAAATTACGCCCGCAGCTTGCCCCTGATCTCGATGACGTGGGCGATGTTCTTTGCCACTTCGACATCGACGTGCCATTGGTTCTGTTCGTAGATGATCGTGCCGCCTACCATGCTCATCAGCACGTCCGTACCGCTGGCGGTATTGACAACCGCTGAAACAGGATCGCTCGTAGGCGTTTGATGCGAACCTGAAATATCGATGGCTATGATATCAGCCAGCTTGCTGATTTCAAGCGATCCGATTTTGTCGTCCATATGCAGAGCACGGGCACCCCCGATAGTAGCCATTTCGAGCATCGTCCGGGCCGAAAGGAATTCCCCCACGTTGACGGCGCGCTGCACCAGCATGCCGATGCGCATTTCTGCCAGCATGTCAGTGGAATCGGCAGCAGCCGGCGAATCGGTTCCCAAGCCGATGCGCATACCCGCACGCAAGAATTCTCCTATAGGAGCCACACCCATGCCCAACTGGGCATTGCAGCGAGGACATGCACCGATGGCCACATCGTGCTCTTTGAGTTTCTGGATGTCTTCATCGTTGACGTGCACGCAATGGATAGCCAACACATCTTTCGCTTCGAATGCGCCCCAGTTCAAAGCATAGTTGACCGGGGTAACACCCGTAGGAAGCCAAGGTGGGATCTCCACGTATCCGCGCTTATCCCTCATAGTTTCGACCGAGAACGGGCTCGACCCGTATTTGATGAAATTGTATTCTTCCCTGCTGCCGGCAATATGCATGGCCACAGGGACCCGATCGCCTGCGTATTCGCTGATCTTCTTGAATATGGATGGATGGCAGGCATACAGAGCCGACGGAGCAATGCCGATGCGTATACGATCGCCGTCAACGTCGCCCGACCACCGCTCGATGTCGGTCTTGGCAAGCTTCATGGCATAATCGACACGGCGCTTGTCCATAGCGCCTACTTCGCGGTAGACGACACCGCGCAGACCCAGTTCTTGCAGGGCGCGCACAGCTGAACCCGATGTAGTGATGTCGGCAAGACAGGTTATTCCCGCAGAAAGCGCTTCCAGTCCGCCCAAGATAGCCGAATCGTACAGATCGGCGGGGGTCATACGGCTAGTGATGCCGTTGAGAGTCATGAGCCACGTGGCATAAGGCACGTCGTGAACGATACCGCGCATGGCTGAATACTCGACATGCGTGTGCACATCGACGAAGCCGGGCAGCAAGGCCGCCTGCCCATAATCGTGCACTTCTTCTTCGGGGTAGCGTAGGCGCAACAAATCAGCCGAGCCGATATCTCGAATCTTGCCGTCGCGAACCAGAACCGCACCCCGTTCAATGGGATCGGAGGTTATCGGCAAAACGTATTCTGCGCATAAAAGCATGGCGTCCTCCTGGTGATTACGTGGGCAACATAATAACATCGCGCAAGCCCTGCGGAAGAAACGCACACAGGGAAAACGGCGGGTGAACCTGCTTATTTCACAGCGGTATGAATAGCAACCGCGCCGAACGTCAGGTTCACATATTCGACACTGCTGAAGCCAGCATCGACAAGCATGCTGGCAAACGTCTTCTGATCGGGAAAAGCTCGAATGGATTTGGCAAGATAGACGAAATCATCGCGCTTGCCCGTGCAATGGCTACCCCATGCCGGAATGCCCCACCGCAGGTAGGCATTGTAGAAAAAACGTTCGATTGCAAGCGGCGGAGTCGTGAATTCCAGAATACATGCCGTGCCCCCGGGAACCAGTACGCGGTATATCTCACGCAGAGCAGCACGGCGATCAGGCATATTGCGGATGCCGTAAGCCATGGTGACCACGTCGAACGACTCGTCGTCGAACGGCATGTCCTGAGCATCGACGACCATGGTTTCCACCGGCACGCCGCATGCATCGCCCGCCGCAAGACGTTGCTCGGCCACCTTCAACATGGCAGGAGTGAAATCGGTCAGCAGGACGGATGCCGGGGGCTTATGGGCGCAGACGGTAAAAGTGACTTCTCCCGTTCCGCCCGCCACATCGAGCACGCGAGCTCCCGCATCGATAGGTGCCGAATAAACCAGGCGGTTAAGCCATTTTCGATCCTGCCCGAAACTCGAGCACCGATTGAAACGCTCGTACTGTTCGGCTATCTCGGTGAAGATGCCGAGGACTCGTTCTTCCGAGATTTCCGCCGGAGCAGCCGCGCCCGTCGCAGTATCGATTGTTTCTACAGAGGTCTTGGTCATGTCGGTCCTGTCTGCAAAGATATATCAAACCCGCATTATAGCGCAGCATCCGAAGTGGCCGACGACGCACCGAAGTGCGGACGTTCTTGCAGTTTAAAGGCCCTGGATACATCGGGAGTACGATACCAGCAGCACTGTTGCAGCGCGCATCCCTGCGTCATTTCCCTGGAAAGGTGCAGGTCGCAAGATCCAGTTTGCAGCATGCCGACCACAGGCTTGCAGCCCGCAACATGCCGATACCCCCTCTTTTTGGGGCGCTTCGTCGAAAAATTGCCGAATCTCTTTGATGTTTTTTGTTTTCCTTGTCAACGGAATTGAAATATGCGTGCAATTCCCAGAGAAGTCCTACTATGCAACTGGAGAGATTGAGAGAGGTAGGAGAGATCTGTGCTATCTGAACGTGTGTTATCGAAACTGATTCATTCTATGACAAAGCGGCATCTTGCACTTGAACCCATCGATGAAAAGATGCTGCCCGCACCGAAACCCAAGCAAAAATATATGCTGTACCTGCACGTTCCCTTTTGCCAGCGCCTATGCCCCTACTGCAGCTTCAACCGCTATCCTTTTCGCGAGGACATCGCCGCTCCTTATTTCGCCAACATGCGCAAAGAGATGCTGATGTTGAAAAACCTGGGCTATGATTTCGAGAGCCTGTATTTCGGCGGTGGAACGCCTACTATCATGATCGATGAGCTCTGCGAGACCATCGATATGGCACGCGACATCTTCAACATCAAAGAAGTCGCCACCGAAACCAACCCGAACCATCTGGTGTCGCCCTACCTCGAGAAAATGCAAGGTCGTATACAGCGGCTTTCCGTCGGCGTGCAGAGCTTCGATAACGATCTGCTCACTCAGATGGACCGTTGCGAGAAATACGGTACAGGAGAAGAGATTCTGCAGCGAATTGGAGAAGCAGCTCCTTATTTCAACTCGCTGAATGTGGATATGATCTTCAATTTCCCATCGCAGACGGAAGCCGTGCTGAGAAGCGATCTCCAGAAGATCGCAGAATGCGGGTGCAGGCAGGTAACATTCTCGCCCCTGTACGTTTCATCGGCCACCACGCGCAAAATGGCTTCGGCGCTAGGCAAGATGGATTACAATCGCGAACGACGTTTCTACAAGATCCTCGACGAAACGCTGGCAGGAGGTACGCATCCCCTCTTCGACCGAACCACTTTATGGACGTTCAATCGCCTCGATGCCAAAGGCGAAGAGGACCATTCGCTGCTCGTTGACGAGTATGCCATATCCTATGAAGAGTATCCCGCAATCGGAAGCGGATCGATTACCCACCTGGACGGAACCCTCTACGTCAACACCTTCAGCATCAGCGAATACAACGAGGCTATCGAAGCCGGCCATATGTCCATCATGGGAAAATCAGTGATGAGCAAGCGGGACCTCATGCGCTACCGGTTTCTTTTACAGCTCTACAGCCTGCGGTTGGATAAGAAGAAATTCAAGCGCGATTTCGGATGCAGCGTGGAGGCGGGCCTTCCGGTGGAGATGGCATTCATGCGTGCGAACGGAGCCTTCGAAATCAACGATACTGAAGAATTGACGCTAACGCCACGCGGAAGGTATCTCACTTTGGTTATGTACCGGCAATTCCTGAGCGGTATGAACAACTTGCGAGATCAAGCGCGAGAAGCACTTTCAGGAACCGAGCACGAGCTTCTGTTCGGCGATGGCAGCGCGGAACGCGCGCAGGCAGATACTGCCCAGCGCCAAGCTGCATTCGCCCATTGATGCGCGCAGCTTAGGTTTTGCCTCCTGCGTGTTCGCTGTCCCAGATTACCAAGCTTCACTGCAGGGCGGTCGCGCGCCGATCGCCCTGCCCTCACGCATACACAGGGCCTAGTACGGCTGCTCCAGGTCGACATGGGCCATGGCATCGGCATCCAACCCGAAGAACCGTCCTTTTCTATACCGGTCGAGAGCGACGAGCGCAATCATAGAGGCGTTGTCCGTGCATGCCGATAGCGGAGGCATGGTCAGGCGTACGCCGCGTCGCGCGCACGCCTGCTCGTATGCCGCGCGCAAAGCCGGATTGGCTGCGACCCCTCCCCCCAGACAGAACTCCCGAGCCCCTGTCTGGTCAAGCGCCGTACCCGCCTTAGATACCTGGACATCGATGACGGCAGCTTGGAAGCTCGCAGCAATGTCGGGAAGGTTCAGTTCAGCGCCAGATCGTTCCTGCTGATGAATATAGGTGATGACAGCCGTTTTCAGACCCGAGAGCGAGAAGCTCAAGTCGCCCGAATGCATCATGGCGCGAGGGAACGAAATGGCAGCAGGATCGCCCTGGGCAGCAAGTTTCGAGATGATAGGACCACCCGGATAGCCGAGCCCCAATGCCTTGGCCACCTTATCGAACGCTTCCCCCACCGCATCGTCGAGCGTTGAACCCAATATGCGGTACTCGCCCCAGTCGCGCACATGCACCAGCATGGTATGACCGCCCGAAACAAGCGAGACAACCATCGGTGGAGCGATATCGGGCTGAGCGATCTTGTTCGCATATAAGTGCCCCTCAAGATGGTTCACCCCGATGAAGGGAATATTCGCACCCCAGGCAGCCGCTTTGGCAAACGCCACGCCCACAACGAGCGCACCGACCAATCCCGGTGCATACGTAACAGCCACGGCATCGAGGTCGCACCAGCGCAGATGCGACCGGCCGAGGCGCTGAGCAGCGCCTTCAAGGCAGACCTGCGTAACCCCGCAGATAGCCTCGATATGCTTGCGGCTGGCGATTTCGGGGACAACGCCGCCGAAACGCGCATGGAAATCGATCTGGCTGGCAATGGCATCAGCAAGCAGGTTTCCGCCGCCGTCGACAACCGCCGCAGCCGTTTCATCGCAGGACGATTCGATAGCGAGGATGAGCGGGGGGTCGGCAGCTACGGCATGGAAATCGCCTTCATCGGCCGCTTGGCCAACAAGGAGCTCCATGCCCGCCACGTCATGGCTCGCCAGCGGAAGCGGGCCCGTATAGATGTAAGCATCTTCACGATCCGAATAGTAATGAGGCCTGCGTCCGACGTTCTTGAACCCCAGCGATTCGTAAAAAGCTTGGGCTCCGGCATTCGAAACGCGAACTTCCAACGTCGCCTCAGCAGCCCCCAAATCCCGTGCGTCAGAAGCAAGATACCCGAGCAATGCGCGGGCAATACCCTGTCTGCGAAGCTGGGAGAGGCATGCAACCTTGAGAATCTGCAAACGGGCATCGACAATCCATCCGCCAGCATATCCCGCCACGTTTCCCTGGGCATCGAACGCCGCCCACCACGTCCTGTCTTTACGGGACAGGTCGTCGGCAACCAGATGCTCGTTCCACGCGTCGCTTCCCATAAGCTGGGACTCAAGCAAGGCAACCGCAGCTGCGCTCGAGGCATCAAGCGGCCGATAGACGACGCCCTGGTCATCAGACTGCGCATCCGGCAGAGCCGTATCAAGCGCAACCGGAATTGCACGCTGCACCCCCGTGTGTAAATCGCGCGGGTCGGTCTTCGCCAGTCGAATGCGTTCGTTTTCTTCGGCATCCGAAAGCCGGGTATACACCGGAAGCAGGAAAGCCGGATCATGACGATGGGCGTCGAACGGGTCGATTGCCCCGTCGCACCACTCCTGTTGAACCGCCAGCAGGAGCCCCGATCCCTGGGGCGTCCACAGATCTTCAGATGCGAGCGTCCCACGGCCTTCGAACAGATCAGCATATTTAACCAGCGCGTCGCCGGCAATGGCCAGCGTCGTTCCTTGCTCCAGCTGATCAGCCTCCATGTGGGCCTTCACTACCCTATCAGCATGCAAGCGTCGAATACCCTCATCGGAAAGCACATATCTGACCGGATAGACTTCTTTGCGCATAGCATCGGCCAACACCAGCGTATCGCCACGCAAGCCTGCATGGTGCATCCCCCAGGCAACCGCATCAAGCGTGGATATGCCGATGAGAGGAACCTCTAAGGCAGATGCCATGCCCTTGGCTGTTGCAATGCATATACGCACTCCAGTAAACGACCCCGGCCCGCGTCCACACGCCACGCACGCGATCTCGTCGCGTGCAACGCCTGTTTCCGCAAGCAATTCGTCGATGCTGGGAAGAAGACGCGTATTCGATGCGCGATGCGCTTCGATGTGACGGGAGGCCACGCATTCAACCGTGCGAGAATCAGGATGCAATATCCCCAGACCGATAGCAATGAGCTCATTAGCCGTATCGAAGGCCAAGAGGTAGTTTTGTGCAGAATGCTGAGAAGATCCCATGAATACGCCAGCCTTAGAGAATGTCGGTTTCAATCAAATGAGCCGCTTCAACGCTTCCCCACACGCAAAGAAGGTCATGCGCTCGTTCCCCGCACGCGCGGACTTCGACCGTGCGTGCCCCGTCGTCACCTACTGAAAAATGCAAGCATAAAAAATCAGACGGGAGGTCATCGGGGAACTTATCGCCCCACTCGACGAAGCTGACACCACCGCCTTCCAAAACGTCCCAATAGCCGACGTCTTCAAGCTGATCTGCAGAATCAAGCCGATACAGATCGAAATGGTTGAGCTCCAACGACCCGTCTGTATAGGTGATGAGGATATTGAACGTAGGGCTGGTAACATCGCCCTCGATTCCCAAACCTGCGGCTACGCCCTGAACGAAATGGGTTTTCCCCGCACCTAGATCGCCTTCGAGCATGACGACGTCGCCTGGCTCTAGCAACGGAGCAAGGGTGGCGGCCAGCTGCCGGGTTTCGGCAGGTGTGCGCATAGTGCGCGTGTAGGTGCGTGCGTTCATATCGACCCTATTGTACGGCATCCTCGCTGCAAGCGTGAAAAGTTCAAAGCATCCGAGGATTCTAGCTCCGTGCTTCGACTACACGCTCGGCGGCACGTACCGTATGCTCCATGGTGATAGACGTAGTCACGCTGCCCAATCCTCCGGGAACCGGCGTGATGGCCCCGACAATCGGTTCGACCGCGTCAAAATCGACGTCGCCGCACAACCGTCCCTGCGTATCGAAGTTGATCCCCACATCCAGCACTGTTTGGCCTGGGGAAAAATACTGCGGCCCGAAAGCCCGCGGACGGCCCGTAGCACAGACGACGATGTCGGCGCTCTTGCATATACGGGGCAGGTTCTCGGTTTTCGAGTGGCAGATGGTCACGCTGGCGTTGCGCGCAAGAAGCATCATCGCCACCGGTTTGCCGATAACCAAGCTGCGCCCTATGACCACGACATGCTTGCCAGCAATGGGGATGCCGTGATGATCAAGCATTCGCAAACATGCAGCAGCCGTGCAGGGAGGAAACCCCTTCGGCGAATCTGCAAACACGGCAGCAAGCGATTCCATCGACACGCCGTCAATGTCCTTGCGGACATCGAGCAGATCGCACATAGCGCGCTCATCGATAAACGAAGGCAAAGGACGGAAAAGCAAGCACCCATGCACGGTCGCATCGTGGTTGATCGAACGAATCGTTGCTTGGAGAGCCTGCTGAGGAGCAAATTCTTCGAGCACATACGGCTTGATCCCTATCCCTAGGGCTTCGGCCCGTTTCGAAGCGGTGCGTTCATAGCTCAGATCATCCGGCCGCTCGCCTAGCCTGACGATGGCCAATGCAGGATCGGTTCCGGCTGCTTTGCATGCCTCAACACGAGACCGCAAGTCTGCAGCCATTGAAGCAACCACTTCTTTTCCGGCAAGCATCTTCGCCATGGACTACCGCACCTCCGCCATCACATACGCATAGACATCGTCGGCTTGGACGCCCCGCACCCGGATAAGCTCATCTGCTTTCCTGCAGAAAGAATCGGCTGCCTCGCGGTCTTTCATGCTCGATGCGTTGATGTACACGTTGAGTGAAGCTCCCTGCAACGCCGCCTTGGCGAACAACGCCGCCACACCCGCATCGGAAACCGCCAAGCGGCTTCCGTGTTTTGCCATGCTGTCGCACAGCTCGATAACTCGAGCGCATTCTTCCATGATCTCGACAGGCACCTGGCAAGCCTGTACGAGAGCATGCTGCATAGCTTCGTCTTTAGCTGTTTGCTGATCAGACGTTTCCTTGGGCATGCCGTAGGCAGCCGCAAGCGGCGCAAACGCCGCCGCGTCCGCATCGACAAGCTCGATCAAGCGGCTTCGGCATGCTTCGAGCCGAGAAAGGGCTTCCTGCATAAGGTCTTCGACTGCAGCGTACTTCTTCTTACCGACGGTAAGGTTGCCTACCATCGATGCCAAGGCACTTGCAAGCGCGCCGCAATAGGCGCTGGCCCCGCCTCCTCCCGGAGTCGGGGCCTTGCTGGCAAGCTCGTGTATGAATTCGGTGTCGACCATGAGATCCTTTCGGCCGTATCGAAGGTTTTCGCGAAAGTGCCTTAGAACAAACCGCTGATCTTGCCCGTCTCGTCCACATCGATGCGGCATGCGGCCGGCTCCTTGGGAAGCCCGGGCATGGTCATGATATCGCCTGTGAGAACGACGATGAATCCGGCACCCGCAGATACCTTCGCATTGCGGACCGTGATACGGAAGTCACGCGGAGCCCCCAGTTTCTTAGGATCATCACTGAAGCTGTACTGGGTCTTGGCAACGCAGACGGGCATGCCCCCGAAGCCCAGTTCTTCCAAATGGGCGATCTGCTGTTTCGCCTTGGGAAGATAATCGACGCCGTCGGCATGGTAGATACGGCAGGCGATCGCTTCGATCTTATCAGCCAAGCTGGCATCGCCGTCATAGCTGAAGGCAAAATCATTGGGCTCGTTGCACAGACGCACGACTTCCTGGGCCAACGCTTCGCCGCCGGCACCGCCTTTTGCCCATACTTCCGACAACGCTACATTGACGCCAAGCTGGCGGCATTCGGATTCAACCAAGTCGAGCTCGGCCTTCGTGTCGGTGGGAAACGCGTTCACCGCTACGACGCAGGGAAGCTTGTACACCTCAGTGATGTTCTTCACATGCTGCAGCAGGTTGGGAAGCCCCGCTTTCAACGCTTCCAGATTCTCTTCGTTCAAATCGGCTTTGGCAACGCCGCCGTGGTTCTTCAAGGCGCGCACCGTAGCGACTACGACCACGGCATCGGGTTTGAGTTCCGCTAAGCGGCACTTGATATCGAGGAATTTCTCGGCACCCAAGTCGGCACCGAAGCCGGCTTCGGTCACGCAGTAATCGCCCAACGCCATGGCCATACGCGTAGCCATCACCGAATTGCAGCCATGGGCGATATTCGCAAACGGACCACCATGGACGAATGCCGGCGTACCTTCCAGCGTCTGGACGAGGTTGGGCTTGAGGGCGTCGACCATCAGGGCAGCCATGGCGCCTTGTGCCTTCAGCTGGCCTGCGGTTATAGGACGGTCGTCGGATGTGTACCCGACCACGATTCGTGCGCATCGCTCTTTGAAATCGGTAATCGATGTCGAAAGGCAGAAGATGGCCATGATCTCGCTTGCCACCGTGATGTCGAATCCGTCTTCACGCGGCACGCCATGGGCCTTGCCGCCCAAACCGTCGACGATGTTGCGCAGCTGGCGGTCGTTCATATCGACTACGCGCTTCCACGTGATCTTCGTCACATCGAAGCCCAGTTCGTTGCCTTGCTTGATATGGTTGTCGATCATAGCTGCCAGCAAGTTGTTGGCAGCGCCGATAGCATGGAAATCACCGGTGAAATGGAGATTGATATCTTCCATAGGAACGACCTGCGCGTAACCGCCGCCTGCCGCACCGCCTTTGATGCCGAACACAGGCCCCAGGCTCGGTTCACGCAGCGCTACGACTACATTTTTGCCGATGCGGGACAGAGCGTCGGACAGGCCGACTGTGGTCGTGGTCTTGCCTTCGCCTGCAGGCGTCGGGTTGATGGCGGTAACTAGAACGAGCTTGCCGGGAGTATGTGCCTGATCCCGAAGCAAGTTGTAGTCGACCTTCGCCTTGTAGTTCCCGTACAGTTCCAAATACTCTTCGGGAACTCCTGCCTTTTCGGCAATCTTGCTGATGGGAAGCGCTTTCGTTGCTTGGGCAATTTCAATGTCTGACAACACGTCGGGCCCTCACTTTCTTTTCTGTGTTTCGCGAACCATATCCTCCACCGCCTCAAACGACCGATGCGCATGCGCTGTGCGCGACGGATGCGAGACGACGATCCGCAACCCGGACGCACCGGCGGCATCATCCTGAAGCGGAGATTACATTCTACCTATTATGCTGCTCGTAGATGATACGCAATCCCTGTAAGGTCAATTCGGGGTTCACAGCGGTGACGGTAGAGCAGAGCTTTGCGATGGAAGTCGCCAAGCCACCCGTCGCCACTACCGCAGTCTCATAGCCCAGCTGGTTCCACACGCGATGAACCAAGCCGTCTACGCGGTCGGCTTCCCCGTACACTACTCCAACCTGAATGGCCTTGATGGTATCGCGGCCGATAGCCGTCTGGGGGTCCGTCAATTCCACTTCAGGCAGCAAGGCAGCACGCGAGAACAATGCTTTCATGGATGTCTCGACACCCGGAGCGATGATGCCTCCTTGGAATTTGCCTTCGCGATCGATGACCTCCATATTGGTGGCCGTTCCGAAATCGAGCACGATAACCGGCGAGCCGTAGAGCACGCGGGCGGCCACGGCATCGGCCACGCGATCGGCGCCTAGGTCAGCATGGCGGTACGCGCTGGTGTCTATAAGGTCGCGGGCAACCTTGGCATCGACGGCAAGCACCCGCCTGCCGAACATATCGGCCCCGACTTTTTTCCAAAGGCGGTTCAACGCCGGAACCACGGCACACAACGCAACCCCGTCGATATCCTGTATGCCGATTCCC
>Ga0209464_10000062_pt1 | contig 35111 bp, 24 predicted proteins | sample DOMMetBare1Fresh_2_FD_187473 | JGI IMG/M metagenome (GOLD analysis project Ga0209464, IMG submission 187473) | Wetland sediment microbial communities from St. Louis River estuary, USA, under dissolved organic matter induced mercury methylation -... | ecosystem: Environmental > Aquatic >...
TTGGCCCTAGCGCGCCAGCCTGCGGGACATCCCGCGAAAGATGGGAAGGTGCAGGGGGTAGGCGAGGTACCAGTATGCCCGTCCTGCTAATCCTTTGGGTCTAAATGTTGCCACCTGATGTAGGTAACCATTGGAATCTATAGAAAATTCGAGCCATGCTTCTCCAGGAAGAAGCATTTCTGCATATAGTAGCAACCTCTTACCCTGCTTATCTGCCATAAGAACCCTCCAAAAATCGAGCGTATCTCCTGCATTAATACTACTTGGATTAGTTCGTCCTCTACGCAGACCAACACCACCTAACAGCTGATCAATAAATCCCCTAACCTTCCATAGCCAGGTTGCATAGTACCAGCCGTTATCACCACCAATCGACCAAATTCTTTGTAGAGAGGTATCTATATCTTTAACCTTAACAACTTGTGAGTCGATAAAACAGCCGAGAGTTGGTACGCTTAGCTTTTGAAGTATGCCTGTATTAGCACCACTTGCCGAAAAAGAATCTTTCCAGCTAGACAAAACGTTGTCAGACTCAATCCGCTCGAAAGCCAGACGGATTGCTTCAGAGAAGGGTATAAGCTTAATTCCTAAGCTTGATGCAAGGTTGTTAGGTTTAGCAATAACCTCTGCTTTCATACTATTTACAAGGTTTACTGCTAGGCTGTATGAAGTTGAAGTAACAAAGTAAAGCCAGTATGAAGAAAGACGTGGAGTCATAACAGGAACCACCAAAATGTGCCGTTTCATTTGGCGGAGCTTTGCGAATTCGAGGAGCATATCCTTATAGGTCATAACTTGAGGTCCTCCAATATCGTAGCTCTGATTGTAAGTGCTTTCGCGAAGCATAACCCCAGATAGAAACTCTACAACATTTCGTATTGCAATAGGCTGTGACTTGGTTAGTAGCCATCTAGGAGCTACCATTATGGGCAGCTTTTCAACTAAATCGCGCATTATTTCAAACGAAGCACTTCCACTGCCAAGTATTATACCAGCTCTTAAAACAGTTAGGTGATATGAACCTGTACGAAGAATATCCTCTACATTTTTACGAGAAGAGAGATGCTTTGACAGCTTTTCGTCATTAATAATTCCACTTAAGTAGATAACCTGCTTGACGTTTGTACAGGCTAGAGCATCTCTAAAGTTTATAGCCGAAGTAGCCTCTAGCTGCTGAAAATCGTTTACCTTACTGCTCATCGAATGGATAAGGTAAAAGGCAACGTCTATATCAATAGGAATTGATTTTAGCGTTTGAGGCACAAGGAAATCGGTTTGTACAGGCGTTACGTTAGGATACTCGGGTTTAAAACGGACACCATCGCGGACGCAAGCAAAAACTTCATGCCCCTGATTAACGAGAATGGGTAGTAATCGTTTTGCAATGTAGCCAGTTGCACCTGTGAGGAGAATTCGCATATTAAGGTTTTGAAAGTTAGGAAGTAGGTTTCCTAACCTATAAACCTATATGTTAAGCAATTGTTGAAATCTGCAATTAAAGGTTAGCAAGCTTCCAAACAGCATAAAATGCAAACGAAGCAATTCTTTCGAGTCTTGGATAGATAATTTTTTGAGCTTCATCCTCAGCAGTATGGTAGTCGTTATGCTCGCCAGTAGTAATGACAATAGCAGGGATTCCTGCTTCTACAAACTTGGCATGATCTGAACCATAAGTCCAGAGATCTCGCTCTCGTTCGGAAATAGGGCTGTTGATATCAATTTTTGCTATTGATGAGCTTTCGTCTAAAACTTTTGTAAAGCTTAGCGTGGTAGATCCAAGCGTTAAGGTATGTGCATACATTTCGGCATCAACATGACTTTCATTTGTTCTGCCAACCATATCAAGATTCACAACAGCTCTAATACTGGAAAGAGGAATTGTAGGATTCTTACAATAGAAATCAGAGCCAAGCAGTCCGAGCTCTTCGGCTGTAAATGAAAGGAATAGGATAGACCTTTGAGGCCTATAACCTTTACTTTCGGCCATCTTAAAGAGCCTAGCAACTTCTAGTATAGATGCTGTTCCGGAAGCATTATCATCCGCACCATTAAAAATGGTATCAGAAGAAGAGCGTCCTCTCGAAAGCCCTTTATTAGTACCAATATGGTCGTAGTGAGCACAAATGGCAATAACCTCCTCTTTTTTTGAAGTACCCTCGATGTAGCCCACCACATTCTCAGTATCGACTCTCTTAATGGTTTCACCCTTATAGGACCCAGAGAGAGAAATTGTTCTACCATAACCAGGAAGACCATTTTTTGTAAAAGCCTCCCATCGTTCTTTACCAACAATCTTTTTTATATAAATGTCGTCGGTTACAATAAATGTCGCTTGAGAGTTAGCTTTTACAAATGGGAGCACCTTAGAGAAATACTGGTTTTTCTCAAAAATAGACGCAGCATCTATCGTCGAATTATCCTTTATTGCGATACGAGCAGGCGTTGATGCCTGAAAACGATCACGGGTGAGCTCTATAAACTTAGCAGAAGGAATTACGATGATATTTACATTTGCGGAAGAGCTGTTATTGATTTTTGAAAAAGCTTCGTCTATAGAACCAGCCTGAATAATTCCAGCAAATTCCTTACGCCCTTTAACAGAATCGATACGACCAAAGTATGGAGTGATTTCAGCTCCATTAAAACCTTTTTCAGAAAGTACCAGCACATCGTTATAGCTATAGATTACTTTACCATTATCCTTGAAGGTAAGCTGCAAAGAGCTAGTAATTGGTGCACTTACAAGGCTGAATTTCTGAAAATAGTCGCTATTTTTTTTGCTATTTACTCCTGCGAGATTGCTAGAAAGAAAATTACGTGCAATGTAGCTAGCCGCAAGCTTCTGCCCATTGCTGCCAGTGTATCGGCCCATTAGGCTATCGGATGCTAAAAAGTAGATGTGCTTTTTAAGAGAATCGGATGAAGCTTTTAGGGCAGTGACAGATTCTTGGCAGTAAGCAGAGGTAATTATTACAATTGCTGATATTGTAAATGCGAGCTTTTTGAACATAATCGACAGGTATTTGAATAGAATGTGCAAGCTTTTTGTAAATGTAAAAGAATAATTTGTTTGAACGTACCAGAAGAAGGGAAAAGCTATTACGCTTTTCCCTATTTAAATTTTAAAGCTACAGATATGGTATTGGAATTTAACCCATTAGATCTATGATAGTACCCATACCTAACCTCTAGAGAGTTGAAATACCTGATGCCTAAAATACCATCAGCAGAAACATACCTAAAGTTTATACCAGCTGATTGGCTATTAAACTTAGATAGATCGTAATCGCTGGTGTAGAATTCGTCTGCTACAGTATGTACTTTGTATGGGGCAAAGTACTTTGCAGCCGATTGTTGGTAGTAACGACCAAACGGTGCAAACGAAAAGAAAGGTGTAATTTTTATGGGCATTTCAAGTTCAAACGTATTGGAATTTATACCCCAGCTATCCCAATAGTACCTATAGAAGGTTTTAAATATGTAGCGATCGCCTGCAAAGTAGTTTGCACGAATTCCGACAGGAACCTTAAATCGATTGTCTGGGAGATGTTCGTACCAAAGCGAATTGTCACTAAACCAAACTCGTTGGTAGCTGGTAGCAAGCAGGCCTTTTTGAAATGCTAGGTCGAGTAAAAGCGCAAGCTGTAGTCGCGTATTTACCACCTGTGAAAGAGAGAAGGAGGCCATAAACGAGTTTCGAGGATCGTGCTTTACTGGGTTCGGATCCTTTTCTGCACCAGAACCATACGGGACAATTCCTTTGTATCCAATCACACCCTTATAGCTATATCCTAGCTCTGCTTTATAGTCGGTATTATCCCTTAATTCCTTAGGAATAATAACCTTCCATGTGTCGAAGAAACCAGAAAGCTTAACACTAAACTCACGATTGTTGTCTTTTGACAGCTTGGTAAAGCTCAATGCAGCCCCAAGTGATTCGTAATCGTACTCGCGCGAATATGAAGTCGATGCACCCAAAAGGTAGCGTTTCTGCTCGTTTTTGAAGCTGTATGAGAGAGAAGGGTAAACATGGACATCATTGTAAGATGCTCTTGAGTAAATAGCCGTTGATGCACCAGTTTGCTGAACAGCCGAACCACCTGACGATGCTTTGGATAAGGTGCTGCTTTTTAGTGTAGATGCAATTTTCCCAGGGACGTAATCTTCGGCTTCATTTTCAGATTTAACATCTCCGCCTCTGTAGCCATCAATCATATCAGAAGAAGCAGAGGAGTAGGCATCAAATCCGATTTCAAAGCCAAACGAATGCGTGTTATTTAGCGAGGACTTTTTAGAAATCTTCAGATCAATAATGCTAGAAAAGTTGGTAAGCTTTTCGGTGCCAATACCCCCTGTTACAGCAGAATTGTTACCGTTTTGCAAGTAGTATCCAGAAACAAAATTTACCTCGTCGAGGCTAAGCTTAGTAGGTTTATAGGAGGTAGAATCTTTATAGCTTTGAGCAAACGCAACTAAAGCAGAAAGATAGATGGAAAGTAGCGACAGGGTTATTTTTCTCATAGCATTTAAATTAGTTTAGTTGCAGCCACATCCACCTCCTGTTTTACCACCATTGGCACCAGAAGCACCTTCGCGGTAAAGAAGGACATTACTCTCCAGCTTTTGAACCTTACGGAGAGATAGCTCCATTTCGGAATCGTTGACGTAAGCCTTCTGATACTCCTTTACAGGAGAGCACGAAGCAACCATTGCAAGAAGGGCAACAGCTGCCAAACCCCTAAAAATATATTTCATTCTCATTAGCGTACTCTTATATTGTTAGAACAAAAAAGACGATTGTCATCGGTAATAATGATGCAAGCGATGTCTCGCATTTGATTGATAAGACTTAGGCCAGCACTTACCCCCATAACAGTGATAGGTGTAGCCATAGCGTCTGCCAGCTCGGCGGTTGGAGCAATTACGGTAACGCTTTTAATTCCAGAAACAGGATAGCCTGTTTTAGGGTCAATAGTGTGGGAATACCTTTTTCCACCAATAATAGCGAACTTCTCGTAGCTTCCGGAAGTTGCAACAGAGGCATCACGGAGAGCAAAGGAAGAAAATGACTCGTTTGCAAGGTTTGGGTTGGCAATGCCAACAGTCCAGTCTGTACCATCTGCTTGGCTTCCCCAAACTGTAAGATCGCCAGACGCGTTTACCACACCACCTAAGGCACCACACCTAAGCATTACCTGTTTCGCCCTATCCGCAGCATATCCCTTACCAATTCCCCCAAAGCCAATTCTCATTCCCTTTTTCTTAAGGAATACGGAACTTTTTTGAGGGTTAAGGATAACATTTTGGTAGCCTATTAGCTCTACCGCTTTTCTTGCTAAAATAGGATCAGGTAATTCTGTCATTTTAGTATCGAAGTTCCAAAAGCGTTTGTCGATAGACCCGTATGTGATATCGAAGGCCCCCTGTGTAAGGGACGATATTTTTAGAGAGCGAGAAATGAGCTGGAAGACTTCTTCATCAACAACAACAGGTTGTACCCCCGCAGATTTGTTGACCAGGTTGGTTTGGCTATCGTCCCTGAAGGTCGTAAGCAATGTTTCAATCCGTTGTATCTCTTCTATTCCAGCATCAATACATCCATTTGCAAAGATTTCATCATTGGAAACAACGCCAATGTCGAACCTATTGCCCATAAGCTTAACGGTTCGAGAAGTTAGCTTTGCATCTTGTTGTAGAAGCGTCATTGGCTACCTTTTAAGCTCATCAATAAATTCCTCAGCTGATAGCTTAGGGTAACCTTCCCACGATTTCAGAACTTTTCCATTTGCATCAAGGAGAAGGGTGTAGGGGAAAACGCCTTTGGAGTTATATTTTTCGGCAAGAGCTTCATTTGCCTTAACCTGCTCCTTCGATGGCATATTTTTTTTCGATCTTGGGAAATCGGCATTTACCAAAACAAGGTTACGCTTTGCATATTCAACAAATGCCTCCGAATCAAAAATATCCTTATGCAGCTTAATGCATGGGCCACACCAATCCGATCCTGAAAAGTTGAGCAGAATAAGCTTGTTTTCATTTGCTGCCTTTACCTTTGCTTGTTCGAAGCTGGTATTCCACTCCTGATTGATTGAGAAAAATGCCGTGATTATAAGAAACGATAAGACCTTCATAATTTTAGTTTTAAGTTAATCCAAAGCCCCATGCCATTTCACGCACAGCCGAATGCAAATAAGAGGAAATTGCATACATAAACACCTAGTTTAGCACAATCAAGCAGTCGTGCCAAATAGCAAATTGAGGACATAACCAAAACGTACAGGAGGGAGCAATGTTTTTAAGAAAAATAAATTCTAAGCCTGTTTTAAGGTTAACCTTACAGAGTGTTAAAAGGGATCAATTTACAATTCGGGTGGATTAAATAATCCAGTGACAGGTGACGAAGTAACAGGTGACTGGGAATAGATAGTAGATAATCGGTAGTCGGGAAAACAATCTAAGATTTAACCCGGTGTAAATCTGTGCTTTTGTGTCCCTGTGTTCATTTTTTCGGAAATCGTGTGTCCTGCTCTTCTCGGCTATCTTGCATAGCTGTAGGTACATAAACTTCCTACCGTTACTTTTTTGAGGTCAAAAAAGGAACCAAAAAAACCTTTGTACGAATTAACTTGCTCGTTCGCGCCAGCGCCTCAACGCTCTACGCTGCGCTGCTGCTGGCGACGGCACGTTTCACGGCTCGGTTGCTTGCAGATGCTCCCTCGCGCAGACAGAATTCGTACAGTCTGGTGTGGCTTCGCCACCGTGCTTACGGGGGTAGGGTTGCGCTCTTTACGGACGTTGTACACCGCTGGCAGGTTGGTGGGGTGTAATTTCTGTGATAGTTAGTCACAAATCGTATGTCGGTGTAACTCTGTGCTTTTGTGTCCCTGTGTTCATTTTTTCGCAAATCGTGTGTCTTATTCCATTGTAATTCTAACGATCCACCTCAATTGTCATTTGATTCGGTAAAAGCGCAGTAACACCATAACAATAACAAAAAAAAAGGAGGGCTAAACCCTCCTTTTATATTTTGTGCAAACACCAAAGCTACTTGGTGTAGGTAATTATTAGCTTAACATGGTTCGATTTCCCTGGCTTACCTATAATAAGCTGGGTAGGGATCGAAGAGTACTCGTTAGGTAGCTCGGAGTAAGAAGGGTAGCTTGAAGTTGAAGAGCTAGCTACTGTACTTGGAATACCTGCCAGTATGTAAAGCTTCTTAGGGTACGAGCTATCGCGCATAGCATTCTTAAAGTAGCTGCTAATATTTAGCGAATAGTGACGCTTGCTACGATTGTAGTAGGCATTAGAGCTTACGCTTCTAAACGAATACATATCAGGAACATAGTAAAGAGCATCCTTTCCACTAACTGTTTTAGTGTAGTATGCAGTAAGCGCAGAAGGCAAGGTACGGTAGCTAATCGTTCCGTTAGGAAAGTAAGGTTCGAACACCAGCTCAGCCCTATGGATTTTGTATCCCTTATTCTCGAACTTTGCAAGCGAAGCTGCATTGTCAAACTTAACAACCGTTCTTAAACCACCTAACCCTTGTACGTAAACCAGATCATTAGAAGTAGGGTTAGCTGTAAGATCGGGGTTTAGCTGAGATAGGTTTGGCCTATAAGGACTAGTACCGTTGTAGGTATGGTTAATCACGCTAAACTTCATATAGCTGGTAGAGATCAAGAATGGCATACGAACCAACGAGTCGCCTTTAGAACCAGCCACCTTGAAGTAAACATGCAATCTCGACGAAGTATCAGCAAAATCAATTTGGTTAAGACCACCACCAGCAGCAAGCTGTTCCGACTCGAAGTAAAGCCCCTTAAACTTTGCAATAAAGTCATCAAAGCTTTTAATCTTCGAAGTATCAACATTCGCAAGTGACTTTCCAAAATCATTAGAAAGACGAACACGAATAACCTTATCACCCTTACGATCGTACCCAACCTTTTTCGAGTCATCGTTTATTGAGGCGGTTTCGATGCTATCCTTGATCTTGTAGTTAGAGTAGTAAATCGTATCGGTGTAAATCTTAGCCTTCATTTGGTACACCATCAGATTTTGCACCGCAAGCGAGTCGCCAACCCCACCCTTAAGCTTAAGCGTAAGCACAACCGAATCGAGCTTAGCACCAATAGAAGCAGCTTTAAGCTTGTAGTCAGAAAGCGAGTAAGGGCCAAACTGGGTAGCAACGCTAGAGGTAATCTGACCGAAAGTTGGATCGTTATACGAACCTATGTAGCACTTTCCCTGATAGGTGCTGGTAGCAAACTTATCGGTAGTATAGGTGTAGGTATCTATAACAAAAGATGAATCGATAAGCACCTCGCCCTTTTGGCTCGGGTCTATAAAATCATCCCCAAGAGTATTATCGACATCCGTACAAGCAGAAAAAGCCAACGCCAGAGAAGCAATTCCGGCAACAAGATTAAATCTGCTATGCTTGGTCAAAAATTTTATCATAAAAATCGGTATATGCTTCAACATAATTCTCCATTCCCTGAAACTCAAGCACTGGTTTATCACAAGTTTTTAAGAATTCAGCAACTTCAGCGTTAATGCTTGGGCTTCCTATAATCATACCATCGGAGTACTTATAGGCAAACTTAATAAGATTAACGTAAGTTGGGTCGGTTAATTGTTCAACATCCTTACTTTTTATCCCTTCGAGAATAACTTTTTTCTTAAAGTTAGTATCGAGGGGCTTAGTAAACTCGTCGTTATAAACCGTAAATACCACCTTCGTATGGGCAAAGAGCGGATCTTCTTTAAAGAGCTTCTTTACGTAAAGTGGCACAAGACCAGTAAACCAACCGTGGCAGTGAATAATGTCTGGCGACCAGCGAAGCTTACGAACAGTTTCTAGCACGCCTCTAGCATAAAATATGGCACGTTCATCGTTATCTTCGAAGAATTCACCGCTATCCGCTTTGAGGATTTGCTTCCTGTGAAAATAGTCGTCGTTATCGATAAAGTAAACCTGCATACGAGCCGCAGGAATAGACGCTACCTTAATAATAAGAGGATGATCGGTGTCGTTAATGATAAGGTTCATTCCCGAAAGGCGGATAACCTCATGGAGCTGATTCCGACGTTCATTGATAGAGCCAAATCGCGGCATAAAAGTCCGAATCTCTTTTCCTTGTTCTTGTACCCCTTGAGGTAAGTAACGACAGAGTATGGAAATGTCATTCTCTGGTAAATAGGGAGTAATTTCCGTACTCACAAAAAGTACCCTACTGCTTTTCATCTTTTTTCAGGTCAATCATGGAGAAAGTTGGGCACAAAGGTAGCTATTTTTATTGAGCTTATAAATAGGTACAGAAAAGTAGCTTAACCTGCTTTAGCTGAAAAAGAAGCCAATGTTTAGGATTGTATTGTTTGGATATTGGTATATTTGCCGAAATTTTTTTTGATGAAAGTTGTTAAAACAGCAGCAGAACTCAACGAAGAAGTTGCAAAACAAAGGGCAAGTGGCCATACCATTGGATTCGTTCCTACTATGGGTGCGCTCCACCAAGGGCATGTGTCGCTTGTTGATAAGTGCCTAGAAGACAAGTGCTACGCTGTTTGTAGTATCTTTGTTAACCCAACACAATTTAACGATAAAAACGATCTTAAGAACTACCCTCGTATGCCCGAAAAAGATCTAGCTCTTTTAGAGGAGAGGGGAGTAAGCCTTGTTTTTATGCCTTCAGTAGAAGAGATATACCCAACTCCCGATAATCGAGTATTTGAGTTTGGAAGCATAGACAAGGTTATGGAAGGCGCAAAGCGCCCTGGTCACTTTAACGGTGTTGCACAGGTTGTTAGCAAGCTTTTTGAAATGGTTAAGCCAGATTTTGCCTATTTTGGAGAAAAAGATTTCCAGCAAATTGCCGTTATAAACGCAATGGTAAAACAGCTTTGCCAACCAGTTAAAATTGTTCGATGTCCCATTATAAGAGATCACGACGGATTAGCGCTAAGCTCTAGAAATCTGCTACTTAACGAAAAACAACGTAGCAGCGCACCAACAATATACCAAGCGCTATCAAAGGCTAAAGAGGTTGGCCATAGCAGCTCTATTAAGGAGGTAAAAGATATGGTTGTTGATGCAATAAATGCCAACGAAGAGCTTGAAGTTGAATACTTTGAAGTTGTAGATGCAGACACCCTGCAAAGCCTTTCGTCTTGGGACGAATCTAATAACATTTTTGGCTGCATTGCCGTAAAAGTAGGAGCAATAAGGCTGATCGATAATATCAGATTAAAGTAAAAAGCCATGTTTATTGAGGTTGTAAAATCGAAAATTCACCGAGTAAAAGTTACCGAGGCGAACCTAAACTACGTTGGAAGTATTACAATTGACGAAGAGCTTATGCTTGCCGCCAATATCATTGAAAATGAGAAGGTTCAAATCGTGAACGTTAACAATGGCGAACGTCTGGAAACCTATGTAATTAAGGGTGAAAAAGGAAGTGGTGCAATATGCTTAAACGGTGCTGCTGCACGTAAAGCAGAAGTTGGCGACATCCTTATCATCATATCGTACGCAACTCTCGAATTCGAAGAGGCAAAAGGTTTTAAACCTTGGATTGTTTTCCCCGATTCTGAAACTAACCGAGTAATTTAGCTCAATTGACCAAAGCAGCCCTACTTAAGAGCATAAACTTCCTGCTATTTTTCGGACTAAGCCTTGTGCTGATGTACTTTGCCTTTAAAAATGTTAGCATTAGCATTTTAGCCGAAGGATTGCACAAAGCCAACTACTCTTGGCTAGCCCTCTCGTTATCTGTTGGAATACTTGCATTTCTACTTCGAGCCCTCCGATGGAGGCTTCTCATAGAACCGCTGGGCTACAAGCCTTCGGTTGCAAATGCATTTCACGCCGTTGCAATAGGCTATCTGGTAAACTTTGCTCTACCCCGTGCTGGTGAAGTGTCGAGATGCGGCATACTTCGCAAAACAGAGAAGATTCCGTTTGAATCGCTAGTAGGAACTGTTATCGTTGAGCGAACATTCGACCTTGTTTGCCTGCTCATCCTCCTGGCAAGCGTTTTCTTCATCGAGGTAGATGTTTTTGGCAACTTTATCTATAACCTTGCGGTAGAACCCTTAAACCGAAAGCTTGTAGGGTTGGGTGGCAGCTACCTTCCTTTTGTTGCTACGCTAGGCCTCACCTCTGGCTTGCTGCTTATTTGCTACCGATATCGGCACCAGCTAAGGAAGTACCGCTTTATAGCCAAGCTTTTTAAGCTTGCAAAAGGAGTACTAATGGGAATTAAAACAGGCTTCACCATGGAGCGTAGGGTAGAGTTTGTAATATATACCCTACTTATATGGAGCTGCTACCTTATCATGACTTGGGTTGTGTTCTATACCATTCCAGCAACTAGCCATTTAGGCATTGCAGATGCGCTTTTTATCCTCGCAGTAAGTAGCATCGGAATGACAGTTCCTGTTCAGGGAGGATTCGGAGCTTTTCATATCGCAGTATCTTTAGGCTTAACGCTTTACGGAGTTAGCAAAGAAGATGGGCTACTCTACGCAACTATCTCGCACGAATCACAGGCAATCGGCACTATCATTATTGGTTTAATTTCCTTAACTTACATTTTCGTAAGGAAACAAAAACCCGTAAAAGCCACCAGCCATGAACAAGATCAAGAGCATTAAACGTAAGGTGGTCGATCAGCAGGAGCTGACCCGCCTTATTGCCGTTTGGAACCTACAGGACAAGAAGGTTGTTTTTACAAATGGCTGCTTCGATATCATCCATAGAGGGCATGTTGAATACCTAACCCAAGCAGCAAGCCTTGGCGATGCGGTGGTGGTTGGGCTTCACTCCGACACATCGGTAGCCAGACTAAGAGGCGAAGGCCGCCCAATTCAAAACCAAGAAACACGTTCGCTGATAGTTGCATCGCTATCTTACGTAGATGCAGTTATAATTCTCGACGACGATTCTCCCTACGAACTTATAAAGCTCATAAAGCCCAACGTTCTTGTTAAAGGAGCAGACAAGCTACCTAAAGACATCGTAGGCTACGACATCGTCTCGGCGAAAGGAGGATCGGTAGTAACCCTTGATATCAAGGAGGATACAACCGAAAAGCTAATTGATAGAATCAAGAGCTAGCATACCGTACAGGCGCACTGCAAGAGGTTGCTCAAAAAAACAAGCACGTACTAGGTATCACAAGATTTTACCACAGCCTAATGTGATGTGGTTTAACCTATTGTAATACGCATATAGCAATACGAGCTTCTCCTTTTTTGGGCAACCCCTTTTTGTTGTATCTTTATGGCTAGTTGAACCAACAAAACACTCAAAACCAATGGCTAAGGTTAAAAAAGCCTACTTCTGCCAGAGCTGCGGCTTCGAATCGCCCAAATGGCTTGGCAAGTGCCCCTCTTGCGGAGAATGGAACACCTTTATAGAGGAGCTTGTAACCAAATCGAGCACTGCTCCAACCTCGTTTGGACTAGAAACCACGAAGCCTCTACGCATAGACGAAATTGATCTTGAAAGAACACCACGAATAACACTTAACTCTACAGAGCTTAACCGAATACTTGGCGGTGGAGTAGTACCAGGATCGCTCATACTTATAGGAGGAGAACCTGGCATAGGCAAATCAACCCTTAGCTTACAGATAGCCCTACGCACACACGGCATAAAAACGCTCTACGTTTCGGGAGAAGAGAGCGCACAGCAGATTAAGCTTAGGGCCGAGCGGCTATCAGGCAAAGGATCCGACTGCATGATTTACTGCGAAACGCTAGTAGAAAACATCATCAGCCAAGCCAAAAATATGAACCCCGACCTGGTGGTGATCGACTCCATACAAACGCTGCTTACCGAACGAATAGAGTCATCGCCCGGCAGCGTTAGCCAAATAAGAGAGACAGCCGCAATGCTGCTCCGATACGCAAAAGAATCATCAACCCCCATATTTATTATTGGCCACATAACCAAAGATGGCACCATTGCCGGTCCAAAGGTGCTAGAGCACATTGTAGATGTGGTGCTTCAGTTTGAAGGCGACTCGAACCATGTATACCGCCTGCTCCGATCTGCTAAAAATCGTTTTGGATCAACAGCCGAAATGGGAATCTTTGAAATGACAAGCCATGGCTTACGAGAGGTGGACAACCCATCTGAAATGCTCGTTACCCAGCACGATACCCCGCTAAGTGGCATTGCCATTGCAGCTGCACTAGACGGTAACCGTCCGTTTATGATTGAGGTTCAATCGCTTGTTAGCTCGGCAGCGTATGGCACTCCTCAACGATCGACAACAGGCTTTGACATTAGGAGGTTAAACATGCTATTAGCCGTTCTAGAAAAAAGGGTTGGCTTTAAGCTTGGAGCCAAGGATGTATTCCTAAATATTGCGGGAGGAATAAAGCTAACCGATCCATGCATCGATTTGGCGGTAATAAGCGCCGTGCTATCGTCGAACCTCGACATTGCCATTCCTACGGATGTGTGCTTTGCAGCAGAGGTTGGCCTATCGGGAGAAATTAGACCGATAGCAAGGCTTGATCAACGAATTGCTGAGGCGCAACGACTAGGTTTTAAGAGAATCTACATATCGAAGTATGGACAGAAAGGGCTTCAGGTTCCTGACGGCATTAAGGTTGAGCTAGTAACAAAAGTAGAAGAGCTGTTCCGCAGCTTGTTCGGAAAAGGCTAGCTGCAGCTTTTACGCTAGCAGGCAGCTCCTTTTATGTTAAAATATAACCAATGTAAAAGAATTTGAATACTTTTATTAGTGTTATACAAACTTATTTCTGTATCAATATGAAGAAAAAATTAGCTATTGGGCTATGCCTGCTTATAGGTCTCCCCAACCTGTATGCGCAGCCTAAAAAATTCGATGTAAAGGATATCGACATCCCTTACAAAAAGTTTGTTCTGGATAACGGGCTAACCGTAATTATCCACGAAGACCATAAAGCCCCAATTGTTGCTACCAACATTTGGTACCACGTTGGCTCAAAAAACGAGCGACAAGGCAAAACAGGATTTGCGCATCTATTTGAGCACCTGATGTTTAATGGCAGCGAACACCATAAAACAGACTACTTTAAAGCCGTAGATAAGATTGGAGCAACCGATCTTAATGGCACAACCAACTCCGATCGTACCAACTATTTTCAAACAGTACCAACATCATCGCTAGATCAAATACTTTGGCTGGAGAGCGACAGGATGGGCTACATGGTAAATTCGATTGACCAAGCAATACTAGACGAGCAACGAGGCGTTGTGCAAAACGAAAAAAGGCAGGGCGATAACGAGCCCTACGGACAGGTATGGGAGGCGATAACCAAAGCAACCTACCCCGCTGGCCACCCTTACTCGTGGGAAGTTATAGGATCGATGGAAGACCTTAACGCCGCAAGCTTGGAGGATGTAAGAACTTGGTTTAAAACATACTATGGTCCGAACAATGCAACGCTTGTAATTGCAGGCGATGTTAAAACAGAAGAAGCCCTAGAAAAAGTGAAGAAGTACTTTGGCGGACTTCAGGCAGGACCTCCAGTAACTAAATTTACAGCATGGCCAGCCAAACGCACAGGCTACCAACGCCAAGTAATGCAGGATAGAGTTCCACAAGCTCGTATATATATGGTTTGGAACATACCCGAAGACGGCAATTGGGAAAGCAACATGCTTGATGTTGCAGCAGGAATCCTTTCGTCGGGAAAGACCTCTAGGCTATACAAGCGACTAGTTTATACCGACCAGATAGCTACTAGCGTGGGAGCTTTTGCAAGCACTCAAGAAATTGCAGGACAGCTTATTATAACAGCAACAGCAAAACCAGGAGTAGAGCTTTCTAAGATTGAAGCTGCTATTAACGACGAGCTTAACAAGTTTATCAAAGAAGGTCCTACTGCTGAAGAGCTAGAAAAGCTTAAAGCTAGAACCTACAGCAATCTTGTACAAGGATTTGAAAGAGTTGGGGGCTTTGGAGGAAAGTCGGATATACTTGCCAGCAACCAAACGTTCTTCAACAACCCTGACTTCTACAAAACTAGCATCCAGCAAGTTATGGATGCCAAAGCTGAAGATGTTAAAGCAATGGCCAGCAAGTGGCTTACAGATGGAGTTTACGTACTAGAAGTTGTACCATTTAAAGAAGCAAAGCCAACCATCGCCGATACCGACAGAAGCAAGCTTCCCGAGCTAGGAACACCACCTACCCCAACATTCCCAACCTTCCAAAAGGCCAAGCTTAGCAATGGCGTAAATATCATCTTAGCCGAAAGAAAGGCCATACCTGCGGTAAATATGGCCCTATCGTTTGATGCAGGTTTTGCAGCCGACTTTGGCGCAAAAGCAGGCACCAACAAGCTGATGATGAACATGCTAGATGAAGGAACAAAAAACAGAACAGCCCTACAAATAAGCGAAGACATTGAGTCGCTAGGAAGCCGTATAAGCACAAGTGCAGGCCTCGACCAATCGTACATCTTCCTAAATTCACTAAAATCGAACCTCGATAAATCGCTAGAGATATTTGCAGATGTGCTCATCAACCCAACATTCCCAGACAACGAGCTGGATAGGCTTAAAAAAGAGCAAGTTGTGGGCATTAAGCAAGAAAAAGCCCGCCCAAATGCAGCAACACAGCGCGTAATATCTAAGCTTCTTTACGGCGATAACCACATCTACAGCAACCCATTTACAGGTTCGGGTACCGAAGCATCGGTTGCAAGTATAAGTAAAGAAGACCTGCAAAAAGCTTACAAATCGTGGATCGTACCATCGAATGCTACGCTAATAGTTGTTGGCGATATCACCATCGATGAGCTAAAGCAGAAAATGGAGGCTGCTCTAAAAGGCTGGAAGGGTGGTAATGCTCCTAAGAAACAAATTGCCAACGTGTCCCTTCCATCAAAACAGGTTATCTACCTAATAGATCGCCCACAAGCGCAACAGTCTGTTGTTATGGTAGCCAACCTAGTGCCAGCAGCTAACACCCTAAACGAAGCAGCGGCAGATTTAGCAAACGGCATTATTGGAGGTGAGTTTACCTCACGTATCAACATGAATATTCGTGAAGATAAGCATTGGAGCTACGGTGCTGGATCGGCAGTACGCAACACTGCTGGGCAGCAGCCATTCTACGTTTACACCTCTGTACAGTCGGATAAGACTAAGGAAACAATCCAAGAGATTACCAGGGAGCTTAACGAGTATGTTGGGGATAAGCCTGCAACAAACGAGGAGATTGCCAATAACCAAAACAACATGCTACTCCAAATTCCTGGAACCTACGAAACAGGCGGTGCGGTACTTAACACCATTAACAAAATGGTATCGAGCAACCTTAAAGATAGCTACCCACAAGACTATGCAAAGAGCTTAAGAGCAGCAAAAGCAGCCGATGTTCACAAGGCAGCAAAGCAGCTGATCTATCCTGATAAGCTAACCTGGGTGGTAGTAGGCGATAAGGCAACCATACTTGATGGACTAAAAAGCTTAGGACTAGAAGTAAAGCTTATTGATGCCGACGGAAATCCCGTTAAAGAATAGTACCAATTCCTACCAATAAAAAACAGCTTCCGAAGCATTTTCGGAAGCTGTTTCATTTTATTATCAAAGGTTTACTACGGAACTAACGTAAACGAAGCTTCGTTGTTGGTGTTAGAATCTGTTCCTACGAATACTTTAAAATCGCCAGGCTCTGCCTTAAAGCTCATATCCCTAGTGTAGAATGCAAGATCCGAAGAGCGGAGGGTAAACTTCACCTCACGACTTTCGCCTGGTTGTAGCATAATTTTACTAATCCCCTTAAGCTCGCGAACAGGACGAGTAACGCTACCCTTTAAATCTCTTACATACAGCTGTACAACCTCTTCGGCAGCAACCTTTCCGCTATTCTTTACTTCAACAGAAACAACTATAGGTTCCTTCATGCTTAAGGTCGACTTGTTCACCTTTACAGGAGAATACTCGAAAGAGGCATAGCTTAAACCAAATCCAAAAGGATATAGAGGTGTGTTTGGAAGGTCGATGTAGTGCGACCAGTACTGGAAGTTTGGATCGCCTGTAGGACGACCTGTGTTCTTATGGTTATAGTAGATAGGGCATTGTCCGACTGCACGAGGGAAAGTTGCAGGCAGCTTACCAGAAGGTGAGTACTTACCATAAATAACATCAGCTAAAGCAGGACCAGCCATTGTGCCAGGGAACCAAGCCTGAAGAATAGCAGAAGCCTTATCGCTGATATTAGATAGAGCCAAAGGGCGACCGCTAAATACCACAGCAACAACTGGTTTCCCAAGCTTTACCAGCTCATTAAGCAGCTCCACCTGCTTTCCGGGAATGGTAATGTCAGCCCTCGAAAGCCCCTCACCACTCATATTGCCAGCCTCACCAATTGCCATTACCACCACGTCGGCAGCTTTGGCAGCAGCAATAGCTTCAACAAAGCCAGAAGTATCATCGCCAAGCACATCGCAACCTTTAGCGTAGGTAATTGTAGCTCCAGCAGGAAGCTGCTCCTTTAAGCCTGTAAGCATAGTTACCGCATCCTTAGCATCACCCATCCCTATCCAAGTACCTATCATATCCTTTTTAGAATCGGCCAAAGGACCAACAAGCGCAATAGACTTGTACCTTGCATCAATAGGAAGAATACCCTTATCGTTCTTAAGTAGCACAAACGACTTGCGAGCAGCATCACGAGCAGCATCTAGGAAAGCAGGCTGCATTGTAAGCTTTGCCTCCAGCTCTGTATCGCAGTTCTTAAAAGGATTATCAAAAAGACCGAGCTTATACTTTAGAGTGAGGATACGTCTAACCGCATCATCAATCTGAGCAACAGACACCTTACCTTCGTTAACAAGCTCTTTTAAATGCGAAACGTAAGCATTGGTGCACATATCCATATCGCACTGATTGGCAATAGCCTGATTAGCCGCATCTTTTTTATCAACAGCCGAACCATGCACCACCATTTCTCCAATTGAGTCCCAGTCTGAAACAACAAAACCATCAAACTTCCAATCTCTCTTCAACGTCTCCTTTACAAGCAACGTATTAGCAGTAGCAGGAACACCTCCTAAATCGTTAAAAGAGTTCATAAAAGTAGCTACACCAGCATCAACCGAAGCTTTAAACGGACGGAGGTAAACCTCGAAAAGTGTACGGTTGGAGATATCAACCAGGTTGTAATCCCTACCAGCCTCAGCAGCACCATAAGCGGCAAAGTGCTTAGCACAAGCAGCAATGGAATGCTTTTCGGCCAAGCTTTTCCCCTGGAAACCCCTTACACGAGCAGCAGCAACCAGCGAACCATAGTAAGGATCTTCGCCAGCACCCTCCATAATACGTCCCCAACGGGCATCACGAGCAATATCAACCATTGGAGCAAAAGTCCAGTTAACCCCAGCAACAGAAGCCTCCGTAGCAGCAACCCTAGCACCATTCTCTATGCTAGCCAAGTCGAAGCTTGCAGCATCGCCGAGAGGCACAGGAAAGATCGTTTTGTATCCATGAATAACATCAAAACCAATGATTAAAGGAATTCGTAGCCGAGTTTGCTCTACTGCGATTTTTTGGAGCTGGTAGGCGTTGGCCGAACCGTTAACATTAAGCATCGAACCAATCAGCCCCTTTTTTAGCAGCTCGATATCGTTAGGGTTTGCCTTAATTGGACCAGTTGCAGCACCATTACCGTTTACTTGGTTCATTTGCCCAATCTTCTCATCGAGCGTCATCTTCTTTAGCAACGCCTCCACCTTCTGCGCAATTTGCAGATCTGAAGCCGTTTTTGCCTTTTGTGCGACAGCCCAGTAGCCTTGTCCTGCTAGCAACAAAGCCACGAGCATCACTGCTCTCTTCTTCATAGTGTTGTTTTTTATAGATCGTTTAACTGTTAAATGGTCGGCACAATTTAGCGCATTTTTTAATAAAAACAACCGTTCTTATTGTCGTTTTTACACTTTTGTTTTAAATTGATTTACTTACAATTACACAAATAATTGTTGCAAACACATAAGACTTATCGCTTCTCTTAAAAAGCAGAGTAGCACAAAGGTAGAGTACTAAAAGGAGCAAGACAACTAACAAAAAGCCAAGATGTTGCTAATGTTGTAAAAGTACTAGCCGTTAAGCGAAAAGTATCATCTGGTAGGTAGGGGTAGGTTTTATGAAGATAGATGTTTTAGCACCAAAGTAGCATAAAGTAAAAAGCAGCACCCAAACATTTTGCCTCCCCACCATTTTTAGCGATATTGCAGCAAGTTTTAGCAATTGAGGTATGCTTACGATTAACAATCTGACAGTTAGCTTTAAAGGATCAACCCCTGTAGTTAAGGGGATCAGCATAAAAGTAAATAAAGGAGAAACCGTAGGGTTAGTCGGAGAATCAGGCTCTGGCAAGTCAATCAGCTCGCTTTCGGTGATGGGATTGCTACCTAGCACTGCCACGCTAGATGGTAGCATCGTCTTTACTAAAGCCAACGGAGAGCAGGTTGAGCTTGCTACATCCGAAAAGCTGTACCCTCAGAACATCCGTGGCAAAGAGATTGCCATGATCTTCCAAGAGCCAATGACAGCACTAAACCCAACGCTTCGATGCGGAGAGCAGGTTGACGAGATTATGCAGGTTAACCTAGGATATAGCAAGAAGCAGGCGAAAGAGAGAACGCTGCACCTATTTAACGAGGTTCTGCTACCCGATCCCTCTAAAGCATACCTAGCTTACCCCCACGAGCTTAGCGGCGGACAGCGACAACGAGTTATGATTGCCATGGCAATAGCCTGCAACCCGCAGCTTCTTATTGCCGATGAGCCTACAACAGCCCTTGATGTTACAGTTCAGAAGGAAATTCTTGAGCTGCTTAAGTCGCTCAAGAACAAGTATGGAATGGGTCTGATATTCATCTCCCACGACCTAAGAATTGTTTCGGAAGTTTGCGAACGTATTGTGGTGATGCGCCACGGAGAAATAGTAGAACAAGGAGCATCGAGCGACATATTTAACAACCCACAGCACCTTTACACCAAGGCACTAATCAGCTGTCTCCCTCCTCTAAACAGCAGGCCCGAGCGTCTTCTTACTGTTAAAGAGTTTACCGAACAAGAATCGCCATCGATTCGTATAGAAAGCGACGAAGCAAGGAGAGAACATCATAGAAAAATATACGCACATCCACCGCTACTAAAAGTAAAAGAGCTGGAGGCTGGCTACTCTTTTGGAGGTTCGCTCTTTAGCAAAGGTAAAAACCTATTTAAAGCGGTTAAAAAGGTTGGCTTTGATGTTTACCCCGGAGAAACATTCGGTCTTGTTGGCGAATCGGGATGTGGTAAGACATCGCTCGGAAGAACGCTAGTTGGTCTAGTACAAAGCCTAAGTGGAAGCATCGAATTTGAAGGAAAACGAATAGACAAGCTCCGAGGAGAAGAGCTTAGAAGCATCCGAAGAGATATACAAATGATCTTTCAAGATCCATTTTCGTCATTAAACCCCAAAATTACCGTAGGAGAGGCTATTATGGAGCCCATGCGAGTTCATGGGGTTGGTAAGAACGAGCAGGATCGACTAGCAAAGATGAACTTTTTGCTCAGCAAGGTAGAGCTTCCTCTTGACGTTGCATCACGCTACCCACATGAATTCTCGGGAGGACAACGCCAGCGTATCGTAATTGCTCGTGCCTTAGCCCTAGAACCAAAGCTTGTTATTTGCGATGAGTCGGTATCTGCACTTGACGTATCGGTACAAGCACAGGTGCTAAATCTGCTCAACGATTTAAAAAAAGAGCTAGGATTAACCTATATCTTTATCTCGCACGACCTGAGCGTGGTTAGGTATGTAAGCGATAGGGTTATGGTAATGCAAAAAGGTGAACTTGTAGAGCTTAACGAAGCAGATAAGCTGTACAATGAGCCTCAAAACGAGTACACCAAAAAGCTCATCGGAGCAATTCCGAAAAAGAGCTAGAGTAGGTTTGTTCATCAACCTGTAAAACCAAGAGCAGGCCAGGCTTTAACGTAGATCGTAGAACGGTATTGATAAGCTCGAGCTGACTGCTTTGTCTAAGCTTACCAGAAGTCAGATCCCATAGCTCGAGCGCAGACAGGCAACCTAACGAAGGAGTAAGCGGATGGTAAGGCGTTCCAACAAAGAAGGTTGGGTCGATTGTTGAACCATGCACAATTATTTCTCCTCTCCCCAGCTTTCCGGCATAGTAGCTTTGCCAAAGCATAGCATTGTTTCGTAATGATGGATGTAGCAGCGCCTCGTAAGCTGTAGCATTCCATTCGCTACCCATCAGCCCCCAACTTGAGATAGGAACCTCAAAAGGTAGGAAGGTTTCTAGCGTAGGTGTTGGACCAATAAAAAGGTTGTCGGATACAGAAGGCTGACCAACTTTAAAAATGCCAGCAGGAGTGTTACCATTACTCAAGTATGGTATAGCATTGGTTGCCGATCTGGCAAGATACTGAAACGGCCCTTCTGCATCAACCTTACCACTCTCTACCAAGTAGAGCTTTGCAGGAATATCGCGGTTAGATCGAACCAGCGCAACAATGTGATAGCAATCAGGAAAAAGGCTCAAAGTATAAGCTAGCTGAATCCTTACATCGGTAGTAGCAAGCTCATTTAGGTAGCTCCTGCTACGTATAGCACGAGCAACCTCACCCCATTCGCTACTGCTTGCCAGCTTATCCTCAACCATTTCAACCTTATCAAGGTAGTAAAGTAGAGCCAGCCTATTCTTTACATCTACCTCTGTCTTAAGCATAGCCAAGAGCAAGCTTACCTTGCTAGGGTAGCAGCTCCCCCCAACATTAAGAATTAAGCTATACCTATTTTTAGCATCAAGCTCTTGGAAGCTTTCAACCAGCTTACCTATGAGCTCCAGCACCTTTGGGGTTTGTATTTTAAAAGCCGAAGTAGCCCAAAGCAAATGCTTGACCTGCTTTGGATCGCTTAAATCGGCACCCTCAACCTTTCGGTAAACCTCCTGAATAAATACCTGTCGATTTGCAAGCTTTGCCTGAGGTGCAATCTGACCAAATACCCCAAGCTGCGCACAAAGAAGTAGAAAAATAGCAAGAAACCGTAGCATAATCTACCTTGTAATTGCTAGTATATTTTGTACGGATCGTTCTCTAGTACTAACCATTGTATTATCAGAGGAACCATCGCTAGGAAAGCTAACCACCCCCAAAGTACCTATGTACATAACGCTAGATCCACCGCCATCGAAATTAATAGCACTCACACAACCCAACCTTTTAAGCAGCTTGCCCATCTGTTGGACGGTTACACCAGCAGCTAGCGCAGAAGCATCGCTAGCCAGCGTTTCATCAACTACCGCTAAGAGCACATCTCCATTCTGGCGAATGCCAATAGCCGTACGAGCCCTAGTAGCACCATTCCATACCGGATCGCCATTAGGTTGCTCCTCCCCGTTAGCTAGCAGCACCGGACCAGCCCCAAAAGCATACTGAGCAATTGCTGACACCTCTGTAAAATCGCTTGGCCTATATGCAATATGACAAACACCTTGCTTATCTATGTAAAAGATACCCTCGCCTCGTTCGGTGTTCGGACCACCCGTAGGATTAACAACCCTATCATCAATCTTTAAGTAAAAAGAAGGAGCACCAGCACCATCAAAGTAGGAGCCATTGATAGCAAGCAAAGCATCTACCCTCTTTGCTATGGTCGATGTTTTCTCGAACTTAACATTAGGATCGGCTGCTGCTATTTTAAGCTTCAGAGAAGCAGTACCCGCCTTTAGTAGAGCAACATGTACCACCTGACGTAAGCCAAAGAGCGTGTCTATTTTATGCTGTTCGTAAATTAAGCTAGCATCTGCCTTGAATAAAAACGACATCTTTTGAAACTCTGGAAGAGTAGATATATAGCTCTTAGCAGTCTCCTTGGGCTCTGGAGCAGGATCATCCGAAGAGCTACATCCCACCATAACTCCAATAGCAAGCATCGCTGTAAACCTTACAAGAAACCTATTCATTGTAGTATAGATATTTAGTTTTACCTAAGCTAAAAAGAATAGGAGCAGCCCTAAGGCTATCCCCTATTCTACCCCTATTTAAGAAAACATAACCCGTTCTATTTTGATCCGTCGATGGTAATCTCCTCCGCTCCAATTCTCTTTTCATCATCGTTAGAACGAATTGAGAAGAACTTGAGATTCGGACAACGCATATCGGTAAACCTACCAGTATGCATTGGAGCCTCAACAACCTGCCCTTGGTAGCTCCTAAGTAACCTTGTAAAGAACCACCTTGATCCATCAACTTTTGCAATGGTTGGCTGCGCTGGTTTTCCTTCGTTAGCAACCTGATCTATTGCATTTACACGTTTAAACTGCATAGCCACACCTTGCTGATAGCCATCGCACTGAAAATCTCTCTCGTACTTTTTACCTTTACCTTCTATGGCAAGATGAAGCACACCACTCGCGACAAGCTTTAAAGTGATCGTAACCGTATCGCCCTGATACCAGTAGTACTCGGGTTGAGCAGGAGCATTTTCGTAAAAAGCAGTCTGACCCGTTGGTACATAGCCAGTACGCCTTAAAAATGGGCGAAAGGCTCTCCTATCTTGGGTAACATTTCCCTTATCATCTCTAATTACTTCCCATGTTAACCCAATATCAGTTTCCTGGCCCGATGCATTTCCTCCCACATAAACAGAAGGATTATCGAGGAATTGGCTAGGCTTGCTTGGATTAGTACGATTTGGATCGAAGGTAATTTTGGGTAAAACAACCTTTCCGGTAATACCAAGCCACAAATCGAATGAAGACACGCACTTACGATAGTAAGCACCTGCAAAACAGGTAGATCCCAAAGGTGCTTTTACTTCATTCGGGAAGTAGGTAAGTATAGGATCCTGAGGCACCTCATTCTTACCATCGCCCTTACTACAAGCCCAAGCTGTAAAAGCCGATAGGCAAAGCACCCCAACAACAACAACCTTGTTCATAGCTATCATTTTAGGTTCTCCAAAACCATTTAATACGTGTAAAAAACATAGCTAAAAGAGCTACCATGCTGGTAATTATTAGTCCCCTTAGCAATCCATCCCAAGCATTATTGCTCAGCATATTTACATAATTCCATAGCCCTGTAATGCTAAGAATAGGCATAACCACCATAGAGGAACCAACGTAGGCGATCATAGGATTCTGACCAGCCATTACAAGGAACGAAGTAGCCCTACTCCATCTAAAAACATCGCACATTACCGAAAAAGCAATTAATGCCATAAAAGCAAGCCCAGAGGTAACAAAGTAGTAGCTAAAAGTAGAGTGATCTTTACGAATTCCGCCCTCGAACGATTCGAAGAAAAGACCAACCAAAAGCATGTAGGCACCCGCTACAAATAGCTTTCGCCAAAATGCAGCATTACTTCCAACAGCCTTTGTAAGCCTTAGCCAACCCCAAGTGAGCAGTATAATGGTAACCAGCAAGTTTAGAATAAGCTGACGCGTAAAAAGTCCATAAAGATTAGCCACAACAAGCAGTAGAGCAACAACCAGCATTGTCCATGCTAACTTTTTATCCTCCCTACCAACAACCGAACTATCGCCAGCACTGCTAATCCACTCTCGCAAATACTCTCCTGCAATCGAACCTGGAATAACAATAAAAAGGTATTTCAGATAGTAGAAAGAGTACAACCAAGGCACAGGAGAATAGCCCATTACCAGCTTTTGCCAGCCATCAGAGCTACCATCAAGCCTAGTAAGAAGTATGGCCATTACAAACGGAAGTATGGCTAAACGTGCTAGAGGCTTTTGAAAGGTAAAGATGTAAGCCACAGAACCAAATATTGCCATATTAGCCAACACCAGAATGATAATATTGCTAAAACCAAGGCTAAAAGTACGACCACCAGCATAGCTAACGCTAAATAGCATGGCCACTGCAATCAAATAAGCCAGCAGCTTAACAACAGCTCTAACCCAACCTTTTACCTTTCCAGGGAGCCTCATAAACATCGGAAACATCAGAACAAAAGCAGCAAGAGTTGTGAGCCAAGCTTTATAATCTTGCGGTTCGCTTACCACCCAGGGGTACATATGCTGAATGAAGATTGCAAAAAAGGCAAGCTGCAACCCTCGTAGTACGCTACTACCAGCAAGCATAAGCTTGGATACTCCTTGCTCGAGCTTTCTTCCTAACGAGAACGGGAAAGCAGCTCCCATAGCAAATAGGAAGAACGGGAAAACTAAATCGACCCATGTAATGCCAAATATGGAAGGATCGAACTTATGATCTGGTGGAGGAACCTGTGCATGGTACATCCAACGAGGCAGCGTGCTAGCAATTGTGCCCGAAAGCACCATTGTTAGAATTGCATACCCCCTCAGAGCATCAAGCGCAAAGGCCCTACTTGTTTTAACTTCCATTAGTAGGTTCCCTTTTTATACTGTTCAAAGAATGAAGGAAACTTGCTCAATCCTTCATAAAACCAAAAGCATTCGCCTGTAATACCCTGCCTACGGTTCTCTTCAATCATTTGTCGCAAAAAAACATCAGAAGGATTGTACGTGCCATTCTGAATTAGCACACCTGGATAGAATTTACCCCTATCCTTGGGTTGAAGGTAGCCAAGCTGCTGAATTAGCGTTGATTGATAGGCATTGATATCGTACCTATAATGCTGGGGAATAACCATATCAACATACCCCTTACTTAACCACGATGGCCAATCTTGCAAGTACTCATCACGCCCCCAAGGGTATATACTTGGAGCACTCGATACAACCACGTTTGGTTTTAGCTTCTTCACTTCGCCGTAAAGCTTACCAAGAAACTCGGTTAACAAGTCAGATCGCCACTTAAGCCACTCGCTATTCTTATAATCGGACGGAGGGTTAGCTCCGTTGTGTGTACTCTTGTATAGGTTTACAGTATATTCGTCATAGCCACCAGCTGTAGGAAGGGCAGGCATACGATCATCTCCTTGAACACCATCTACATCGTAGCTACGAACAACCTCTGTAAATAGGTCGATCATAAACTGTTGCACCTCTGGCAAGAACGGATTCATCCAATCGAAACCATTCTTAACTACCAGCGCACCATTTTGATCTTTAGCAGCCCAGCTTGGGTATTTTTGGATGATATGCCCACCGCTCTGGCTATAGGAGCAGGCAAATCCATACTCGAACCAAGCATGAACCTTGATATTTTTAGCATGTGCCTCTTCAATCATTTCTTTAAGAGGATCTCGTCCTGAGTAGGTTGCATCGATCTCTATTCCAAACTTTTCCTTCATCAGCGGACTTGGATAGAGCGTTTTACCCTTATTCCAAACCACCACAAAAATGTTGTTTATTCCTGAAGCTTCGCAACGAGCTACAGCCTCCTTTATGTTATCGCGCGAATTGAGCACCTGACTTGCAACGCTTGTTATCCAAACACCCTTAAACTTTGGTGTTGTTGGCTTTGGCTCAACAACTGGTTCTTTTGTAGAAGAACCACATCCTGCCATTGCAACTACAAAAGCTAGCAAACCTATAAGCAATCCTCTTCTCATCTCTTTCTCATATTTGAAAAACAACCACAACACAAACTAGCCCAAGGTGAACATTGAGGTGCTTTGCACCACCCTATGCCACCAGCTATAAAAAGAGGGTGTCCAAAAAAGTATCGAACTACACGTTCTACCTATTTGGAAATACAGCTACAGCGCGCTGTATCTTCCCAATCTGTAGCAATATGCGCTACTCTTTTTTTGGACACCCTCATAGCAATTACCTACTAATTTTCGAGCTTATACAAGCGTACACCTATGTTGGTACAGATGAAGGCAGCATGAAACTTACCATCAATAACACGAAGATCTGCATCAACTGTATTATTGCCATTCGCGGATGTCGATGGCATTAAAGCATCCATTATTGGACTTGCATACGAAGCAGCTTGACCATCGGTGATATCGCAAACCCTAAAACGAGCACCGCTATTAGCAACAAAAGCAGTGTATGCCAAGTAAGTACGACCGTTGTGGGTTATCACCTTACCATCAGTAGTGATTATACCTGTTTGCTTATGCTGCTCGCTTAGCGTGCTTGTAAGCGAAATTATACCGTTGAAGTTAACGCCAGTACCCAAACCAACGAATCCTGTAACACCTACTGGCATTGGCTGAATACTGAAGTAGTAGCCCATTGACGCAAATGGGAAGGTGTATTTAGTTGGAGTAGGATTAAGCACACCACCAGTAACAGTCCATACCAGTACATCCTGCTTCTGAGCAATTGGAACTGTGATTACAGCATCCTTCGATAGCGAACCTGAGATGTTAATACCAGCAGCACGAGGAGCATAAGTTAAACCTAACGAAGTTTGAGTGTAGGTTATGTAGGCTGTTGGATTTTCAGAAACGCTATTCCACTTCCAGATGGTAAGCGTAGTTGAAGCACCAGCACCAGCGCCAAGCTGTACCCCAAGCACAACACCTTCATCATCGGAAGCAAGCTTACGCACACCTGTTACTGCACCACCATCAATGTTAGAACCTGTCTTACTAAGGATATTGACACGAGTACCCGTAAAGTCGTAGTAGTTAGGACCAACAGGTAGCGTAGCAGCGTTAGCGGTGTTGTGGTTAGCTAGCACTACGTTGTTACCACTAAACGCAATAGATGTTCCACCATCGCCACCAAAGCCCATTTCTGCATGAGTTTTAGAGAATAGAGGCAGCAACGAAAGCTTTGGAACCGCAATGGTAAACTCTTTCTGAATACCATCAGTACCAGTAATCTTAACCTTGTTAGTACCTGTAAGCAGGTTTAGTCCATTTAGCGCAGCAGCAGGATCTACCACGTTACCAAAACCAGCAGTTACAGCAATGTTTGCATTCGAGAAGTTGGTTAGCCCCTTTACGTAAGGCACTACAATATTCTTAGCAGCATCAACAACCACAACCGAATCGGTAGCAATGCCATTGATAGTCATACTCTTAACAAAAGCAGGACCAACAGTTTCGGTCGTAATAATAAACGAGTAGCTGTAGGTTGTAAGCTCATCAACACCAAGAATAGAGAACGAACGAGGAGCGCTATAATCGAGAGCAGTACCATTGGTAAAATCTTTAATGGCTCCATTGGTAAACTCCATTGACACCTTTAGTGCAGAAAGGTTCGTGCCCTTAGGAACCTGAACAATTAGAGACTTAGCACCGAAGTGAATGTCCTTCTTATCAATTTGTAACCCCTCTACAAAGAAGCTCGTTAGCTGAGGAGGCGACTGCACCTTTAGCGTCCACTCCGAGCGTTGCCCATTTTGACCTTCAATTACAACAGCTAGAGGCTTACGACAATCAACCCTTTCGCCATTAACAAGGTTGGTAACTGTTCCGTTTGAAGCAAGAACCTCTAAACGAGGGTTTATAAGGTTAATTCCAGGAGCAAGAACAACTGTTGCTTCTGCACCATTTACAGTAGGCATATACAGCTGCCCATTTACCTTAACTGCAACAATCTGAGCATCCTGCGTAGCACGATCATCTTCGCTATCGCTACAAGCAAATAGCAAGGTTGAAAAAAGTGCCATTAGTAAGAGGCTCCACTTAAGGCTTACTATTTTTTTCATAAAACGTTTCTTTTTCGTGTTAAAAAATAAGCGCTAGCTCTAGCTCCTAGCATTTTACCAGGAGCTAATTACTTACTGAGCGTAGCCGTCATTTTGTGTTAACCAAGGCGCCTTATTTCTCTCAGTTTGAGGTATTGGCCATAGGTAGTACCTATCATTCCAGCTCTTAGAACGATCTTTATCGCGCATTCTTAGCTTATCGGCATAGGCAGCGTAAGAAGGAATATCGTTAAGATCGCTTTCTGTTCCGAAGCTGGTAAACGAAGGAATCATATCAGCAGTAGCTTGTGAGTAACCATTAGGATAGATGTTCTTTGAAGCATCAACGCCAGTTGCAAAAGGGTAGCCGTAGGTTGGTTCGGCATTTTGCATGCTACCTAAACGCCAGCGACGCATATCAAAAAGGTAAAGAGCCTCTTTTGCCAGCTCAACCTTGCGCTCGCGCCTAACAATTTGTCGCATTTTTGCCTGATCGCCCGCTCTTGTTGGGTCAACAATTAGAATACCAGGCATTCCTACTCTACCTCTCACCTGATCGATAGCATCGTAAACAGTAGCATCAATTTGGTTAAGCTCAATCTTGGCCTCGGCGTAGGTAAGCAGAATCTCGGCATAGCGCATTAGCACGATGTTGTAGGTTGCAGTCCAGTTATCTTCATCGTCAAAATGGTTGTACTTCTTCCATAAGTAGCCAACGCCACTTTTGATGTAACCATACTGAGATACAGGACCTTCGTAATCCTTATTATCCATAAGCGTCATATTACCAGCCTCATCATACGACTTAACCTTAGGGTTGTAAACATCCATTACAAACTTCCACTTCTTACCACCAGAGTTTGCAATTATGGTTTCTCCATTTGTATAGATGGTGTATTTCAAGCGAGGATCTCTGTTGGTAAACGGATCGTTTGCCTTGTAGGATGGATCCTTATCAATACGCAAACCATTCTTCGTTTCAAATTGATCTACAAGCATCTGGGTAGGAAACCTGCCGCTCTGACCAACAATACGGCTTTGCTCACCAACCGATAACCAGTGCACCTTCTTGCTTCCATTTGAGGTAAACATGATTTGGAGCATATTCTCGGCCTTTGCTGCTGCTGTTTGTTGACCTACATTTGTAAACAAATCGGGGTAGCTAGGGCAAAGCTTTCTGCCACTTTCGTTGATGATAGACTTGGCCGAGCTTGCAGCAATGGTGAAATATTCGGTGCCCTTGTTTAGATCCTTTTCTGCATTCATTCCAAATCCGAACTTACACCAGCTACCTGCGTAAAGTGCCAAACGAGCACGAATACCGAAGGCTACAGACTTATCAATACGCCCCCAATCCTTTGTATCAGAGTAAGTCCAAGGAAGATCAGCAGCTGCCTTATCAAGATCATCGAGGAGGTAGCTAACAATCTCCTTCCAAGGTGTTCTTGCAATTTTCGAAAGGTCGTCCTGTGGCTTTGTTGGTTCTGTTAAAAACGGAACATCACCCCAAAGCGAAACAAGATGCATATAGTAGTATGCTCTAAGCACTTTAATCTCAGCCAAATGCTGTAAACCTCTGGAAGTAAGCTCCGACTTAAAAGGTTCGGCGCCATAGAGTACGTTATTGCAACGAGCGACAGCGGTGTAAAGCTGTGCCCACATTTGTTCAACAGAATAGTTGGTACGAAGGTCGATATTCCCCACACCAATAGAAGCATTGTCCGAACGCTCGATACCAAAAGGAGTGTACATATCCCAAAGCATCATTGTTGGGAACATCGCTCCATTTTTGTGTAAATCTTGGTAGAGCATATGGTAGCAACCAGCAGCACCCTGCTGAACCGCCGCATCAGATTTGTAGAAATCGGATGATAGGTAGTCGCTCAATGGCTCCCTATCCAGATAGTCGCTACAACCCGCAACAGCAAAAGCCATAAATGCTGCGAGGAGTACCTTTGGTTTTAATATTTTGCTTGCTAAATTTTTCATAGAACTCTGGTTTGGAATTAGAATTTGATATCAAGACCAAAAGTGTAGGTTTGCATAATTGGGTAGAACTCTCCACCTACACCACCGCTATAGCTAACTTCTGGATCGTATCCCTTAAAGAAGTTGCTTTTTGTATATAGGTTTTGGCCGCTAACGTACACCCTTAATCCTGCAAGCTTAATCTTGCTGCAAATCGACTTTGGCAGCGTGTAGCCAAGCACCACATTCTTTAAGCGCATGTACGATGCATCCTGAAGCCACTTATCTGAAAGCTGAAAGTTATCCGCTGAGTTTGCCTCTGGAACAAGAATTGGGTAAGCAGCATTAGGATTCTCAGGAGTCCACGAATCGAGCTGATGGCTGAACAGGTTAGCACCATTGGCAAAAGGCTTTAAGCCCACACCGCTCATATAAATGTTACGTTTCCCAACTCCTTGAACAAAAACGGTAAGATCAAAATCTTTCCAACCACCGTTTAGCGTCACGCCATACTCGTAGTGTGCGTATGGATCGCCAAGGTACACCTTATCGTTGTTATCAATCTCAAGAAGTTTAGCACCCTCGGCAGTGTTAACCTTCTTATACTTCACATAGCCTGGTCGTGCACTGCCGCTTATCTTTGGAGAGTTAGCAACATCCTCCCAATCTTTAAAATAACCATCAGTTAGGTAACCCCAATAGCCATTCACAGGGTAGCCCTCAACAAGCGACTTATCGGCAGATATGTAGCCTGATAGGTCGGTAATCTCGTTCTTTACATCGCTCAGGTTAAGTGTAATTCCGTACGAGAAATCACCCTTTCTATCTTTATAACCAAGAGTTAGCTCCCAACCCTTATTCTCCATACTTCCAACATTATCCCAAGCAGGACGCATACCAGTGTAGTATGGTAAAGGAAGGCGCATAAGCATATCATCAATCTTTTTAATGAAGTACTCACCAGTAAACGTTAGCCTACCATTCCAGAATGTAGCATCAACAGCCAGATTTAGCTGCGACGATTTTTCCCAAAGGATATCAGGATTAGCTTGGTACAGCTGCACCAAACCCGTTGCAAAGTCTTTGTTAAACACGTATGGGTAGGTTTCGCCATTATCTTCCGAAACGATGGTAGAAGCATAGGCATACTGCCCAATATCCTGGTTACCCAAAATACCATACGATGCACGAATCTTCAGCAACGAAAGGAACGACTGGGTAGATTCCATAAAGTTCTCGCGAGAGATTACCCAACCAGCTGATACTGAAGGGAAGAATCCCCATCTATTCTTTTTAATAAAGTTTGATGAGCCATCGTACCTCCCGTTCAGCTCTAGTAGGTACTTATCTGCATAGCTGTAGTTTATTCTTCCGAAGTATGATTGAAGAGCTCTATCGGCAGCCGAACCACTACCAGAAGAAGTCTTCTTATCACCATTTGATAGGTAGTAGTTATCTAGATCAAAACCTCCCATAGAAACACCAAAGTCGGAAATGGTACGATCAGACTGCTCGAAACCAAGAATAAAAGAGGTTTTATGCTCCTTAAAATCTAAGCTATAGGTTGACTGTAAGCGGTAGTAGTTCTTAAGCGTTTCGCTATAGCCTTCGTAAAGGTTCTTTTCGGCAGGAGTTTGCCCCATGTATGCACCTTTTAGCGAAGTTTTGTATGGAGTAAGGATATTTCTCGACCTACCAATTGTTCGGTTGTACGAGTACTGACCAGACACATCCCAGTTTTTAAGAGGAGTGATGGTTAGCGTACCACCAGCTATTAGGTCGGTTCCAATACCTGTTTTTAAACCGCTTGCGCTTGCCATTGCAGTAGGGTTAGCGCCATTCTTACCATAACCCCAGTTGCCATCCAGCTCGCGGGCAGCCGAAAGTGTAGGCAGCATAAATAGCGCTTGGTTGATGATAGACTTAGGCGTACTATAGCCTGGCGACTTACTTACCGACTCGCGATACGAAGACTCGACAGCAAGCTTAGCCCAGCTGGTAATCTTTGCATCACCGTTAAGGCGGAAGTTGGTACGTTTGTACGAGTTATTTTCAATAAGACCATCCTGATCTAGGAATGATGCCGTTGTAAAAATCTGAACGTTCTCATTACCACCCGTAAGGTTAACGGTATGGTTGTGCATGAGAGCCTGCTCCTTGATAGTCTCCTTTTTCCAGTCGGTATCGTACCTATTCCAGTTGTCAGGCTTATAGCTCTTTTGATCTTCTATAAGCTTTAGCTGCTGCTGCCTTTGAAGGGGAGTAACGCTAATACCAGCATTATCCCAAGCGTTTAGCTCCGCCTGAAGATATTCCCAAGCACTAACAGGATCGGGCATGTTGGTTGGCTTTTGAATGGTAGCATAGCCGCTGTAGGTTACCTGAAGCTTACCCTGCTTACCCCTTTTAGTAGTAATAAGAATTACACCGTTAGAAGCGCGAGAACCATAGATAGAAGCAGAAGCCGCATCCTTAAGTACCGATACGCTTTCTACCGTACTCATATCCAGCTGGTTCATATCCATTTCTACACCATCAACAAGTACCAGAGGCGAAGTGCTAGAGTTGATAGAACCAACCCCACGAATTAGAATCGACGCTCCATCAGCACCTGGCTGACCAGAGGTTTGACGTATAGTTACACCGGGCATTGTTCCCTGTAGAGCGGTAGAGAGCGATGCAACAGAGCGTTGCTTAAGCTTATCTCCGTCAACAGCCGAAACCGAACCAGTAAGCGTAGCCTTTTTCTGCTTGGCGTAGCCTACCACCATTACTTCATCAATTACCTTAGCATCTTCCTTTAGCCTTACCTCGAGCGTAGCATTGCCGTTAATTGGCACTTCTACCTTTTGGTAACCAACGCTAGAGATTACTAATGTAGATTTGAGCGACTGAACCTTAAGGACAAAAGATCCTTTTACATCAGTTGCTACCCCGTTAGAAGTTCCCTTCTCGATGATGTTTGCTCCAATGACAGGAATTCCCCCGTCATCCAACACCCTTCCTTTTACTACTTGCGCTTGCGCTTGACTAACAAGCGTGGCACAAAATATGAAGAGAAACACTAAGCTTTTTTGAAGTTTTCTCATACTCTTTTCATTTATTTTAGGTGAGTTTTTTTCGTCTTGATGATTTACGCTGCATCTTAATGACATTTGGTCACTAAGGTTTTTGATGATTTTCCATACTGTATCTCCTTCCATTTTTTGGTATTCGCCATACCATTTCGATTTTATAATCAACGTTAATTGGTAAAAATCACGCTCTCCTTACACTCGTTGGGCATACTTTGCCATCTCACCCCCTATCCGCTAGCGTAAAACGCTACACTACAATAAGTAATGCCCTTACAGCTCCATTTGTCAATTGCCTTATTATCAATGCAATGTTGATTTGTTTTAACAATTCACAATGCATTATTTATTTATTTTAATTTTTCACCAATTTATATTAATTTATATCATTTTGATATCAACAGTGATTAATATTTAGAAATATAAATTAACTATTAAAAAATATTTATAATTAAAACATCGTGTATAATACTGATTATCTGCTACTTCAACGTTTTGCACAACGTAAAACAACCATCTACCTTTAACCTCCCAAACACAAGCTTGTAATCTGATTATGTGGTATTTACCCATACAATTCATACAAATAAAAAAGCTCGAGCGGAGCTGCAAATGCATCTCCCGCTCGAGCCTAACACACAGACAATAATGAATCTACTTACTACATGAACATTGCTCTAATACCTTCCAGCACTGGTACAACCCTCTTGGAACATGGAAAGCACCCTTCCACTTACCTCCTTTAAGAGGAAGCAGCACCTCTCCCCTACGGTTGAGATACCCAAACCACTCGGGATGCTCGCTATCCTTAAAGTTCTTCCAAGTGTAGGCATGTATAACCTCAAACCACTCAAGACATTCCTTCGAACCAGTTAGCTGGTAGCCTTTAAGCAGGCTTATAAGCGTTTCCACATGAACCCACCAAAGCTTCTGATCCCACTCTAGCTGCTGTGGAGGATAGCCTTTGTAGTCGAGAAAGTAGAAGATGCCCCCATACTGCTCGTCCCAACCCTTTTTAATCATCTTAAGGGTTATGTCTACCGCGCGTTCTACCAGCTTTTGGTTACCTAGCCTAACGCCTAGATCCATGATAAACCACATTGACTCTATTGCGTGGCCTGGATTTAGCAAACGACCCTCAAACGAATCGTGCAGCTGGTTATCCTCTCCTACATTTTCTACCACCAAACCAAGCTCTGGCCTATAAAATACCTCCATCACCTCATGGACACACCTATCAATTGTAGCATCAATTGTTGGCTTATCGAGCAGGTGCTCTATTTCGAGCGCAAGGTTGCAAAGGATCATTGGTAGCGCAAAGTTTTTTAGGTTGCGCGTTCCTGGGTAAGCCTTGCTGTAAGCCCCTTTAGGGTTATCCTGCTTTTCGATGATCTTGAAAAAGGTATCGCGTGCTATTTGAGCATACTCTTGATTACCAGTGGCTTTGCTAAGCTGACCAAATGCCATAGTGGCAAAGCAGTATGAAAAGATATTGTAGG